>OGOG01002047.1_pt1 | contig 18070 bp, 15 predicted proteins | sample 1552581 | NCBI WGS metagenome assembly OGOG01 (sample SAMEA2580152, study PRJEB22360) | human gut metagenome | biome: human gut; feature: human-associated habitat; material: faeces | place: Denmark | collected 2008/2010 | reverse complement strand
AGGTGCGCTCGTAGGACAAATCGTCGGGCCGCTCCCCCACGCGCACAATGGCGAGCGTCGGCGCCACGCCGTGCGCCCGCAAGCGGTCGATGCGGGGCAGCAGGCGCTCCCACAGGGCCGAGGATACCTCCTTGCCGTACAGAATCCGCGCCATCAGCTGAGCCTCTTCACGACATCGGCGTACACTTCGTCGGCCATGGCGCAACCGGCAGCAAGAAGGTCTTCCATCTGGTTGCGGTAGCCCTCGGCGCGTTCGGCGTCGTCCATGGAGCCGATGTTGATGACCACGTTCAGACTCGCGGCCTGAAGGGCGGCTTTGGCGAGCACCGCGGCCGCTCCGGCGTCCGAAAGGGCCAGAACCGAGCCGTGCCGGGCCATGAACACGCACGATTCGATGACCTGCACCGAGGTGGCCATGATCTCGAGGGGCACCTCGCAAGCATCCACGAGCGCCGCCTGAAGCGCCGCACTCTGGGCCGCTCGCTCCTCGTCGCTGCCCTTGGGCATGCCATAGGCGGCGGCCAGGGGCTCGAAGGCTCGGGCGTCCTCATCGATGAGCGCGAGCAGATGCTCGCGCGTGTCCGCAAGCTCGACAAGCTCCGCCTGCATCCGCTCCTCAACGTCGGCGTACTTCTTCTTCCCCACCGTGAGGTTGCCCACCATGGAGGCCAACGCCGACGCGAGCGCCCCCGCATAGGCCGAAGCGCCACCTCCCCCCGGCGTCGGCGCCTTCGAAGCCAGCGCCTCAATGAACTCGGTATCGACCATCTTGCCGTTCACACCACCCTCGCAAACTATTGATTCTCGCAAAGTGCCGCGTTATAATACAGGAGCACTGACAAAGCCCGTAGGTTGCTAGCCTTGGTACGGGCGGCGCGGTGTTAACGGATAAGCCCGGTTGCCGCCGGGCTTTTTAGTTACCTCCCGCTCCATCCGATTGCTTATTCTTCCAACGCTCGTACCGGTCGAGCCCCATAAGCACCAGGGCCAACCAGTTGGGCAGTGCCGTCAAAACGAGGGTGAGAACTTCTTTCAGCATAAGGCGTCACTCCTTTCGCAAGAAGCGCCGCCCGCATCGGACTTTGCCAGTGCTAGCATTCTAGCACGAAAGCGACCGCCAGCCTTGCATTGACGGTCGCTTTTAAATTTCTTATCTAAAACTTAGAACAGCCCCGTGATGGTGCCGTCTTCCATCACATCGATCTTATGCGCGGCCGGCGTCTTGCCGAGGCCCGGCATGGTCATGATAGAGCCCGTGAGCGCCACCACGAAACCGGCGCCGGCAGACACTTTCACCTGGCGCACCGTAATGGTGAAGTCGCGGGGCGCACCGAGCTTGGTGGCATCGTCCGAGAACGAGTACTGGGTCTTGGCCATGCACACGGGCATGTTGCCGAAGCCCAAGGCCTCCAACTGTGCGATCTCCTTCTGCGCGGCCGGCTCGAACACCACGCCGTCGGCATGGTAGACGCGCTTGGCGATGGCCTCGATCTTCTCGGCGATGGACAGGTCGTCCTCGTAGGAGAACGTGAACGTATCAGCCGAGCGCCCGGCCTCATCGCCGTTCTCGCACAGGGCGACCACTTCGTCAGCCAGAGCCAGACCGCCCTCGCCGCCCTTCGCCCAGACCTCGGACAGGGCCACGTTCACGCCCAGCTCGCGGCACTTGGCCTCCACGAGGTCGAGCTCGGCCTTCGTGTCGGTCGGGAAGGCGTTGATGGCCACCACGCAGGGCAGGTTGTACACGTTCGTGATGTTCTCCACGTGCTGCAGCAGGTTCGGCAGGCCCGCCTCCAGCGCCTCCAGGTTCTCCTCGTTGAGATCGGCCTTGGCCACGCCGCCGTGGTTCTTCAGCGCGCGCACCGTGGCGACGACCACCACCGCGTCGGGCTTAAGACCGGCGAGGCGGCACTTGATGTCGAGGAACTTCTCCGCGCCCAGATCGGCGCCGAAGCCGGCCTCGGTCACGCAGTAGTCGCCGAGCGCCATGGCCATGCGCGTGGCCATGATGGAGTTGCAGCCGTGGGCAATGTTGGCGAACGGGCCGCCGTGCACGAAAGCCGGGGTGCCCTCGAGCGTCTGCACGAGGTTCGGCTTCAGAGCGTCCTTCAGAAGCGCGGCCATGGCGCCCTCGGCCTTCAGATCGTGGGCCGTGACCGGCGCATCATCATAGGTGTAGCCCACCACGATGCGGCCCAGGCGCTCCTTCAGGTCGGTGATGGAGGTGGCCAGGCAGAAGATGGCCATGACTTCCGAGGCCACGGTGATGTCGAAGCCGTCCTCGCGAGGCACGCCGTGGGCTTTGCCGCCCAGGCCATCCACGATGTGGCGCAGCTGGCGGTCGTTCATGTCGACCACGCGCTTCCACGTGATCTTGCGCACGTCGATGTTGAGCTCGTTGCCGTTCTGGATGTGCGCATCAAGCAGCGCCGCGAGCAGGTTGTTGGCCGCTCCGATGGCGTGGAAGTCGCCGGTGAAGTGCAGGTTGATGTCCTCCATCGGCACGACCTGAGCATAGCCGCCGCCGGCCGCGCCGCCCTTGATGCCGAACACCGGCCCCAGCGACGGCTCGCGCAGCGCCACGACCACGTTCTTGCCGCGCAGAGACAGCGCATCGGCCAGGCCCACCGTCGTGGTGGTCTTGCCCTCTCCGGCCGGCGTGGGGTTAATGGCGGTCACCAGGATGAGCTTGCCCGGGGCGTGCTCCTCCTCGCGCAGCAGGTTGTAATCGACCTTCGCCTTGTAGTTTCCGTACAGCTCGAGGTACTTCTCGTCGACGCCGGCAATGGCAGCGATCTCGCCAATGGGTTTCGGTTCGGTCGCCTGGGCAATTTCAATGTCGGTCAACACGTCGGGCCCTTCTTTCTCATGTCGCGGCGCGCAGGCGTACCTGGCAGCCTCATCGATAGATGGCGCAGCGCCGGCGGAAGGAATCGTCCTGCCGGCCAAACGCTGACGCTCCCATTCTAGCGATGCGGCCGCGCCCCGTCGCCCCTCTATCCCCAAAGGGCGCAACTTCCCCTCATTGCGGGGATTCCCGAAGGCATCCGCGCCCAACAGCCCCTACCGGTAGGCGCGATCGGCGATGAGGCGCAGGCCCTCCAGGGTCAGCTCGGTATTCACCTCGTCGATGGTGCTCGAGTAGCGCTCGACCACCGCCGCCAGACCTCCCGTGGCGATGACCTTCGCCGAGTAACCCAACTGGTCGAAAATGCGGCGCACCAGGCCGTCCACGCGGTCGGCCTCCCCCAGCATGATGCCCGACTGGATGGCCTCCACCGTGTTGGTGCCGATGACCGCCGGGGGCGCCACCAGCGCGATATCCGGCAGCTGGGCGCCATGGGTGAACAGCGCGTTGGCCGAGGTCTGCACACCCGGCGCGATAACCCCGCCGCGGAAGCGGCCGTCGCGATCGATGACCTCGATGTTCGTGGCCGTTCCGAAGTCGACCACCACCACCGGCGCCCCGTAAAGCGCCCGGGCCGCCACCGCGTCGGCCACCCTGTCGGCACCGATCTCGCGGGGGTTGGGGTAGTCGACGTCGAAGAGCCCGGCGGCCGCCTCGGCGTTGCACACCAGCGAGAGCGCGCCGGTGGCATCCTTGATCGCCTGCATCCACGCACGGGTCAGTTGGGGCACCACCGAGGCGACCGCCGAGGCGCGCACTTGGCGCAGGTCAAGTTCCTCGAGGGAGAACAACGTGGAGAAGACGATGCGCAGCTCGTCGGCCGCCGCCTTCCGATTGGTGGCGATTCTCCACATCGCGCGCAGCGAATCCCCAGCGTACACCCCAATTACGGTATGGGTGTTACCGATGTCAATGGCAAGTAACATAATTATGACAATCTTCCTCAGTTTTCCAGTGAAACGCCCTTGTTTGCGTATAGTTAACGCGTAAGAGATTATAGCAATGTCTCAACGATATGCCCCCGACGGGCATTCGTCGATATGACGAGAGAAAGGCAAGACCATGATAGAGACACCGAGCCGCATCCTTGTCGTTGACGACGAGCCTTCCATCACCGAATTCGTCAGCTACGCGTTGAAAAAGGAGGGCTACGAGACCGACGTCGTCGACAACGGCGAGGACGCCTTCGCGTTGGCAAGCGCCAACAACTATGATCTGTTTATCTTGGACATTATGCTGCCGGGCATGGACGGCTACGAGCTGTGCCGTCGGCTGCGTTCGAAGACCACGGCCCCCGTGCTGTTCCTTTCCGCCCGCGACACCGAGCTGGACAAAGTCGTCGGCTTGGAAATCGGCGGCGACGACTATCTCGCCAAGCCCTTCGGCGTGCGCGAGTTGATCGCCCGCGTCCGCGCGCTTCTGCGCCGCGGGCAGGGCGGCGAGTTCCCCGGCGCGAGCAATTCCATCACCGCTTCGGGCATCACGCTGGACGAGGACGCCCACACCGCCGCCGGCGACCACGGCGAGATCGACCTGACGCCCCGCGAGTTCGAGCTTCTGGCCTCGCTCATGAAGAACGCCGGCAAGGTGGTCTCCCGCGAGGATCTGCTCCGCGACGTCTGGGGCTGGGAGTACCTCACCGAGACCAAGACGGTGGACACCCACATCAAGCGTCTGCGCGACAAGATTCATGCCGCCGGCTACGACCCGGCCCTCGTGGAAACGGTACGCGGCTACGGCTACCGCTTCAAGGCGTAAGCCGACTCGCGAGAAATCAGCCCCCATAGAGGAAAGGCTCCCGAACGGGAGCCTTTCCTCTTAGCGACGGGTTTCCACCGACCGTTTTTCGATTTTCTAGGGGTAAATGCCAGTTCGGCCCCGTTATGGCGTGCTGCGATGCCAGTTAAGGGGTGAAATGGCAAGCAAATGCCAGTTAGGCCCCGTTATGGCAACGCGCGGCCGACCATTTCGGGGCCTAACTGGCATTTGCTCGAGGATTTAGCAGCGACGAGACGCCTACCGCACGGCGGCGCGGACGGCGTCGGCGCAGATGACCGCCGCCACGATCTTGCAGAAATCCACCACCACAAACGGCGCCACGGCCACGAGAAACGCCGTGGCCAGATCAACCTGGCCCACCACCATGTACTGGGCGCACCCGCACGCGTAAGCGATGGCCGTGAAGATGACGCCGGCGACGATCTCCACGCCGAAGCTGCGCAGGAAGGCGCCCGCGCGCTGGGCCCTCGTCAGAGCCGCCTTCTCCGCGCGGGTAAGCCGCGGCGCATTCTTGCCGCCGGCCACCCCGAGTTTCGTGCGCACCGCATACAGGAACAGCACGGCCGCCGCCACGCCGAACAGGTACCCCCACAGAAAGCCGCCCGTGGGACCGGCCAAAACACCGATGCCACCGCGCATCCCCGAGAACACGGGCACCCCCACCGCGCCCAGCAGCAGATAGCCCGTGATAGCCGCGATGGCCTCCTTGGGGCTGAGCACCACGATGGCGAAGGTGATGGCGAACATCTGCAACGTGAAGGGAATGGGGCCGATGGGCACCACCACCCAGGCCGACACGGCTATAATGGCGATGGTCAGCCCGACAAAAGCCACCGACCGCGTCCGCTGAGCCGGCATACTGCGCGTTTCCGTTGATTCCATAGGTCTCTCCTTCCGTTCGAAGGAGTCCATAGTAGGTGCCGAAACGAATCCGCAACCCCCTCGACGCGCTCCGAGCGGCTAACGGGTCGCCTATTCGCTATTTTTGTGCAAGTGCATAAAACCTATGAAGCCTATGCGTACATCGCTGAGAGCCGGCGCAGACGCGCCATCTCCCACGCCACGAAGACGGCCGTGGTGAAGATGGAGAGAAAGTCCGCCACCGGTGCCGCGAAGTACAGCGCGTCCAGCCCTGTGAACTGCGGAAACAGCTGAGGCAGCACCACGGGCATCAGGTACAGCAAAGGCACGAGGAACAAAATCTGCCGCGTCAGCGTGAGGAACACCGACTTGGCCGGCTGGCCTGTGGCCTGGAAGTAGTTCGAGCTGACAATCTGGAAGCCCACGAAGGGCAGCATGAGGAACTGCACGCGGATGGCGAAGGCCGTGAAGTCCACGAGGCCATCGTGGGAGATGCCGAAAGCGTGGGCGATGGGCACGGCGAACACCTCGACGATGACGAACATGAGCAGCGAGATGGACGAAGCCGCTCCGATGCCGTACCACAGCGTCTTGCGCACGCGCTCGACGTTGTGGGCGCCGTAGTTGAAGCCGAGCAGCGGCTGCAGGGCGATGGCGATGCCGATGAGCGGCATGACCGAGAACTGCCCGATGCGCTGCACCACGCCAATGGCCGCCAGCGCGTCGTCGGCGCCGATGGGCGTCAGGGCCCCGTATTTCACCAGCTGGAAGTTGATGACGAAGTTCACGATGGCCATGCCCGCCTGCACGCAGAAGCTCGGCAGCCCGAAGGCGAGAATGGTGCGATCCATGGAAAAGCTCAGACGCATGGCGGGCAAGCGCAGCCGCATGGGAACGTCACTGCGCAGGCAGAAGTACTGCAGCACCGCCAAACACGAACAGGCCCAGCCGAGCACCGTGGCCAGGGCGCTGCCCATGACCCCCCAACCGAGCGCCAGCACGAACAACGCATTGAAGGCCACCGAGCCCACCAGGCCGATGACCATGGTGCCGAGCGCCCGGTTGGGGGCGCCGCAGGTGCGGATGAAGTTGTTCACGCCAAGGCCGATGCACTGCAAGATGAAACCGGCACAGAGAATCTGGATGAACGTCTGGGCGTAGGGGCGCACCTCCGGCGTGGCGCTCGCCAAATCGAGCACCCAGGAAACCAGCGCCGGATTCCATCCGATAACGAGCACGATGACGGCAGCAACAAGGCTCAAGGACACCACATTGCCCAGGGCGCGCTCGGCCTCGTCGCGCTTGCCCTCGCCGAGGCGCAGGGCCGCCAGCGCGTTGCCGCCGTTGCCGATGAGCATGGCGATGGCCATGAACACGATCATGATGGGGTTGGCCACAGTCATGGCCGAAAGGCCGATCTCCCCTACCGCGTGCCCCAGAAACACCGAGTCGATGATGGCGTAGGAGCCGTTGATGAGCATGCCCACCACCGACGGAATGGCGAACTCCGTGATGAGCCGCGGAATAGAGGCCGTCCCCATCCGCAGCACCTTGTCGTCGCCGGACGTGCCTTTCTCAAGCTTCTTCTCGTCACTCATACCCTCGCGCCTTTCTACCTTTCCGACGCTATTGTAGCCCTGGCGAACGCCCCGCGCAGACCCCGCACGACAAGACAGAGCATCGGCACCGCCAACGGCACCGCCCTAGCCGCGTTCGCAGGCGCAGCCTCATCGCCCCGCAATACGAAACGGCCGACCGACTGGGGAGTCGGCCGGCCGTCTAAGGGAGGGAGGGCTAGGGAACAGGACGCCGCGTTACACGAGGTAGTACACCGAGGGGGACGTGCCGGCGTCCTCGGACAGGCGCATGGTGTCGCGGCTGGCAATGAGCTTGCTCACGTCGGATTCCGGGTCGTCCAGATCGCCCCAGAAGCGGGCGCGACCGGGGCACAGCTGCATGCAGGCGGGCACTTCGCCGCGGGAGGTGAGGTTGCGGCAGAACGTGCACTTCTCCACGGTGTTGCCCGGGTGCGCCGGGGCGTCGAACTCGCCGACGGCCACGTCCTGGAACCACTCGGGCTCGTCGCTCACCAGGGTGCGCACGCCCTCGTAGGGGCAGGCGGAGATGCAGGACTTGCAGCCGATGCACAGCGTGTCGTCCACATAGACCACGCCGGTTTCCTCGTCCTTCATGGTGGCGCCGGTGGGGCACACCTCCAGGCAAGACGGGTTCTCGCAGTGCTGGCAGTTCATCGGTAGAAAGCTCAGCGAGCAGTTGGGATAGGTGCCGCTGGCCGTGTCGTAGGCCACAGGCTCCGTCTCGCCGATGGCGCCCACGGTGTAGATCTTGTTGTAAGCCACATCGGCCGGGTTGTTGTTGGCCACCTTGCAGGCCACCTCGCAGGCGTGGCAGCCGAAGCAGCGGGTGAGATCGATGGCCATTCCGTAATGCGTCATGGTTCTTAAGCCTCCGTCTTCTCGAGAGTTACCACCACGTCGTTGACGGCGGTGTCGGGTGTCGCCTGGCCCATTTCGCTGTGAGAAAGGGCGCCGAAGTGGCCGTCTTTGAACTCGAAGCTGTTGAAGCTGCGACCGGACACAAGCATCTTCTCCGGCACGCCGGGATTGATCACGGCCTTCAGGGTCACATCGCCGTTCTTGCTCGCCAGCTTCACGTAGTCGCCCTCGGCGATGCCCTCGGAGACAGCGTCGGCCGGATTGATCTGCACCGTCGGCTCGCCGTCGAGCTCGAGTGTGTAGCCCACGTTCCACCACTGGGAATGGGTGCGCACGCGCATGTGCTGGGAGAAGATGTGGTACGGGTACTCGCCCGAGGTGCGCTCCGCGGAATTCACGTCGGCGTAGCGGGCCGGCTCCCAGTAGGGCATGATCTCCTTGGTCGCGTCGAACTCGGCCGGGGCGTACCAGGGCATGGGCGCGTCATTGTACAGCTTGAACAGGCCCGTCGTGGTACCGAAGCCCTGCTCGAAGGAGACGAAGTTGTCCACTGTAAACTCGCGGGCCGTCTTTGAGGCGCGCAGCGACTCAGGCGTCACGCCCAGGGCCGCCAAAGCATCGCTCGTGAGCAGCTTGTCCAGGTACTCCGAGGCCGTCTCGGTGAAGAACTGGCCGTACCCCATGCCTTCGGCGATAAGCTTGCAGATATCGTAGTCGCACTTGCTCTCGTACATGGGCTCGGTGCACTTTTCCTGAATCATGAACAGAGGCGTAGAGCCGCCGCCGCCTACAAAGTCCTCGTACTCGAACCAGTGGCACACGGGAAGGAGGATGTCGGCGTACAACGCAGTCTCGGTCATGTCCATGTCGGCCACCACCACGAAATCCAGCGCCTTCATCCAGCGCACCAGGCTCTCGTGATCGCCACCGGTGGCCATGAGGTTGCGCATGAAGATGGTCAGGGAATGCACCGGACAGGACTGACCGGCATAAGTGCCCGACTCCAGTACCTCCTCCATAGAGAGCAGGGGCAAATCGATACCGGAAACGCCCTGGGCCGGGTTGCCCTCGGCATCCACAACTCCGGCTCCGCACAGCGGGTTCACAAAACCACTTCCCTGGGAATAGGTCCAGCCCACTCCGGCGCCCGACTTAGCCATATTGCCGGTGAAGGCAGCCAACACAAACACGGGCCAGTAGTTGAAGTGACCGTTGATGTAGCGGTCGGTACCAAACATGCAGTAGGTAGTCACCGGGCCATCCTGGGCGTACATGCGGGTGAGCTCGCGGATATCGTCCTCGGCGATGCCGGAAAGCTCGGCGGCGCGGGATACCGGATACTCGGCGATGCGCTGCTTGATGAGGTCGTAGACGAGGGTCACCGGGATGTCGTTCACCGTCTCGCGGCTGGTAAGCGACGGCTTTCCCGCCTCGCCCACGGCAGCCGGGGCGTCGGCGGCCTCGTCCCACACCACGAGCGGGTCGATGACGGCCGGCTGCCCGGTCATGGGATCGATCTGGTCGCTCGTCGTGGGTTCGACGCCCAAGTCGCTCATGCGCAGAAGGGCACCGTCGGCCTTCACGAACAGCGGGGCCTCGGTGCGGGCGCGGATGAACTCCTCGTCCTGCCAGCCCTGCTCCAGAAGGTAGTTCAGGGCGCCGAAGGCCAGAGCACCGTCAGTGGAGGGGTTCACGCCGAGGAACCAGTCGGCCTTGCCGGCGTTGGCGTTGAAGACCGGATCGATGACCACGTACTTCGCACCGGCCTCCTTGGCGTCCAAGATAAAGTGCATCGACTGCGGCGTAGAATTGCACGGGTCGGACATCCAGCAAACGAAAACCTTGGCGTTCGGCCAGTCGGCCTGCTCGTTCTGAGTACCGAAGCCACCGTAGCCGAGCGTGTTGCCCATGGCGAAGCTCGTCTCCAGGTCGGCACTCATGTTCGACGAGCTCATCCCCAGTACAGCCTTCAGCTGCTCGATGCTCTTGAGGGCCACGCTGCCGAAGTTGCCCGAGCCCACGTGAAGCACATTGGAACCAGGACCATCTTTCTCGGCGTACTCCTGATACTTAGCGCAGATCTCGCTGATGGCCTCATCCCAGCTGATACGCTCGAATTCGCCGCTTCCGCGCTCGCCGGTGCGACGCATGGGGTACTGCAGGCGCTTACTGCTATAGATGCGCCCCACGTGCGAGAGACCCTTCGAGCAGATACGGTTGTAGCGGGTGTCAGCCATCTCGCCGGCAGTGGTGCGCACCACCTGACCGTCGCGCACGTGCACGTCCAAAAAGCAGTGGCCCGCGCAGCCGCAGCGGCAGATGCCCGCGAAATGCTGCGTCTCGGGAATCTCCACGGAGGTGTCGGCCAAAGGCGCGTCCTCCTCGTCACCGCCGACCGTCTGCGGAGCGCATCCGGCTAGCGTGCCCAGGGCCGCCGTGGCCGCTGCTCCCTTGATGAAGCTGCGACGCGACAATCCGCGCGCCGGTACCATCGGCTCCTTCGTCTCTTCCATTTCCTCTCCTCTCTAGAAAGCCGCCGGGCACGCAGCCCGGCCTTTGAGGAAATTGTAGGAAGCAAGAAGAAGCCAGAACAGAAGGCATTCATTGACTCAAGAGCAACCCCGGGTTTTTACCTTAGAAGAGAATACTAGCGATATGGGAAATTGCTCAGAAAAACACTGCTACCCCGTCTTCTCTTTCCTCTCGTCGATTTCGCGGACAATGGCGGGCCAGTCGATCTCCTCGCCGGCGAAGTAGCGCATCATGTAGGAATCGCCGGCGCCCCGGCGCGCGACGACGCCGTACTTCCACGCGAGGGCTGGCTCCTCAAAGGGTGCGCTCACCAGATTCGGATGCCGCGGATCGTCATCGAGCGGCAGGTAGGTGAGCGTGGCCGCCCGTCCGTCCTCGGCGTCGGCCAGGCGCAAGGGCAGCTCGTTGTCGCTGCGCACCACGTCCAGCGCCACCCCTCGAGCCTGGGCCTCGCGCAGCATGAGATCGGCCACGCCGTTGCCCTCGCAGTGCATGGAGAGCGGCACACCACGCAGATCCTCGATGGTCACTGCGGCGCGAGCCGCCAGCGGATGGTCGGACCGCATCGTCAGAAAGATGCGTCCCTCCCGGGCGATGCGACATTCGAACCGCGTCTCGTCCAATTCCGTGAACACCACGTGGGCGTAGTCCAGCGATCCGTCCAGCAAGGCAGCCAGCAGCGTGGGCCGTGACCCGCGGACGTAGCGCAGCTTCACGTTTATGTCGTGTTCCTCGGTGGGGTACGACCGGAAAGCGCGCCATTCCGCCGTCGTGAAGACATCGTCGGAATCGTAGGTGCCCCCCAGGCGTACCTCCGTTTTCTGGGAGAGCTTCATGGCCGCAACGGCGTCCTCCAGCTCGCGGAAGCCCTCGACGAATGTGCGCGAGGCCTTGTAAAGACGATGGGCCGCCTCGGTGGGCTGCAGACGGTTCGCCACATTCACGAACAGCGGCTGACCTACCTCCCGCTCCAGGTTGCGCATCACCTTGCGCAACCCTTGACGCGACACACAGAGGCTTTCGGCCGCATGGGCGTAGTTCGTCGTCTCGTAGACCTTCGAGAAGTAGCTGATCTGAAGAATGTCCATGCGGCCCCTCCCCCTTCGCGTTGTCGAAATTATACCCGAGCGCCTTCAGCAGCGTTACCGAGAAAGGACAGCACGGACAGCACCAGAGCGCCCCATTGGGCCAGAAGGCCATAGGGGGAGGCGCCCTTGCGCAGGGGCGACTCCTGTTGCACCTGCTCCATAAACGCCGGCAGCCATTGGCCGGGGTGGTCGTTCCAGAATCGTCGCGCCTTCCCGAGCCAGTTTTGGGCAACCGACTCCTCGCCGCCCTGAAGCGCCGCCGCGGCAGTTGCCAAAAGCGCCGAGAGAAACGCGAGCTCGTCGGCCACACTGTCGGGCGGTTCGGTGGCATCAACGGGCTTGAAGCCCACCTCGCTCATAGACGCGGCTACCTCCAGCGTCACCGGACTGCGGAAGAGAGACGGCACTCCCGTGCGGCCTTTCGCGCGATAGCGAAAAGGGGCCTCGTAGGGCCAGACGGGCACCTTCGCGCCCGGTGCCAAGAACAGCAGCGAGTAGCCGCGGCGCAAATCGCGCTGCAGCGCCGCCGCGTTCAAGCCCCGAAAAGACGCGAGCAGCTCGTCGCTCGCTGCAAGAGCTTCCGCCGGCGCGCCGGCGTCGGAGAAGGCGCCCTGCGCATCGGCGGCGAAACGGCCATCTACCAGAGCCACGGCCAGGGCATCCTCTTCCGGAAAGCGAAACGCAACAGACAGCAACTCGCACACATCGGCCGCCCCTGCGAGACGGCGTGCCCCACTTTCCTGAACCGACGGCACCGACGTTTCGTCGCCTCCGGATTGCATGGCCTCTGCCTCATAGACATCATCCATAGCGCCCCCCTTCCACGTTCCATACTTGAAAAGAGTGTGCCACGAACCCGCTGGAAATAAGAGAAGACGCCCTTATACCCTAGAGGAGCCCAGGGTTGCCCCTTGGGCACCATTCTTTAAAGAGAAAGCGCTTTTCGTTCTCTTGGATCCCGCGTACGCAACGCGCCTCCATAGCATCGGGCGCAACGGCTGCAAAGCCGTTGCGCCCGGCAAGGAAATTCGCGCCCCATCAGAGGGAGGGGAAAGAAGGGGCGCACCAGTAAAGCAAGTCTCGCGAAGAGCCTAGGCCAGCGCCGTCTCCCCAGCGATGCCGCGAGCAGCGATGCGGCCGAAGTTCGCACCAGAGCCGTTGCAGCCGCCGACGATATGGATCGCCGCATTACCGGAGGTGGGGAAAAACGCGATCTCGCCCGCCGCGTACAGATGAGTAATAACCTCGCCGTGGCGATCAAGCACCTGCGCCTGCGGATTCACCTTCGACCCACCCTTAGAGGTGCCGATGATGGCGTTTTCCTCGATGCCCCAGAACGGCGGCGTCTCGATTTTCTGCCCCTCGAAAGCCGTGCGCCCATAGGGGTCGGTCTCCCCCGTCTTGCCGATGTAGCTGTTGAACTCATCGACGCTCGCGCGCACCGCATCAGCGGGCAGTCCAAACATTTCGGCCAGCTCCTCGATGGTGTCGGCGGTCTTCACCGAGTCCATGCCGTTGGCCGTCGCCTCATCGATAATGGGCTGAGCATTCGTTTGACCATTCTGGCCCAGGCGCGCCGTCTCATCGAAGATGCATACGTGCCACATCTCGGGCTGCTTCAGCGGCGTTTTCAGGTCATAGAACACGTGGAAGCTGCTTTCGTCGTTGAAGCGCTTGCCGTCCTTGTTCACCTCGATGAGGCTGTCCTTCCAGTTGAAGGGAAGAAGGATGCCGCTTGCGGGTCCGTCGTTGCTCACCGCGACACCGCCAGGTCCGTAATTGGGAGGAGAGGGATAGCAGTAGCCGTTGATTTCCTCGAGCATTCGGTAACCATCGCCCTGCACATCGGCCGGAGCCGCGCCCACGATGCGCTTCGCCTCAGAAGAGAGCTCCTTCATGGTCAGGCAGTGCTTGTTCCACATATCCACATTGTTTCCCAAGCCGCCGACGGCCAGCAGAACACCCTTCGTTGCGCGAATATCAAGGGTCTCGCCGCTCTTGGCCTCGACATGGGCGCCCACGACAACACCATCGGCGTCGCGATAGAGCTTCTGCGCTCGCGTATCCGACAAAACTTCTATACCGCGCTCCTCGATGGCTCCCTGCAGGCCCTCCATCCAGCCGAGCCCATTGCCGGGAGGATTGGTGTTATACGTGCGGGCAATAGTGTGGGAGGGCTCGTTCAAGGACACGTTCTGGATGACGTCGCAACCCAAATCTTCCAGCCAGTCTACCGTCTCGCCGGACAGCTCGCAGAAGGCACGAATGACCTCCGGGTCGCCCAAGTCGCCGCCGTCGTTGCGAACGTCCTGGATCATGACCTCCACATCGTCGATCACGTCGAAGTCCTCCTGAATGCGCGTTCCGCAACCGCACAAGGCGCCGCCGCTCTGCGTGCAGCAGCATTCCGTAATAGTGGGAGCGGCGTCAACTACCAGTACGTCAAGACCCAAATCGTAGCCTTCGACAGCACCGCAAGCACCAGCAATGCCGCAACCTAGAACTAGCATCTCCACTTCGCGGTCCCAGGCCTCCGGGACGGTGGCGTCCCAAGCCGGGGGCACCTTCGAGTTCTCATTCGCCTGGCTCTCCGCGGTACCGGTGGCGCTCAGATCTTGGCTGGAGCAACCGCTTAGTACTCCGGCGGCTCCGACCGCCGTTGCCGCGACCGCCGCCGCTCCTCCGCGGATAAACGATCGTCTCGATAGCTCTTCGCTCATGTCTCCTCCTTTTTTCGAACTCCCTCTCCTTCTGAAAGGGCAGTTTGTCTCCTAGTCGTGGCAGGTATAGCATTCGTACACGTTCTGATGGTGGCATCCAAGGCAATACTGGGAGGGATCCGAAGCCGTATGCATGCCGTGGCAGTCGGCGCATTCCGCCTGTTTCTTATGACCTTCGTTCTCGGGAATCGCGTGGGGATTCACCACCGTTCCCTTGCTGTCGGTCAGCACCGTACAATCGGCGGTGCGCTCAGCCAGAGCCTCTTTGCTCTCGTGGCATCCGAAGCAGGTCTCTTCGCTCACCGGGTAGTCGAGACGATTGATCTTGCCTGGCTTCGACTTCTTCGTCTCCTGGTGAACCGTGGCCAATCCCTCAACTTCTGAATGGCAGTCCGTGCAGGAGAGGTTGGCGTGATTCGAAGCCGTGCATGTCGAGTCGGATAGGGAAGCCTGTTCCGTATCGTGGCAAACCGAGCAATCCATGTCGGGGTTCCATTCGGCAAGGCTTGTGCCAACTTCGCCTTCCGATCCTGAACCCGTCCCGGTAGCTTGCGGGGCATTCTCTTCGCTTCCGCTATCCGGCAGATTGGCCGCCTGCGGCGCACAGCCACCCAAAACGCTGAAGCCCGCGACCAGGGTGAGCGCCAACGCCACTTGAATCGTCAGCGCTGCCTTCTTGCGGGAAATTGCTTTGCTCATATTCACCCCCTTCCTCCAAGAGCTGTTGGAACCCATTGTGCTTGCGCAACAAGTCATAGCCGCAAAGGAAGTGGTAATACCACTCTCCCATTCCGGCATTCGCTTTTTACGTTTCGTAATTTGGCTATTCGACCATGGAATAGCCATTTCTCCCCCTGGAAAAAAACGTTATGCTTTAGTTGGGATGATTTCAAAGGGGAGGACTACATGAACACGGAATGGCTCCAGGAGTACATCGTATTCGCGCGACATCTGAACTTCAGTTCTGCGGCAAAGACACTCAATATGGCGCAACCGACACTTAGCAAGCATATGATTGCGCTGGAAAAATGGGTGGGGGTTCCTCTCATTGAGAGAGGCGGCAGCCCCCAGCTCACCTATTATGGACACCGCTTTCTTGAGTGCGCTCAATCAACTCTCACTACCTTAAATTCGGGAGTGAAGGCTTGCAGGGAACTCAGGCATTCCAATCGGCCCGTTCGAGTTCAATGGTTCGACCACGGCACTTATCTGTCTGACCGGTTGCCACACGTCAAGGGAATACCATTTGAGCTCACGAACACTTCGACGGAAGGTCTCGACGAGCCTTATTTCGCTGTCCTTGACAACGATTTGGTAGACATTGTCAGTTCGCTAGACTTCTCGATCATGCCCGATTTCTCGAAAGCAGCCCAAGAACGCGGCATCAAAACGGCGGCAACGGTCGCGGCACCGGCCGCATTGGCTATGAGCGCCGAGCATCCGTTGTCTCGCATCGGGAAACTCCAGCGCGCCGACCTCACCCAAGCGGAATTTCTCATTGTGGATCGCGCCTATTACGACCTCTGGCGCTCCTACATCGCCCACGTTCTCGGCGGCGACCTCAACCTTCACTTCACTTTGAAATCAGTGCACGGTGTCACTGCCAACATGGGTTCCATAGACCTGGGACGCGGCATCGTCTTTTACACCGCAGAGGAGCTTCGCCGCTTCTACAGTGGCAGGGATGACGTTGTCATCATTGAAGAACTTGACGGAGCACCGTTATCGATGCCCTTGGGGATCCTCTATCGAGAGGACAACGAGAACCCTCTTGTGCATCAGCTCGCACGGCATTTGACGAACAATAGCTGACAAACTCTACCCCCCTTGCAGCTTCATCATCAACGGCGCCGCCCGAACCGCGTTCGCAAGCATCCCCAGCTGTGCCCGTGACACGAAAGGGCCCCTTGGTGCACGAAATCGGACTTATATAGCTTTCGATGGCAAGCCCGACGGCCCGAAAAGGCTATATAAGTTCGAAAGTGCGCAGATCAGCCTCTTCGAAGATTTCCAAAAGTCTATATAAGTCGAATTTCGTGCACCAGGAGGGTGCGTTTTGTCACCGACTGGCAACCAATGCTGCCTTTTACGGCATCACCATGACGTGGGCCTCGCCGGAGGCGACGGGGACGGTTTCGTCGGCGGTGCGGACGAGGAGGCGACCGCGCTCGTCGACACCGGTGGCCGTGCCTTCCAAAGTAGCGGTGCCGGCGGCATCCTCGATGCGCACCGCGCGACCGGTAAGGAAGGAGGAGCCTTCGTAGCTGCCCAAAGTCGGCATGAAGCCGAGCTCGCGCCAACGACCGTAGTTCACGAGGATGCGGGCGATAACCTCGCGCTGGATGTCGGTGATGACCTCCTCGCGACGGGCGGCCTGCTCGCGCTCCGGCAATGCCGCAATGGCTTGGGCCAACGACACGAAGTGCCCCGGCTCAGAGTCGGGGGCCGGCATGAGCTCGGCCATGTACTCGGGGACGTTGCGACCCTGCACGGGGCGGTCGACCTCGGGACGGAACACGTTGATGCCGACGCCCACGCACACACCGCCCCCGCAGGCCTCCAGCGAGATGCCGCAGAGCTTGCGGTACTCGTCGGCGCGCTCGCAGTCGGCGGGCATGTAAATCACGTCGTTGGGCCATTTCACCTGGATGCCGTCCTCGAACTGCGGCGCCGCCACCTGGCCTAAGGCGCGCTGGACCGAAAGCCCCACCACCAGGCTCAAGGTAGCCAAGCCGCTGCCGGCCACATCGGGACGCAAGAGGATGGACATGTACAGGCCGCCCTCCGGGCTGTCCCATTCGCGACCCTGGCGGCCATAGCCGCTGGACTGGCGTCGGGCGCGAACAATGAGACCCTCGGCCTTGCCCTCGCGCAACGCGTTCTTCACGACCTCGTTGGTGGAGGCCACCTCATCGAGCACGGTCAGCTTCATGGCTAGATCCTCCTTGCCTTCCCAACGCGCTGCGCCTCGGGCACGCGCCCCACGGGGGTTCCGTCCGCCAACTCCCAGCCAGGCAGAATTTCCAGCAGGGGCTTCACAACGAAATCGCGCTCCGTCACACGCGGGTGCGGAAGCGTGAGCTCGTCGTCGGAAGCGACGTACATCTGATAGTCGAGAATGTCGATATCGAGCGTGCGCGGGCCGTTCTCGATAGTGCGCACGCGACCGAGGGAGTTCTCGATGCCGTGCAAGTAGCCGAGCAGCTCTTTCGGCGGTAGGCCGCTGCGCAGAAGCACCACGGCGTTCACGAAGGCATCCTGATCCTCGTAGTAGGCCGGCTCGCTCTCGTAGAACGACGACATGTCCATGATCTGGGTGTCGGGCAGGCTGCACAACTGACCCACGGCGAGGTTCAGCTGAGCGATTTTGGCCTCGGTCTCCTCGCCGGGCTCGGCCACGAGCGCCACATTGGAGCCCAGGCCCAGAAGCACCGCCGGCCTCAGATCCTTCAACGCCGCAGCCGTCATCTCCACGTTATGGGTACGCACCACGCTGGCGCCCAGCTCGCAGGCGAGCAATGCCTCAGCCGCCGAGGCCACATCGCGGTCGTGAAGCTCTTCCACATGGTAGGCCTCGCCCACGAAGCGCTTGCGCGAGACCGCCACCATGACCGGATAGCCCAGGTGCACGATCTCGTGGAGATTGCGCATGAGCTCGATGGTTTGCTTGGGCGTCTTGCCGAAGCCAGGGCCCGGATCGACGCAGATGCGGGAGCGGTCGATGCC
>OGOG01002043.1_pt1 | contig 18106 bp, 17 predicted proteins | sample 1552581 | NCBI WGS metagenome assembly OGOG01 (sample SAMEA2580152, study PRJEB22360) | human gut metagenome | biome: human gut; feature: human-associated habitat; material: faeces | place: Denmark | collected 2008/2010 | reverse complement strand
CCTCGGTGTACAGGCGGCGGACGATGTGGCCGGGGCCCTTGGGAGCGATCATGATCACGTCAACGTTCTTGGGCGCGGTGATGGTCTTGAAGTGGATGTTGAAGCCGTGTGCAAAGGCCAGAGCCTTGCCCTCGGTCATGTAAGGTGCGACCTGCGTGTTGTAGATATCGGCGCACAGCTCATCGGGCACCAGCATCATCACAACATCGCCAGCCTTGGCAGCCTCTTCGACCTCCATGACCTTGAAGTTGTCGTGAGTGGCAGCGAACTCGGAGGCCTTTGCCCAGTGGGCAGAGCCCTTGCGCAGACCGACAACAACGTTCACGCCGCTCTCGGCCAGGTTCTCGGAATGGGCGTGGCCCTGGCTGCCGAAGCCGATGACAGCGACGGTCTTGCCGTCCAGCACGCCGAGGTTGCAGTCGGAATCGTAGTATTTCTTGATCGCCATGGTAGTAGTCTCCTTTTACTCTTTCCTGTTTTATTTTTATATTTTGATTTTTATGGAAAACTGAGTGAACCCCTCAGGCTCGCATCTGCTCGCCAGCTCCCCTAATAGGGGGAGGCAGGTCAGGTGCTGCCCATTTCTTAGCTCCCCTATCAGGGGAGCTGGCGCAAAGCGCCTGAGAGGTTATGCCTTACTGCGGGCAACGGGTCCCGGGCAGGGGCAGCTGGGCTGCCCGCACCTCCTGCGGGGGCTTCTGCATGTGCTGGTGCATCCCGCCGCGCTCCAGGGCGGTCACACCGGTGCGGCACTGCTCAAGGATCTTGTAATCTGCCAGGATCTTGAGAAATGCGTCCACCTTTTCAGGGCGGCCGGTCAGCTCCAGCACCATGCTGTCGGGCGAAAGATCAATGATCTTTGCCTTGTAGATGCTGGCGATCTCCCGCAGCTCACTGCGGTTGTGGACATCGGCAGCCAACTTGAGCAGCAGCAGCTCCCGCTCCAGCGAGTTCTCGTGGTCCAGCACGAACACCTGCCGGGTCACTTCCAGCCGCTCGGTCTGGAGGATGAGCTGGCTCAGCGCCTTTTCATCGCTGGTGATGGTCACGGTGATGCGGCTGACCGCCGGGTCGTTGGTGGCGGACACCGTCAGGCTGTCGATGTTGAAGCCGCGGCGGCAGAACAGGTTGGACACCCGGGCCAGAACACCGCTCTGGTTGTCCACCAGCAGACTGATGACTCTGCGTTTGGATTCCATGGGTCAGTCCTCCTTATTCCATGATGATATCATTGATGTCGCCGCCGCCGGGGATCATGGGCAGAACCTTTTCGTCCTTGTCGATGATGCACTCGATCCAGGTGGGGCCCTTCTGCTTGAGGGCATCGGCAAATGCGGCCTGGAACTCGGGGAGGTTGGTGCAGCGGTAGCCCTTCAGGCCAAAGCCCTCGGCCAGCTTGACAAAATCGGTGCGGCGGTGGGGGTCGGTCTGGGAGTAGCGCTTTTCGTAGAAAGTGGTCTGCCACTGGCGCACCATGCCCAGCACAGAGTTGTTGAAGATGACCGTGATGATGGGCAGCTCATAGCTGACAGCGGTGCAGGCCTCGTTGAGGTTCATGTGGAAGGAACCGTCGCCCGTGAACATGACCACCCGCTGCTCCCGGCCCAGCGCCATCTGCGCGCCGATGGCCGCGCCATAGCCAAAGCCCATGGTGCCCAGGCCGCCGCTGGTGATAAAGCCGCGGCTCTTGGTGTGGCGGATGTACTGGGCCGCCCACATCTGGTGCTGGCCCACGTCGGTGACATACACGGCCTCAGGGCCGCACTGGCTGCACACCTCGCCGATGACCTGATGGGGCATCAGGCGGGTGGGGTCGGACACAGGGTGGTAATCCTGTGCCTGCCACTCGTGGATCATCTTCAACCAGTCGGGGTGCTTCTTCTCCTCAATGAGGGGGAGCATCCCGCTCAGAACGTAGCAGACATCACCGGCAATGGCAAGATCCACATCCACGTTCTTGCCCAGCTCACTGGGGTCGATATCGATCTGGATGATGGTGGCGTTCTTGGCAAAGGTCTTGGGGTTCAGGGCCACGCGGTCAGAAAAGCGGGTGCCCAGTGCGATCAGCACGTCACAATCCGCGACCGCCCGGTTGGAGGTGTAGCAGCCGTGCATTCCGACCATGCCGATGTTCATCGGGTCACCGTAGGGCACAACGCCTGCGGCCATCAGAGTATAGGTGGCGGGGATCTCCGCCTTGTGGATCAGGTCACGCAGGGGCTGGCAGGAAGCCGCGCTCCGCACGCCGCCGCCAAAATAGACCAGCGGGCGCTTGGCCGCGTTGATGATATCGGCGGCCCACTTGACCTGCTGTTCGTCGTAGGTGGTCACGGTACGGATCTGCTCCGGCTGCTTGGGGGTGAACTCACAGACAGCAGCGGTGACATCCTTGGGGATATCCACCAGCACCGGGCCCTTGCGGCCGCTCTGCGCAATGCGGAACGCCGCACGCATGGTGTCGGCCAGCTCTTCTACCTTGCGCACCGTGAAGTTGTGCTTGGTGATGGGCATCGTGATGCCCTCGATGTACGCCTCCTGAAAGCTGTCCTTGCCCAGACCGGGGGTCGGCACATTGCCGGTAAAGGCGACCATGGGCACGGAGTCCATGTAGGCAGTGGCAATGCCGGTGACCAGATTGGTGGCACCCGGGCCGCTGGTGGCCAGCACCACGCCGGTGCGGCCCGTTGCGCGGGCATAGCCATCGGCCGCATGAGAAGCGCCCTGCTCGTGGGCGGTCAGCACATGGTGGATGCGGTCAGAATTCTTATACAGCTCGTCGTACAGGTTCAGCACAGCACCGCCGGGATAGCCGAAGATGGTGTCCACGCCCTGTTCGCAGAGGACTTCAACAAAAATTTGCGAACCATTTAACTGCATGGTAAGTTGCTCCTGTTCCTTTTCCTCTTACACTCTCAACAAAATTTCCCTCAGACACGTTACTTTTCGCATCTTGCATTCCGATTTGAACGTTGGGTCAATTATACTATAAATCGGGCCTTTGTCAATCGACGATTTGTAAAGTGAATCAGCCGAAAGATGAAGATAATTGAACACACCCTTGCTAAGCGCCTTTTCCAAGAGTATAATCAATTCTACACTGTTATAAAAATAAACAGCCTTCTGACCGGCCTGCCAATGGCTCCCCCTTTGGGGGAGCTGGCGCGGCGCGCCTGAGAGGGCAAGGCCGTTAAAAAGAGAGGATTTTCCTATGCAACTTCGTGAATGGAACGCCCGGCTCCACGGGCTTGTTGTTTTCCGTGCCCTGCTGGGCGACCCCGTTGTGGCAAAGCTGGCGGCGCTGACCGACCGGCTGGAAGCTGCCGACGACAGCATCGCCCCCCTGTGCGATGCTGTGGCCGCCTTTGAAGCCGCCCTGTTTGCCCACACCACCAATCTGGGCGATTATCTTTCCAACGCCGTGCTGGAGACCGAGACCGTCTGTGTGCGGCAGGCCGCCGCGGGCCAGCTCTCCCCTGTGATGGAGGCCGCCCTGAACAGTGAGCTGAACTTTTTGCAGAAGCTCTGCGGCCTGACGCTGGACACGCTGCTGGAAGCTGCCGACCGGCAGAACCGGGAGCTGGCGTTCCTGCCCCGCTGGGAGGCAAGGCAGCTCGACCTGACCGCCGCCTATAACCAGCGGATGCGGGAAGCCGGGAAGAAGGGCTACGGCATGTTTGCCAAGCACCACGTGTTCACAGTGGAGAATGGCCAGCTGGTACCCGTGAAGTACCCCGACCCCCAGAAGCTCAGTGAGCTGCCGGGCTACGAGAAGGAGCGGGAAAAGGTCATTGCCAACACCCGCGCCCTGCTGGCCGGTTCCCCCGCCAACAATGTCCTGCTCTACGGCGATGCCGGCACCGGCAAATCCAGCACGGTCAAGGCCATTGCCAATGAGTACGCCGCCGACGGCCTGCGGCTGGTGGAGGTCAAGAAGAACCAGCTCTACCAGATCCCCGACCTGATGGATCAGCTGGCGGCCAATCCCCTCAAGTTCATCCTCTTCATCGATGACCTGAGCTTTTCCTCCAACGACGATAACTTTGCCGCCCTGAAAGCCATCCTTGAGGGCAGCGTGGGCGGCCGGGCCCGGAACATTGCGGTGTACGCCACCTCCAACCGCCGCCACCTCATCAAGGAGACCCTGACTGACCGCACCGGCGACGACATCCACGAAGCCGACACCCGGCAGGAGCTGATGAGCCTTTCCGCCCGGTTCGGCCTGACTGTCACCTTCCAGCGGCCCGAGAAAGCCCGCTTTGCCGCCATTCTGGAAGAGCTGGCAAAACAGCACCACATCCAGATGCCCATGGAAGAGCTGCTGGTCAAGGCCGAGGCCTTCGCCATCCGCGCCGGCGGCCGCAGCCCCCGCGTGGCCAAACAGTTCATCGAACAGTGCGAGAGCGGCGTGCAGAAATAATGTTTGCTTTTTTGTTTTTATGGATAAGAAAAAGCGCTGTGCAGTGAAATGACTGCACAGCGCTTTTTGCTATTTTGAAAGAAAACTGCCGCCGCAGGCGGCGGATGAGGTAGTCAGAAAATCAAACGCGCTCGGCCACCAGCTGGAAGCCCTCTTTGGTGAGCTCCTGCCGGATCTGCTCGATCTGGGCATGGTCGCGGGTCTCCAGCGCCAGCTTGAGGAAGCAGCTGGAGATGGGCATGTTGGGGTCAGAGCCGTCGTGCAGGACAGAGACCACATTGCTGCCGCAGCGGGAAACGATGGCAGCCACCCGCTCCAGCTGGCCGGGCTTATCCTCCAGCGCAATGGTCAGGTTGGCCTTGCGGCCACTCATCACCAGACCACGGGTGATGACGCGGTTGAGGATGTTCACATCGATGTTGCCGCCGGAGATCAGGCAGACCACCTTTTTGCCCTCGATGGGCAGCTTGTGGAACAGCACCGCTGCCACAGGCACCGCACCGGCACCCTCGGCCACCAGCTTCTGGTTCTCCATCAGGGAGAGGATGGCGGCGGCGGTCTCGTCCTCGCTGACGGTCACGATGTCGTCCACATATTCCTCGCAGAGCTGATAGGTCAGCTCGCCGGGGGTCTTGACCTGAATGCCGTCCGCAAAGGTGGCCACATTTTTCAGAGTCTGATACTTGTGCTCATGCAGACTGCGGTACATGCTGGGGGCACCCTCGGCCTGCACACCGTAGACCTTGACCTCGGGGCGCAGGCTCTTGATGGCAAAGGCCACGCCGGAGATCAGGCCGCCGCCGCCCACGGGCACGATGACGGCATCCAGATCGGGCAGCTGGTCAAGGATCTCCAGACCAATGGTGCCCTGACCTGCGATGACCTGTTCGTCATCGTAGGGGTGGATAAAGGTCATGCCGGTCTCGGCCTGCAGCTCCACGGCCTTGTCGTGGGCATCATCATAGGTGCCGGGCACCAGACAGACCTCTGCGCCCAGGCTCTTGGTGTTTTCCACCTTCATAATGGGGGCACCGTCCGGCATACAGACGATGCTCCTGATGCCCCGGCGGGTGGCGGCCAGAGCCACGCCCTGTGCGTGGTTGCCGGCAGAGCAGGCGATCACGCCCTTTTCGCTCTCCTCCCTGGAGAGCTGGCTGATCTTATAGTAGGCTCCCCGCACCTTGAAGCTGCCGGTCACCTGCAGGTTCTCAGTCTTGAGGTAGAGGCGGCAGTCCCTGGAGAGCTTGGGCGCTTCAATCAGGTCGGTCTTGCGGGCAACGTCCTTGAGCACAAAGGCGGCGTGGTAGATCTTATCCAGAGTCAGCATGACGATACTTCCTATCTTCTATCCTTGATTTTTACATGTGAATATGCATCCTAGTATAAATTAGCAAAAGTATTTTGTCAAATGAACGTATTTCAACATTGCGTTTGCTGGGGTGACCGCCAATGGTTACGCCCGGGCAGGCGGCAGCCCTGCGGCCTGATGCACGCTCCACCTGTGCCCATGCCGTGGGAGCGGTTTTCCCTGACCCAAAACGCCCCTCTCCGACATCTGTGAGACCGGAGAGGGGCGTTCTCGTTTTTAACCTTTCATCGGCACAAATCCGACCAGATCCTTCACGACCTCGCCGCCGATGATGAGCCCGGCCACCGAGGGCACAAAGGCGTTGGAGCCGGGGACCGAGCGCCGGACGGTGCACTTGCGCTGGGTGCCCGGGGGGCAGATGCAGTGGTTCTTGCAGCTGATGGAATCATCCTCGATGGGGGTCATGGCAGGCTCCTTGGAGTAGACGACCTTCAGGTGCTTGATCCGCCGCTTGCGGCACTCGGTGCGCATCACCTTGGCCAGCGGGCAGACGGAGGTCTTGTAGATATCCGTCACCTCAAAGCGGGTGGGGTCCATCTTGTTGCCTGCACCCATGGCGCAGATGATGGGGGTACCGGCCTCCTTGGCCTTGACCACCAGCGCGATCTTGCCGGTGACGGTGTCAATGGCATCCACCACATAGTCGTACTGGGTAAAGTCGAACTGATCCTGCGTTTCCGGGGTGAAGAAGATCTTGTAGGTGGTGACCTTGATGTTGGGGTCGATCTCGTGGATACGCTGTTCGGCCACATCCACCTTGTACTGGCCCACGGTCTTGCGGGTGGCCACGATCTGGCGGTTCAGGTTGGTCAGGCAGACCTTGTCATCATCAATGAGGTCCAGCGCGCCCACACCGCTGCGTGCCAGCGCTTCCACCGTGTAGCCGCCCACGCCGCCAATGCCAAACACCGCCACACGGGAATTGTGCAGCTTTTCCATTGCTTCTTTGCCCAGCAGCAGCTGGGTGCGGGAATATTGATCCTGCATAGATACTTGCTCCTCCATCTTACACTACGCCTATTGTTTTATCAGTTCGACGCAGTTGCTTTTGTTTTACTTTATACTTTCCAACGACTGCCAAGGGCTATCGGGTTACGGCTCCCAGCATCCACTTCGCACAAAATATTGTGCTTGTGCCTTGCTGGCCGCGGCCCCAACAACTCCTCCCTTCATCCGCCACCGGCGGCGGTCGTCATTGTTGCCTACTAGGGGAGCTGGCGCGAAGCGCCTGAGAGGTTTATTCCACCGCAACGATGGTGCCGCCCCCCAGCACAACATCCCCCTGATACAGCACCACGGCCTGACCGGGCGTGGGGGCACGCTGGGGCTGGTCAAATTCCAGCCGGAACTGCCCCTCTCCCGCCGGGTAGACGGTGGCCGCCTGCTCGGTCTGGTGGTAGCGGGTGCGGGCCGTGACCCGCAAGGGCGCGGTCAGCTCCGGGATGGCGATCCAGTTCACCTCGTCGGCATAGACGATGCGGTCAAACAGGTTCTCCTCCGGGCCCACCGTGACGGTGTTGGCCTGCATATCCTTGGCACAGACATACACCGGCGCACCCATGGCAAGGCCAAGGCCCTTGCGCTGGCCGATGGTATACCGCACCGCACCGTTGTGGGTGCCCACCTTTTTGCCGTTCTCGTCCAGAAAATCACCTGCCGGGTAGTGCTTGCCAGTGAAGTCCTCCATGAAGCGGGCGTAATCGCCGTCCGGCACAAAGCAGATATCCTGGCTGTCGTGCTTGCGGGCGTTGATGAAATGCTGCTTTTCCGCGATCTCACGCACTTCGGCCTTATGCAGCCCCCCCAGCGGCAGGCGCACATGGGCCAGCTGCTCCTGGGTCAGGTTATAGAGCACATAGCTCTGATCCTTGCCCTCGTCCAGCCCCTTTTTCAGCAGCCAGCGGCCGGTGGCCTCGTCCCGCTCCACCCGGGCGTAATGGCCCGTGACCACATACTCCATGCCATGGCTCTCAGCCCAGCGGAGCAGGTGGTCGAACTTCATATACCGGTTGCAGTCGATGCAGGGGTTGGGTGTGCCGCCCATCTCATATACCCGGATGAACTTTTCGATGATCTTCTCCCGGAAGTCGGCGGTGAAATCCAGCACCTCATAGGGGATATCCATCGCAAAGGCCACCTCGGCGGCATCCTCGATATCCTTTTCGGAGCAGCAGGTGTGGAAACCGGACTGCCCCAGCGTCTCGTTGCGGGTGAGCCGCATGGTGATGCCGGTGCAGTCGTACCCTGCCTGCTGCATCAGCCATGCCGCCACCGAGCTGTCCACACCGCCGCTCATGGCGATGAGTGCCCCGGGGTGCTTCGTGTTCTGTGCTTCTGTCATATCGTCCCTCATTCAATAACACACTAAAACAGTAGTATAATACTACCGCAGCTTCTTTCTCTTGTCAAGACGCAGAAAATTGATCCGCCGCTGCCAGCAGCGCGTCTTTTTCATTGGGTGTCTGCCCGGTGATGACAGCCTCCAGCAGGGCGTTCAGCACCTGCCGCAGACCCGGGCCGGGTCTGACCCCCGCCGCCATCAGGTCACGGCCATTCACGGCCAGCTGGCTCACCCGGCAGCAGGCATTTTCTGCTGTCAGCTGCTCTGCTTCGGCCCGCAGGGCAGCAAAGGCCCCGGCCTGTTCCGGATGCCGGGCACTGCAAAGGGCGGTCAGGCGTTGGATCGTCGGCAGCTCATAGCGGCCCAAAAGACGTTTGGCCTGTACGGTCAGCGTGGTGTTGGGGGTGCCGGGAGTTTCTCCAAGGACCGTCCGCTGGGGTGGGACCCTGTTGCCGCAGGCAATAGGGCGGGCGATGGAATGGCCTGCAACGGTAACGACTGCCGCCTGCGGCGGAAACAAGGAGTTGCTGTTGGGGCAGCGGCCAGCAGGATGCGAGTGCCGCTCAAGGCACAAAGCATCCGCTGGGTGCCGCAACTCGAACTCGTGTCCGAGGAGAAAGCTCCCGGCATCCCCTCCAGCTTCCCTTTCCAACGCTGTCACCTCATCTGTGAGCGCGTTGGAGCATTTCAGTTTGCGCAGAGCTTTGCGGGCACCGGCTTCACCCAGCGGACAGAGAAGGGCCGCCAGCCGGGCGGGTACGTTCTCCGCTGTTGGTTCGATCCGGTCGATGGTACGGCAGAGTTCCGCAAACCGTTCCGGCTGTTTTTCCGGTTCCAGCTCCGGCAGGACAACGGCCAGAACGGCGGGTTCCAGATAGCTTCCGGGCCGGGGTGCCGCCAGCAGCTTGAGCAGTTCTTCCTGGATGCGCTCCGCCGAAACGCAGTCCAGATGCGGCCCCAGTGCCCGGGCAGCAGCACCGGTGGCTGGGTCGATGGCAAAGCCGAACCGGGCCGCGAACCGGTAGAGCCGCAGGATGCGCAGCGCGTCCTCCTCAAAGCGGCGTTCCGGCTCCCCCACCGCCCGCACGAGATGGGCGGCAAGGTCGTCCCGCCCGCCAAAGGGGTCGATGAGCCCTTCCTCGGCGCTGTATGCCATAGCGTTGATGGTGAAATCCCGCCGGGCAAGATCCTCCCGTACCTCCGGCACAAAGCAGACGGCATCCGGGTGGCGGCCATCGGAGTAGGCCCCCTCGGTGCGGAAGGTCGTTGTCTCATAGAGCCTGCCGCCCTGCTTCACCGTCACGGTGCCGTGCTGCAGGCCGGTGGGGATGCACTTCTCCTCCCCGAACAGCGCCATCACCTGCTCCGGGCGGGCGCTGGTGCAGAGGTCCCAATCGTGGGGGTCCAGCCCCAGCAGGCTGTCCCGGACACAGCCGCCCACAGCGTAGGCCGCATGGCCCGCCCCATGGAGCGCATCCAGCAGCAGGGCTGCACCCGGGTCAAGTTTGATCGTTGTCATGTTGCTTCCTCGTCATATTGCAGGATGATCTGTTTGCCGTCAAAGCCGCACTCCGCCGCCGGGAATACCGCCTGCGCATTGGGCAGGGCGGCTTCCGGTTCAAGGATCATGGGCGAATAATGCATCAGCCAGAACCGGCGCACGTCAGCCTTTTTTGCAATGGCCGCACCCTGCGCAAAAGTGCTGTGCCCCCACTGCTTTGCCTGCGCCTCCTGCTCGTTGTCGGGGTAGGTGGCATCGCAGAGGAAAAGGTCGGCGTTCTGCGCGGCCTGTTCCAGTGTCGGGCAGGGAGCGGTATCACCCGAGAACACGAACCGCAGACCCCGGCGTGCCGGGCCCAGCACATCCGCGGGAGCGACCACCGCCCCGCTTTCCAGCGGGATGCTCTGGCCCCGCTGGAGCAGTTTCCATGCAGGCACCGGAACGTTCAGTGCCCGGGCCTTTGCAGGGTCAAAGCGGCCCGCCCGGGGCAGGTCGAGCCGGTAGCCCCGGCTGGGCACCCGGTGCCGGGTGCGGAAAGGCGTAAGCTGCGCCCCCGCAGGCCAGCCGGAGGAAAGGGTGGTCAGGGCGATGGGATCTGTGTCCAGCTGCACAGCCCTGACCGGATACGGCAGCGGCCCGGCCAGCGTGCGCAGGGCGGGCCAGACCTCCCCCAGTCCCTCGGGGCCGTAAAGGGTCAGCGGGCGCTCCCGGCCCTGACAGCCCAGCGTCTGCAGCAGGCCCGGCAGGCCGAAGATATGGTCGCCGTGATAGTGGGTCAGGCAGATGGCATCCAGCTTCATCAGGTTGACCCCGGCGCGGCGGGCCGCCGCCTGCGTGCCCTCGCCGCAGTCAAACAGCAGGGCGTGGCCCCCGCATTCGGCCAGCGCGGCGGTCAGGGCACGGTCCGGCAGGGGCATGGTGGCCGCCGTACCCAGCAGTGTAATGGTCAGCATAACAGTTCCTCCGTGATTTGTCGGTAACAGTGTACCACATTTTGCGCCCGCACACAATCGGCACAGCCCGGCATAGGATGGCGCAGAGCTCTGATACAAAGGGAGGTTTGACCATGCAGCGCAAAAAAGTCCCCGCCGGGCACCACCGCTTCGGGCTGGCCCGGCTTATTCTGGTCCTGGCACTGCTGTTTCTCGTTGTGGCGCTCACCGCCGGGCTGGCGGGCTGCCTGTTCCAGCCCGTACTGGCCGCCCGGGGCACGCTGCTGTTTCTGCCGGGGGCGTAAATATTTTTGTGAAAATTGAAATTCCTTCTTGACTTCAGGACAATGACGTGATAAAGTCCAGTCAAACCAGTGAGAGGGCATCCTGCCCGCCCCCGAGAGCAGCCACGCCATCCGTGCCGCCATCGACGAGGCCCTCAAGTGCAAGGAGACCGGAGAGGAAAAGACCATCGTCTTTGGCCTGACCGGCACCGGCTACTTTGACATGGTGGCCTACGAGAAGTTCCACGATGGCCAGATGAGCGACTACATCCCCACCGATGCCGACCTGCAAAAGGGCTTTGACGGCATTCCCCGGTTCCCCGGCAACGAGATCTGAACCGATACTATAATTACTATATAATAAAGGAGAAGCGCGCTCCCGATCCCGGGAACACGCTTCTCCTTTTCTGTGCACCATCCTGTGCAAACAGAAAACCGCCAGCGTATCTCTACGTCGGCGGTCTCTTTATGGAGCGAAGCAACCTAAATCCGAACCATTGCCCTCTGGGACATTTGGGGCGGCGATTTCATCGAAAGTGATGGTTTTTGTGCCGTCTTTGTAGTTGAATGCAATCAAAACCTTTTCATCATAGAGATAAACAGCATTCACGGATGTATTGATAAGCATTTTCCGGTGGCTTTTCACGTTCGGGTCGAGCTTGCGGAACCGGGTCAGCCAGAACCGAACTTGATTTTCGCTTAACCGTGGCCGAGCGATTTTTCTTCGGCAATCCGAATCTCAAGTTCTTTCTGCTGGGCTTCCAGCTTTTCCAGCCGCAATTTGGTGGAGTTGGTCAGCACACCTGCTTGAATAGCGTTCAGCATTCTTCGCGCTGGTTATCGCTGGAATAGCGGGCGTAAATCACGGCGGTCATGCAAACACCCCTTTCACTTCATTCTCCGCAGGCGGCGCACAAGGTCAGATGCACTGTACAGCACACGAGCCACCGACACGGCATCCTCGCCTACGATGTAGAATACCGAGTAGTTGTCCACCAGCATCTGCCGCAACCCTTGGGTGCGCTCCGGCTCACTTTCCACCAGCGCACAGCGTTCCGGCAGGATGTTCAGCGACTGGATGGCTTCTGCAATACGATTATACTGCCCCATAGCCGTGTCAGGCTCCAACAGACGGTCAGCAATGTAACTGTAAATCTGCTCCATGTCGCTAAGGGCTGTATGGGAAATTTTCACGTCATACTGTTTCATCTGTGCTGTTCCCTGAACTGTGCGAATGCGCTTGCGGCATCCACGGTATCACCGTTTTGAATCTCTTTGATGCCCACCTGCAAGGCTGCATGGAGTTGGTCATCGGTCATGGTGTCAGCATTCAGAGGCGCAGGAGCCTTCGGCAGGGACAACGAGAAGGGAATGCCGCCAGTCAGGGTGATCTGGCGCAGGTACATATCAATGGCGGTTGCCATCGGGATGCCGAGCTGCTTCAGCACATCCTCGGCTTGCTGCTTGACGGTAGGGTTGACACGGAGATTGAGTGTCATTGTTTTTTCCATGGTTATCACCTCAGCTTCATTGTAACGTATTTTGCGTTGCGAGTCAACCGGTGCGTCCTATACACAGAAAAATCTCCAGATTACACAATAATTTTCATTCTTTTTCGTTGTGTTGACGATTTCTTCATCATCTTCGTTCAAAAATCGCTCAACCATTGAAACTGTCGGTGATTACGCTATACTTGTAGTATCTGAAAATTACTGCTAAAAATAGAGGTATGCGACATGGGTTTATATGACAGAGATTATACGCAGGAACCAACGCCAGACGAGATTGATGAATATAAAGCGGTCTCAAAGCAAGAAGTATCAAAAGATGGACGCAGAATTGGCAGAGTCAATATGCCCCATCTATATCCCGAAGCCATCCGACACCATCAAAGTCTTTTTCCGAATTACCATGTGGATTTAATCAGTACTAAAATGAATCCTGATTTCGACAACATCAACAAGGGGTTCCTTGACCTTTTGGATAATCCAGAAACACATGAACAACTGATTCTTAATTATATTAAATCAAGCAAGGCATATCACATTCCGATGTCAATCTTAAGAGCTGGCGGATTCTTAGTTGGAAACCATGGTTCATATCTATTTCCTGAGTTTGAACTAGGTCAATCTTATCGGGCGGATTATTTATTAGTTGGCAAAAATTCTGGCGGATACCAATTCATCTTTGTGGAATTTGAAAATCCATATAATCATATTGTTTTAAAAGATGGTGAGTTAGGAGAAACTTTCCGCAAGGGAATCACTCAAGTTAAAAGCTGGTCTCGCTGGCTTGAAAAGCATTATTCGAGCTTAATAGAATTTTGGTCAAAGAATGCTCTCCAAGCATTGCCAAATGAATTTGTGACCTATGATTCTACAAATATTCATTTTGTTGTGGTCGCGGGGAGACGAAGTAACTTTAATGCCGAAACTTATCGTCTGCGTCGAGAATACCAGAAAGAACAAAATATCACTTTGCTACATTATGATAATTTATACGATGCGGCTTGCAAAGTCAAACAGTATAGCTCATTTTGACAGAAAGGTTATATACTATAATGACATTTGAGGAATTACAAAAGCGTGCTGAGCAGGGAGATATGGATGCTCAATTCCGGATAGGGCGCAGATATAGTATCGGAAAAGACTATAGCACAGCACTCTATTGGCTAAAAAGATCTGCCGAGCAAGGCGATTTGAGGGCGTTCGGGTATATATCTGGTGTTTTTCGTAGGTGTTCTGACGCGAACATACGCAATGATATTGAAAAGTTCTTCGGCAATTTTTCTGATCAGGGAATGCTTCTCGCTCGATTTTACATAGGACGCTGTTTTGAGGAAAAAGGAAAATACGAAGATGCATTAAAATGTTTTTCTCAGTTAGCTGAGCAGGGAGAAGAAAACGCACAGTTAAGGTTGGCTCATATTTATGAGAAAGGGCTAGATGGAATTGAGAACGACTACGATGAAGCACTGAAGTGGTATATTAAAGCGTCAGAGAAGGGTTCTTTAGACACAAATCAGAAAATTGGACGTTTTTATGAACAAGGTATAGGTGTAACGAGAGATTTTTCAGAGGCTTTAAAATGGTATCAAAAAGGTGTTACGAATAAGCCGACAGCGATAACGGAACAACTTGGTGCACAAGTGTTTTTAGCTGAAAGATTTTCAGCTCATGAAAAATATGAGGATGCATTTAAATGGTATAAAATCGCATCTGAAAGCTCTTCAGATGATTTTGACCTCACAAGCGTTTATACATCAATCGGAGGGTTTTATGAAGAAGGAAAAGGTGTAAGAAAAAGCCTCTCAGAGGCGATGAAGTGGTATAAAAAAGCTGCTGAGTGCGGTAGCTATTCCGAGAAATTTTCCTTTGGTAAAAGGCTGCTTGAACAAGGCAAATACGAAGAAGCTTTATATTGGCTTGAAAAATCCGAGGAAAGCTCTGCTGGTTATAAATACGCTTCTGATTACCCAATAGGCGAATTGATAAAAAGGTGCCACGATTTTTTGGAAGCCCCTGCCAAATTAAACGAAGTTCTTCATTCTTTGATTGGTTTGGAAAGCGTCAAAAGGGAGATGCTTTCCATTGCAAACTTATCAAAATTACAAAAGCTGCGTAAGCAATACAATCTTCCAAAGGTCCCAATCCGCCAACATCTTATTTTTGTTGGAAACTCAGGCAGTGGGAAGTCATATGTCGCTCCTATCTTAGCTGAAGCTTATCGGTGTGCCGGAATTCTTTCTAAGGGACAGATAGTAACAGCAGGCCGTTCTGAACTGATTGCAAACACCCCTGAGCGAACTGTTTCAAAAGCGAAAGCTGTGATTCAATCTGCTATTGGCGGTATTCTGCTTATTGACGAAGCATCCAAAATTCTTCCGACTGAGAGATTAGATGCTTTGGGGCAGAAAGCAGTGAATGTTCTCTTGGAAGTCATGGATTCAACAGATGATCTAATTGTTATTCTTGCTGACAGACCTAATCAAGCAGAGTCCTTGGTAAATTTAAACCCACGGCTAAAAGCAAAGTTCAGCAAGTGTATCTATTTTCAGGACTATACTCCTGATGAGCTTTTGGAAATTTTCAAACTCCAGTGCAAAAATGCAGGACTGCTGTTAGAAAACGGCGTTCCAGAGATAGCCCTTGCCCACTTCAAAAATCTCTATGAAAATCGGGATAGAAATTTTACAAACGGTTATTGTGTTCAGGATTACTTTGAACAAGTTCTTTCTCGCCAAGCAAACCGCTTAACTGCACAACTCAATGTAAAAAAAGACGATATTGCTACATTGACACAACAGGATGTTCAAAACGCTGCAACAGATGCAAGAGCATAAGTGATGTTTCGGGAGGAATCGTGTCACCGTGACACGATTCCTCTCTGTCTATTCAAAGATACCACCACGGCAGTTCCAGCCACAGGTTATCCATGGCCTGTTCCTCCGTCTTTTTGGCGCGGCCTTTCGTCAGGTGAAAGTATATCGCCGTGCCAATCAGTGGATGTTCCTCGCCATCGGTAAAGCCATAACAATACAGCAGATAGGTCTGCTCGCGCTGGGCCAGCCGTTTCAGGCCATCGTACAGTTCCCGGCGCGATGCCTGTTCTTCCACGATGCTCTGCGGCTGCATGGCGTAAGGGTCGGCTATGGCCTCAATGCGCCGCAGTTGTTTCTCTCCCGGCAGAACATCGTCCAGCGAAACACGCTGGTAACAGATACCATGCACGCCGATGAGATCAACCGCGCCATGACCGAAGCATTAGGCCGGGAGGTCTACCACTACAATCTTCATGTGGTCTATAGATGTATCTCACCGAGGTGTGTCCAGTTGGGCACACCTCTTATTTTTTGCCCTTAATCTTCTAACCCATGGCTCCCTGCTACATTCTTCAAATATTCCTCTGGGTCGCCATTCAAAACCAAGTCCGCATAGCCCAGCGGGTCATTGTAGATGAGGTAGTCCAGTTCTGACCTCTGCTCCATGGTAACATCCAGTGCATCCTCGACCCCGGTGCAATCAATGGAGATCATTCTCCCATCCCGGAGCAGCAGCTCCACGCACCCGGTGTCCATGTTGAATTTGCAGGCTCTTTCATCGTACTTCATAATCATACCCTCCAAATCTTGTTATTGGCTTACGGTCTATGACAAGGTATCGGAGTTTTACGCCGTCCACGGGAGCCTTCATTCTCAAACCCGAAGAAAACGAAAAATCCGAACCCTTCTCCAATCGGAAACAGGTTCGGATTTTTCTTGTTTGGTGGGCGCGGGTGGATTCGAACCACCGAAGCTGAAAAGCAGCAGATTTACAGTCTGTCCCCATTGGCCACTCGGGAACACGCCCAGATTCTGTTCACGTCCGTTGCCGGACGACTTGTTTATTTTATCAGACTGCGGGCGATTTGTCAACTACTTTTTTCGGATTTTTGCAGCTTTTCTGCGGAAACTGTCGGCAGGGTCAGTTTTGGGTCAGATGTTTCCGGCGCTCGTAATCCCGCAAGGCGGCAATGGCTTCGCCAGACATGGGGTATAGGGCAATGAGATTGAATATGGTCATCAGGCCGATGCCCACGTCGCCCAGGTCCCACACCACGGTATAGGCTTCCAGGCCGCCCACCATCAGCATGACAAGGGCCAGCACTTTATAGGCTGTCTGCCAGCCCCAGCGGTCGCCAAAGAGGTACGCCACATTGGAGCGGGCATAGAACAGGATGCCGATGAAGGTGGAGAAGCTGAACAGTGCCAGTGTGACGGCAATGAACACCACGCCAAAGCTGCCCAGATGGTACTGCGCCGCTGCCTGCAGCAGGTCCATGCCGGTCAGCCCAGCGGTGACATTTGCGGGAGCCAGCAGCATCATAAAGGCAGTGCAGCTGCAGATGACCACCGTGTCGATCAGGACACCCAGTGCCTGCACAAAGCCCATCTTCACAGGATCATCGCAGGAGGCAGCCGCTGCCGCACAGGGGGCCGAACCGCTGCCCGCTTCATTGGAGAACAGGCCGCGCTTGACACCGTTCATCAGCACCGCGCCAAAGCCGCCCGCGGCCACCTGCCGCAGGCCGAAGGCTTCCGAGAAGATGCGGCCCAGCACAGCGGGCAGCTGGCGGAAATTTACCGCAATGATGATGACCGTCATCACGAAATAGCAGACCGCCATGATCGGCACGATGACATCCAGGCTTTTCACGGTGGCATCCTTGCGCAGGACAATGACCGCCGAGAGCACCACCAGCACCACCGTGGTCACAATGGGCGGGATGGAGAACGCATTGGCAAAGGCAGAGCTGACCGAGTTGCTGATGACCTGGCTGATGCCGCACCAGCAGATGAGGCCCGAAATGGCAAACAACACCGCGATGATGGAATGACGCAGCTTTTTGCCCCGCTTGCGCTCGGCCAGCACATGGATGTAGTAGGCCGGGCCGCCGCGCTGCCCGCCATAGAGCGGGTCGGGCTGCCGGTACTTCTGGGCCAGTGTGGATTCCACAAAGGAGGTGGAGGCCCCCAGCAGGGCCGTGACCCACATCCAGAACACCGCACCGGCACCACCGGCAGACACTGCCGCCACCACGCCCACCAGATTGCCCATGCCTACCCGGGTGGCCGTGGAGACGATGAGCGTCTGAAAAGAGGAAAGGCTGTCCATGCTCTGGTTCTTTTCGCAGACAGCGGCGATCATATCCCGGAACAGCCGCACGGGCAGCAGCCGGGTGCGCAGAGTGAAGAACACGCCCGCCGTGAGCAGCAGCACCGCCATCAGCGAAATGCCGATTCCGCCGCCCACCGGCAGGGTGAACAGATCACCCCAGAGCAGGTTGTATACCGTTTCGATCAAGTGGGACATTCTGAGGAGCCTCCTGTTGTGTGATTACTTTATTATAATACAGCACTTCAGGTTTGTAAATCAGAAAATCCCAGCGCAAGGAAAACAAAAAATCCGAACCCTTCTCTTTCGAGAAAAGGTTCGGATTTTCATTGTTTGGTGCGAGTAGTGATACAGAACTTTTCAAAAACCATCGTAGTACAATTTGTTTTTGAGGTCATCGGATAGCAACTTGCTTGTATCGCACCCCGATGGGCAGCTGTATTGAAAAAACAGTTGCCTTTTATATACCACACAACCTAAAAATTATCAAGTACGCGCAGCGTTCACTTCTCCCATCACCGGGAGCAAATGGACGCTGCTTTTTTGTTTGCAACGAAAGGAGGCATCCGTGAAATGGCAGTTTTTCGGGTAGAAAAGAACAGCGGCTAC
>OGOG01002031.1_pt1 | contig 18194 bp, 17 predicted proteins | sample 1552581 | NCBI WGS metagenome assembly OGOG01 (sample SAMEA2580152, study PRJEB22360) | human gut metagenome | biome: human gut; feature: human-associated habitat; material: faeces | place: Denmark | collected 2008/2010 | reverse complement strand
TCAAGTCCCGGCGGGCAATCCCCCGCCGTAGCCGAACGACGGGTTGTTGTAGTGGCCGCCGATGCGCGGATCCAGCCCCACGCCCTCGATGATCTGGGAGGCGTCCAGCCCCCGCACGCAGGCGTAGGTGTCCAGCTCGTTGAAGTAGGCCACGCGCAGGGCCAGGTAGGTGTTGGCGAACAGCTTCACCGCCTCGGCCTCGGTGGCGCGCATGATGAGCACCGGCGTCTCCGCATCAAGCGAGCCCTCGGCCAAAAGCGCCGCAAAGGTCTCGGCGGCGCTCGTCAGCTCCTCGGCGCAGGGCGACTCGCTCGGCACGCCGACGATGATGCGGGAGGGGTGCAGGTTGTCGTAGAGCGCGTGCCCCTCGCGGAGGAACTCGGGGCTGAAGAGGAACTTGCCCTGCGGGTAGCGCTCGGTGATGTCCTTCGTGTAGCCCACGGGCACCGTGGACTTGACGACCATGACGGCCTCAGGGTTCACCTCGAGCACCAGCTCGATCACCTGCTCCACGAAGCTCGTGTCGAAGAAGTTCTTGTCGGAGTCGTAGTTGGTGGGCGTGGCGATGACGACGAGCTCCGCCTGCTTGTAGGCCTCCGCGCCGTCGAGGGTGGCGGTGAGATCCAGCTCGTGGTTCGCGAGGCAATCCTCGATCTCGGCGTCCGCGATGGGCGACAGGCCCCGGTTAATGAGGTCGACCTTCTCAGGGACGACGTCCACGGCGGTCACATGGTTGTGCTGGGACAGCAGGACGGCCAGGGAAAGCCCCACGTAGCCGGTGCCGGCAACGGCGATGTTCATTCCGCATCTCCTTCGTAATACTGCAAAGCAGCCTTAAGGCGTTCAGCTAGTTATGGTTCACTATTTTACGCGATAGATCTCGCGTTTTCCGAGCCGCTTTGTAAATCCAGGGTGTTTGCGCAATTGTATGGCGTAACCGCTCGATGAGGATCCTCGACACACTCGCCTCGCGTTGCGCGCAACGCAGTTCGTTGCGAAATTCGTCGCCCCTCGCCTTCTGAGCGCAGGCGTCGCTGTAGTTCCAATGGTTCCAAAAGGCGAGAAAATCCCCCTCGCTCATTTCTAGCAGTGATTTAAGGAAATCGTAACGCCAGGGAACCTGGTAGAACTCGCGCGGGTTCAGGTCGATGCCGAGCGCCTCCAAGCCTCCGCCCAGAAGGTAGTCGCGCCATTCGCGGTACGCTTTCCAAGTGCTGACGTTGTTGAGGCAATAGACGACGATGCCCAGCACTTTGTTCTGAAAACACTTGTCGGGATATACGCGGCGGCGCATTAGCTCGTCCCGCACGTCGACCCAGGAAAGAAGCGGATCGAACGGCCTGGTCGAGAGCGTTCCCACAAGACTGTCGCCGCGTTCCTTGCGATAGACAACCAACGGTTCCCGCACCACCGTGATGCGATCGGCGAGGCAGAGCGCCACAGCCACGAAGTACACGTCGTTGCCGTTCTTCTTCGGCTGGAAATCGAGGCCGAGCCCGCCGATGCAGCTCTTGCGGAACATCTTGTTCCAAGGCGCCTCACAGGTGAAATTCAGAATGTAGTCGGGATTGGTCTCGCGGTTGAAGGGTACCTTCAGGGGAATGCGCGCCGGATCGAGGTAGTCGACTGCGGGCACTTCGACTCCCGTATCCTGGTAAAACCGCTTGCCCCCGCAAACCGCTATATCGGCCTTGTCCTTTTCCATCTGCCCATACATCTTCTCGAGGAACCGGGGGTCGAAGTAATCGTCGGAGTCCCAAAAGACGAGGTACTCGCCCTGGGCGATAGCCTTGCCGTTGTTCCTGGCCACCCCCGCGTACTGGTTCTTCTGAGTCAACACCGTCACTCGCCCGTCGCGCCGCTCGTACTCGCGCAGCATGGATAGAGAGTCGTCGGTCGAGCCATCGTCCACGCAGATGATCTCGATATCGCAAAGCGTTTGCCCGACAACCGAGTCGAGGCACTGGCGCAGATACGGTGCCGTGTTGTAAACCGGGATAACTACCGACACTTTGGGATTGCCGCTCACAGACTAGTCCTCCAAATAGGCGATGAGGTTCTCGTACATATCGGTGAGGCCAACGCGAGGCCGCCAGCCGAGAGCTTCCAACTTCGAGACATCCAGGGGCAGATGATGCTCCGGCGGGAAAGGCGCCAGGGGGTCGACTTCGCAGCGCACGGCCGTGCCGGAACCGGGCCGCAACGCCGCGACCATTTCTGCCATCTGCCTCACCGATGAGTAGGTCGCCGGGTTGGCGGCATTGTAGGCCGCGCCGGGCTCGCCCTCGAGCAGCGCCGTCACAAGCGCCGTCACGGCATCGGTCGTGTACAAATACATACGCGTGCTCTCGCCAGTCGTGCGGAGGACGATGTCCTCTCCGGCCATGACGCTGCGGGCGCAAAGGGCGAATAGGCGGCGATCGTCTTTCGGCACGCCGGGGCCGAAGGTCTGGGCAAGGCGAACCACCATGGCGGGGACGCCGTATTGCGAGGCGAAGCTCGCGCAGTACTGCTCGGCCATGCGCTTTCCCTCCGGGTAGCTCGCGCGAGCGGTCATGGGATCCAAGTACCCCAGGTCGGATTCCCGGAGCAGATGGGCGAGCCCCGGCTCGGCATTCCCGTCGCCATAGGCCTCCATACTCGAGGCATAGATGAAACCGGCGCTTTGCTTCTCGCGCGCGATGGAGAGCATGCGCCTCGTGCCGAGGACGATGGCATCCGCCGTGTCCACGGGATGGTCAACGAAGAAGCGCGAGGCCGTGGGGCACGCGCTGTGAATGATGTAGTCGATGGGCCCGTCGGGCAACGGCGCCGCCTCGACGCTTCCTTCCAGAAACACGAGGCCATCGCTTGCGTTGTAGCCGGCGAAAACCTCGCGCGCCTTCTTAGTGCTGCGTACCAGGCAGACGACCCGAATACCGGCTTGGGCCAGACGGTTTCGCTCGAGGAGCAGCCGCGCGCAGCCAGAGCCGATAAGCCCCGTGGCGCCCGTCACGAGCACCGTTCGACCAGAGAGCTTTTCCCAATCGATATCCACCGTTTTCGCCAGCTCGCGCGATTCGGCAGCCAAGTCAAACATAGCTACGCCTCCTAGAAGCCGAACACCTCCGAGCTTTCGCGCGCATCGACGAAAGCCCGGAAGATGTAGAAATCCGAGGGCGTGGTGATCTTGATGTTCTCCGGGCCCGTCGGCACCGTGAACAGACGGGCGCCGAAGCGCTTCATGAGACTCGCAGAGTCTATGAAATCCTGCAGGCCCTCGCTTTCAGCCCATCGATGAGCCGCCAGGATGTCCGCCAGCCAAAAGCTCTGGGGAGCCTTGGCCAGCCGGCATTCGGAACGGTCGGTGATGTTCTTCACCTCTCCGTTGGATTCTTGCAAGATCGTTTCAATGGCAGGACTCACCGCGATGGCGCTTCCCCTCTCGCGAACCGACGCGATGCAGTCCGATATGGTGTCCCCGCTCACCAGAGGGCGCACGCCATCGTGAATGAGAACCACGGCGTCATCGTCGGCCAATGACTCCAGCGCATTGAGGCCATTGCGTATCGACTCCTGGCCCGTACGACCGCCGGGCACCACTGCTCGTACTTTTGCCACATCGTAATGTTCTATCTTCTTCTGTAGAAAAGGTATCCAGTCCTCTAGACAGACAACCACAATCCCATCGATGTCGGGATGGTTATCGAACACTTCAAGGGTGTAGACGATGATGGGTTTGCCGTACAACTCGAGGAACTGCTTTGGCCGCGTGCGCGTGTTCATGCGCTGGCCAGTGCCGCCGGCAAAAATAAGAGCGTAATTCACAGGGAACCTTTTCTCTGAAGACTTGTTTCCGGTTCATTATCGGCCAGCGTACCCATTGTGGCAACGGATTCCAGAGAGACAACGTATGGCCGGCAGTGCGAAACTCGGATGGCAGTGCGAAACTCAGACAAGATTAGCCCAAAAGCGCCTACTCTACGCCAGCCTGCGAGCGCGCCTCCAGGAACACCCCATCGGGGTGCTCGCCCAACAGCACGGCGTCAATAATACGATCTGCGGCTAGACCGCTTTTCTCGGCGGCTCTATCCACCATGGCCGACCCAAGTACCCCGGGTACCGAGAGATCACCATCAAGCGTTTGAGCTAGCTCTTCGAAGGTGTCGCAGATCTCGCCGGGAGCCGCATCGTCGATCGTCTGGTGGACGCCATGCACAAGCTCATAGACCTTTTTGTCGGGAACATAGAATACAACGGGCTTTCCCTGCGGCAGAAAATCGTAGAAGCATGACGAGTAGTCCGTCACGAGCGCATCAGCCGCGTAAAGCAAGTCGCTCAAATCCTCTTCGCTGAGATCCTTCAAGCGGCTCCGGTACGACTCGGGAATCGGCGGTGCATCCTTGATGAAATGGTGCATCTCAAACACAAAGTAGCTATTGGTGCGCTCGCATAGTTCATAGAGTGCTGCAAAATCGATGAAGTCCTCATAGGGGTAATAGGCGTCTTTCTGCCCCGCCCCCCTAAACGTAGGAGCGAAAACGATAATGCGCCCCTTGTCCATCCAAGGATAGCGACCCAGCAAGCGCTCCAGTGCCCTCTCGCGAGCCCCTTCGGCGTAAACCTTGTCAAGACGGGGAATGCCTGTGGCGAGCAGAGCGGATTCCTCAATGCCGAAGACCTCCGCGTAGGTTTCGCGAAGCTGAGCGTTGCCGACAATCCCGTAATCGTACCGGCGATGAGCGGAATGGTACGGGTTCGGCGATCCCGGGCGTCCGAAGCGGGCATAGCCAACCGACTTGAAACCCACCCCAGCGTGCCAAACCTGAACGAGCGTAACATCGTCGCCGGGATCAATGAAGTTGAACACCGGGCAAAAATCATCGATGAAGATGTAGTCGCTTCTCGCTATGGCGACAATATCCCCTAGCCACGCGAAAAGGCTCTGCCGGCCGCCCATGGTGTTACGGTAGCGCTCGGAGATGCGGTAGCTCTGGCCCATTCCCCGTTCGCGCATGCGGTCGCGAACGGCCGCGAGGTTCCCTGTGGGCTTTTCGCCGTTTTCCTTTAGGAACAGCACTCGATTACCCCTGTGGGGGGAAATCGCCCTGATGAGCTTATGGAAAAGAGCGAATGCCTGCTCTTCCGTTGCGCGAAGTCCTTGACGACGCTTGCGAGGGTTGGCGTTCTTTTGGTAATAGCCCACCTCAAGCTGAACGCCGACCCCTCCCCCTGCTCCCGCGCAGGCTTCGAAGGATACGACGCAGGCGCACCCGACCATGCCATAGCGAAAGAGCCGAGTAAGCGACGGAAGCTTCTCGAGAACAGCTGGAGCAAAAGCAACATCTGAAGTCGATACTGCATCCAGCCGACAGAGCAACCACGTGCCTTCGCCGATGGGCTCTCTGCTCGCAGCGTTGGTAATGCTCAGCCGCGCGTACTGCACTCCGCTCTCAGACGCCTCCGAAGCCAACGGCAGAAGGCGATCGTCTTCCGTGCGACGTAGCGCCAGCTCCGCGTTCTTCGGGGCTCGGTACGCGAACGTCACGATAGCCCGCTCCCAAAGTATGTCTTCGATTATAATAGCGGACACGCGCACCTCCATGATCGATCATGCCACTCGCCATCATATCACGGAGGCTGCATTGTCCAGCTGTCGGCATTCAGGAGAACATCGCCTTGAAACCCCTCGCAATTCGCATTGGCATCGCGCTTTTAGCCGCCTGGTACACACTCTGCCGCCTTTTCCCCACAAAGCGCCAGATCGTCTGCATCAGCAGGCAGAGCAACTGTCCGCCTGTGGATTTCCGCCTTATTCGGGATTACTTCCAGCAGAAGCATCCAGGCTGGCGCGTTGTGATCTTGGCCCATACGCTGGAGAACCCCGTTGCTTACCTGCCCGTCATGCTTTGCCAGGTGTTCTACATGGCCACGAGTCGCGCCGTCGTTCTTGATTCCTACTGCATTGCCGCCAGCTTGCTCGGCTCCCGCATCAAGGCGCCGGTAATTCAGATTTGGCACGCCCTTGGCAATATGAAGAAATTCGGGTACACCGCACTAGACACGGGCGAGGGACACAGTTCTGCCACGGCCAGACTTATGCATATGCACGAGGGCTATGACGCCGTTGCGGTATCCTCATTCTCGTTCGCAAGGGATTTGGCGGCGGGGGTCAACGTCGAGGAGGACATCCTCTTCGAGGCCCCGCTCCCCCGAACCGATCTGCTTACCGATCCCGAGCATCGCCGAAAGCAGCGGGAGGCCTTTGCGCGAACATATCCGCAAACAACGCAGCGCAAGGTGATCGTTTATTGTCCGACATTTCGAAAAGAGCAGTCGGACAACGAGGATGCGGCCATGGCGGCATTGACCGATGCGGTAGACTTCGATCACTATTGCCTGGTGTTTAAGCCGCATCCCGTCAGCAAGCAGGTCATCGAAGACCCCCGCGTGATCACTGTTCGCGGCGGAGATATTGATCCTCTTTATAGCGCAGACTATGTTATCAGCGATTACTCGACCGTCATGTACGAGGCCGGCCTGCTTCAAATCCCCGTGTTTCTGTATGCTTATGACTGGAGCGAGTATCACGGAAAGCGCTCGTTCAACATCGATCTCGAACACGACGTGCCAACCTTGTTCACGGAGGACGCCCGCGCGATTATGAGCGCCATCGAGAACGACGCCTTCGATCACGACGCCTTCCAAACCTTCGTGAGACGCAACATCGCTCTACCGCCCCGCGGCACCTGCACCGAGCAGCTTTGCGAGCACATCCTCGCCCTTGCCGAGAAGCCGGTTCGCTAGGAGAAGAACCATGTGGGCAAGTTTCTTCCTTTGCGCCGCCGTCATCGTATTTGCGCTGTACCTTCCGGGCTACCTCCTCCTTCGCGGAGTCGGACTTCCTCGCACGCTTTCTTTGGGAGCGGCGCCCCTCGTAAGCGTCACGGGCTTTTGCTTGATTGCCATAGTCTTGGGATTTGCCTCCGTTCCATGCGGATGGCCGAACGTGTTTCTCCCTGTGCTTGCAGCGGGTGTCCTGGTCTTCGGCATCTCGTGGCAACGACGTCCGAGGCCCGCTGCGCCCGACCGCAAGCAACTCGCGCTCGCAGCCTTCTACCTCGCCGTCGGCGGCCTCGTCTGCCTGTACGTGTTCGTGAAACCGCTCGACAGCCCCGAGTCGTTCTACTGCCGCTTCGATGACCAGACCCACTACAACCTCGCGCGCCACTTCATCGACACCGGCGACTGGTCGGCGCTGCACCATAGCGACGGGGCCGCCTCCCACGTCCCCACATCTACCTACTATCCTTCCGCTTGGCACCTTATGGCCGCCCTCGCCTTCTCCCTCACCGGCATCGACCTCCCTATCGTCTTCAACGCCCTGAACGCGGTGCTGGCCGGCCTCGTCTACCCGCTAAGCTCCCTGGCGCTCATGACGGCGCTCTTCCCCCAACGCCGCTCGGTCGTCGCTGCCGGCGCCGTCGCCACCATGGCCTTCGCCTGCTTCCCCTGGGTTCTTCTGCTGAAAGGACAGCTCCTCGCCAATCTCATCAGCTTCTCCCTCGTTCCCTCGGCCTTGGCGCTCGTCATGCGTCCCTTCGACGAGGGAGGCCTCAAGCATTGGAGAGGCATCGTCGCCGCCAGCATTCTGACCGTGACGTTTTTCGGTCTCGCCCATCCCAACGGACTGTTCACCGCCCTGGTGTTCCTCGCCCCGTTCCTCATCCACAAGGCTGCCGAGGCCGCATGCCGCAGTCCGCGCCTCGCTCCGGGCAATCCCTTCCGGCGGCCGCCGCTCGTATGGCTAACCCGGGCGGCGGCGTATACCCGGCGCGGTGCTGTGCTACGCCATTTGGCAGCTCATGCTCTATGCCCCGCCGCTTCAGCAAGTGGTTCTCTACGACAACACCGGCAACTTGAACCTCTCCTGGCCCGAGAGCTTCTATGCCGCTGCTGCGTTCTCGCTCTACCCCGAGCAGCCTCCGCAGTGGATCCTCGCCGCCGTCTGCGTTGTCGGTGTCGTGGCGCTGGTGCGCCGCCGGCGGGCATGGCTCGCGTTGCCCGCCACCTACAGGCGGCTCGTATCCGCGGCCTGCCGGTGCGTGGACGCGGGCTACACGCTGCGCACTTTCCTTGCTGGCTTCTGGTACAGCGACCCCTACCGCATCCTCTGCTGCGCCGAGATATTCCTCGTGCCCGTGGCCGCCGCAGGCCTCGCCGCCATTGCCGGCTTCGCAGCGAGAAAGGCGCAGCGCCTCTCACCGAAACCTGCATTGGTGCTCGTACTGGCGACGTTCTCGCTGGTCAACTTCTTCCCCATCTTCGTGGCATCCCCTGAACACGACCTCCCCCGCAACGTGGAAGGGTCGCACTTCGTGCCAACCGTCGGCACGGCCTTCGGCTACTTCCATCTGCTCTTCGAAGAGGGCTACGATATGTCAGAAGAACAGATATACAGCGCCGATGAGGAAGCCTTCGTACGCAGGGCGATGGAGATGATCCCGCCGGACGCCCTCGTCATCAACGATCCCCACGACGGCAGCGCCTTCGCCTACGGGTTAAACGGGCTGAACACCTACTACCGCCACATAGACCTAGGCACCGAGACCGAGGCAAGTCCCCTCATCCGCGAGCACCTCGCCGAACTTGCCGCCGACCCGGAGGTGGCCCGAGCCGTCCAGGATGCCGGCGCCGCCTATGTTCTGCAGCTCGACCACGACGTCCCCTTCGAGGACGGCGTCTGGCTCATCCAGACCAACGAGGACAATCGGAAGGACTTTGCCGGCATCGAAGCCGTAGACGACGACACCCCTGGCTTCGAGGTGATCATGGAAAAGGGCGATATGCGCCTGTACCGGATCGTACCGCCAAATCAGTAGTTGCTCTCGTAGTAGTCCACGGCCTCCTGAATGGGGCCGTCGAACTTCATCGTGCCCTTGTCCAGCACGATGCCGCGCGTGCAGAACTCCTGCGCCGCCGAGGAGGCATGGGTCACGAAAATGACCGTCACGTCCTCGTCCTCCATGATCTCGCGCACGCGGGCGAAGCACTTCTCCTGGAACTGCTTGTCGCCTACCGAGAGCGCCTCGTCCACCACGAGGATCTCCGGATCGCTGGAAACCGCGAAGGCAAAGCCCAGACGGGCCTTCATGCCCGAGGAATAGGTACGTACCGGCTGGTCGATGTACACGCCGAGGTCGGCGAACTCGATCACCTTGGGCTCGAGGGCGGCGATCTCCTCGTTTTCCAGACCGAGCGCATGGCCGCGCAGATAGATGTTCTCGCGCCCCGTCAGCTGCGAATCGAATCCGGCCGTCAGCTCCAGCAAAGCGCTCACGGCGCCGTTGACGGTCACCGTGCCCTTGGTGGGGAACGTCACGCCGGTGATCATCTTCAACGCCGTCGACTTCCCCGCGCCGTTGTGCCCGAGAAACGCCACCGCCTCGCCCTTCCGTATCTCGAAGGTAAGGTCGTTGCTGGCGTTCACCTTAGTGATGAGCTTGCGCTTGTCGCGGCTGCTGAACACGCTGAAGAAACGCTGACGATCGTTCTCGTACAGCTTGTACGTCTTCGTAACGTGATCGAACTTGATGGCGACAGGAGCCTGAGGATCCACCGAGCTAGAGGACATCGGCCACCTCCTCGTGAGTGCGGCGGTAGATGATCGCCGTGGCAATGGCGGTCACGACGAAGACGACAACAAACCCGATGATCGCCTCGGGCTTGTCCCAAATCCACATCTTGTCGTACACCGCGCAGCGATACATGGTGACGATGAAAGTAATCGGGTTGAACATGAGAATGAGCTCGATGGCGGGAATCCCTAGGTTGAACACGTTGAAGATAATGCCCGACAACCAGAACAGCGGCGTTGAGAGCGTCTTCAGCAAGTTCATGAAGTCCTTGCTGATGGCCGAAAGCAAGCTCGTCATGAGGGAGAACATGTCGAAAAAGACGAACATGAGCACCATGGCCACCGGCAGCTGCAAAAGATACAGGTCAAGCGGCTGACCGCAGATGAAGTGTATCGCGAGCAGCGCCACCACAAGACCAATCTGAATGACGAAATTCGAGATGCTGTAGATGGTCGGAATGCCCGCCAAGGGGAATTTTATCTTCGTGACCAGATACGAGTAACGGCTGAACACGTTGACGCCCTGACCAATCATGTCCTGGATGTAGAACCACGGGATAAGGCCGCCCACCAGCCAGAGAACGTACGGCACGTCCGACCCCGTCTGATCCGCGCTTTTAAGGCCGACGCCCAAGGCGAACCAGAACACCAGAATGTACACCGCCGGCTTCGCGAAGAACCACAGGGGGCCAAGTACCGCGCCCGCCGACGTTTTCTTCAGATCGAACAGTCCCAGGCTCAAGATTTGCTTGCGCCATTGCCACTGTTCCTTGAGTATCTCCGAGAGCGTGCCCACGATCCTCGTTTCTCGCAACCGATAATCAGCGAGCCTCTATTCTACCATTGCTTCGCCGCCATCACAGTACCCATACGCGATTGTTCGACCGCAGGATGAGAGCGCCAGTCTCCGACCTCTCCGAATTGCAGGGACTATACGCCGCCTACAACAGCGGCAGCTGGCAAAAACAACTGCCTCCCCTTCGACGATTGCCCTAAGTAGCAGGCACGACCTGAAGTCTGAATCCAAGGCAATCAAGCACATTAACAACAGTGCTGAAGCGCGGATTGCCCGATTTACTCAGCGATTTATAGAGGCTCTCGCGCCCGAGGCCCGTTTCCTCGGCGATAGCCTTCATACCGCGCGATCGGGCGATAACGCCGAGCGCATCTGGCAGAATTGCTGGATCCCCCAGCTCTAGGACGGCATTGAGAAACGCAGCAACGTCCTCGCTGGAATTGACATCCAACGATGGGCCCCATTCTGTCCATTCGCTATTCATGGTCACGCCTCCATGACTCGTAGATCTCCTTGGCGAGTTTAATGTCCTTCGTTTGAGACGACTTCGTGCCTCCAGCGAGCAGCAGGAGGAGGGCTGCGCCTTCAAGGGCGATATAGACGCGATATCCAGCTCCGAAATGAAATCTCAACTCGAATACTCCATCGCCTACCGCTTTCCAATCCCCCGTCAATGCCCCATAGTGCTTGATCTGAAGGATCCGCGCATTGATACGCGCGATCACATTGCGATCCCTGAGAGAAGACGCCCATTTCTCATAACGCGGAGATTTGACAATCCTCACCGTTGCTCACCCCTTTATTGTATCTTATAGGATACTAATGTCAAGGAAGACTTTACGCGCCAAAACGCTATCCAACCTTGAGGCTGTCCTCTATTCATCGAGTTAGGCAAGCCCAGCCTTTGCAAGAATACGAGCGCATCCCCGACGGCGAGCCCGACCACTTCTTCGCAGAGTCCACGGTCGAGCACATAACCATGGCCGTCGTCCAGAAAAACGCCGACCTCCCCATGCTGCTGGAGATCGCCTTGGCGCGCGGGATCAAAGACTGCGACGACAATATGGACAGGCTCGTGGGGCTGCTCGGCAATCTTCGCAACACGCTGCCCTTATGGGAGCTGAACAGCTGGTCGGCTGCCGAACAGATCGCGATGGCCACGGGCCAGAGGCTGTTTGTCGACGACTCCGGCCGACCCCTGAAGATCGGCCACAACGACCCGTGCCCCTGCGGAAGCGGCAAAAGGCACAAGAAATGCTGCGGAAGGTAAGCGCCTACCCAAACGACAGGACTGCTACGCCGCCCATAATAACGGCAGCTGGCTACAAGGGTGTTGGCGCAATGCAGCGCGAGATCTTGGCATGTACTGTTGCATCAGCTGAAATCTATAAGACCATATAATAGATCTAATAAATTGTGCATTGACGAAGCGTTCATATCCTGATTGAATAGCCTTCCTTGGAAAACTCAGAAGAAAGTTCGATCATCAATGAACGTACAGGATCGCGACAAAAAGCCCTGGCTTACGCCTCTTGAGCAGATAGCACATCTTAAAAGCAAGGGCGTACGCTTCGATCTCATTTCCGAAACCGATGCATGCTCTTATCTTGCTGAGAACAATAAATATTTTCGTATTCGTTCCTATCGAACAAATTTCGAGAAAGTCACCGAAGGCGCGCGAAAAGGTCAGTACGCCAATCTCGATTTCAAAATGCTTGTCGATCTTTCCATCGTCGACATGCTCCTGAGAAACGAGTTACTTCCTATGTCGCTCGACATCGAGCATTTCTCAAAAGTACGCCTACTGCGCGCAATCGAAACTCGAAACGAGGATGGTTATGACATTGTCGCCGACTTCCTCAATTCCCAAGATCGCCAAAACAGGGATGGTTCCGTATCCAATACAACCAAGCGAGAGATCGAACGCGGCCGAAGGAGCGCCTACACTGCCAATCTATTAAACAAGTACCCTGAACACGATTATCCCGCATGGGTATTCATGGAAGTCGTGGCCTTTGGTACCTTTCTGAGCTTCTATAAATTCAGCTCTGAACGGTTTAGAAGTAAAACATTACGCGATGAGTTCTACCTGCTACAAAGCGTCAAGAGCATCCGCAACGCATGCGCTCACAATAACTGCATTCTGAACAACATGACAAACGGCACGTCCATGTTCAACGCTCAGCCAGCCGTTACGCAGGCCTTGGGGGATATTGGCGTTTCACTTAGTCAAAGGCGTTCGAAGATGCGCATCGACATCTTTCAGCAAATCGCAACAACGTTCTTCATGCATCAAAAGCTTTCTTCTTCGGGGATAAAAGAGCACCGCACTGAGAGCCTTCTAAAATTCGAAAAACGAATGAATAAGCATTCAGATTACTACAAGGACAATTATCAGGTGACCTCCGGTTTTAGCTTCATTTCTCAGCTAATTCATGGGTGATACGATTGCAAGGCGGATGACGAAGCATACGCGCAACAAGAATCCGCGGATTCCGGGGATTGGCAGTCCGGCGAAAGATAGCCACTTGCTCTCGAGCGGAGATTTGTTATCATGAGATCACAGCGAAAAACGCATAGCGTTTTGTAAAGGGGGGGCTTCGAAAGAGGATCCCCCTTAGTTTTTGCCCAAACGTAGACGAAGCACGAACCGCTCTCACAGCCAATAGCTGTTACGTCCTTTTCAAATATCGAACAGCGATTGCGGCAAAGCTCTCTGCAGGATTTCACAACTTTATTCGCATTCTAGTTTCAACGCTCTTGGCTACCTAGTCATCGCGATTAGACAACTCAACCGTTTAACAGGCACTTCAGTAACTACAGGAAGGTCGATCCGTGTTTTTTCGAAAGCTTCAAGAACACAAGCCATTGGTTTTAAGAACGAGCATGAATATCAGAATGGCGGCTGTCGGAGGCTCCGAGGTGCAACTCGATAATCCGAGCAGCATGCAATCCTTCTTGAATCAAGTGAGCAAAGCAAACCTAAACATGAGTGAATTCAATCGCATAATGGATCAGGTGACCCTACTGCGAACCTCAATGATTCTATCGTCAGTAGGAACCTCCCTTGCCCGCGTGAGATATTGCGGCAGCTATTTCTCCAACCCCTCATCCCGATAAAATCGCATATCTCAACACACTCCTCGAACGAAGGCCCGCTGCGCCATGAATCAACGGAATTCGACAATGCGCACCTCACAGAATGGTTCCAGCTTTTAGAGCATTCTAAAATCCCGTCAAACACTTTAAGGCGCTTCGTGAGAGCCATCGCAGATCGGGAGTCACTAGAGGACTCGTTTGTCGATCTCATGATTTTCGTTGAAAGCCTTTTTAGCGAAAGCCAGGATACGACATTTAAGATTTCTCTTTGCGTCTCAAAGATTCTCGGAGAAGGAAATCGCGAGGCCCGACAAGCCAAATTTAGAAAAATGAAGATGCTCTATAAAACGCGATCAGCAATAGTGCACGGTAGGCAGGCTGCTTTGGACAAACTCGATCAGCAATTATCCGAACTTGAAGGCATCGCTGTCGATTTGCTCAAATCGCTTCTCACAACACATGCATTCGTACTTGAAACTAAGCTAGAGAACCGCATAGAACTTCTCGCTCTCGAATAACCTAACCGAGAAACAGCGTCTCCCCTACCGCCCGTGTCGGCCGTACCAGCGGGGCTTGTCTTCTTGGCGGGTGTGGCGGCCGTGGTAGTGGTGGCGCAGGACCTGGTCGAAGATGCCGAGGCGCCACAGGATGAAAAACGACCCCAGCAGCATGATGGCGATCATAGCCCACACCGCAACACCGTGGGTACTGCTCATAACCCAGGCGCCCACGCCCAGAAGCGCCGTCCAGGCGTACACGATGACGACGCTCTTGCGCACGCCGTAGCCCTTGCGCAGTAGCATGTGGTGCAAGTGCTTCCGATCGGCCTGCTGGATGGGCTGATGGTGGTACACGCGCCGAATGATGGCCGCCGCCGTGTCGGCGATGGGGATGGCGGCGATCACAAGGGGCACCGCTAGCACGATGACCGTAGGCGAGCGCATGACGCCCATGAGCGAGATGACGCCGATCATGGCGCCTAAGAGCAGCGAGCCCGAATCCCCCATGAAGATGCTCGCCGGCGCGAAGTTGTAGCGCAGAAACGCGAGCGTCGCGCCCAGCAAAATGATGGACAGCATCGCCGTCTCTTCCAAACCGCGCCCGAAGGCGATGAGAAACAGGAAGAACGACGCGATGGCCGCGATGCCCGCCGCCAGGCCGTCCAGGCCGTCGATGAGGTTGATGACGTTCATGAAGCACACGAGGTACAGCACCGTGAGCGGATAGGACCACCAGCCGAACTGGATGAACCCGGCGCCGAGCGGGTTCGCGATGCTCGACAGCAGAAGCCCCGAGGCCGCGATGATGGTCGCCCCCAGAATCTGCCCGGCGAACTTCACGCTGGGCTTCAGCGAGTACACATCGTCCATGGCGCCCACGCACACGATGGTGAGCAGCCCGCACATGACGCCGGCGTGGTTGATGGCCCGATCGGTGCCGTGGATGTAGAACCCGGCCCAGCCGAAGAAGTACTCTCCGGCCACCTCCACGATGAGCGCCGCCGCGATGCCCGCCGCCATGGCGACGCCGCCCATGCGCGGCGTGGGCTTCTTGTTGACGCGCCGGGCGCTCGGGTAATCGACGGCATCCAAACGCAGGGCGAGCCTCCGTGCCAGCGGGACGCACAAATACGTCACGACGAAGGCAAGGAGGCCCAGCACCAGGAAATGTCGCAGAGTTACTCCCACGCGGCGCGCATGCAGCCTAGAACTCGAGGCCGCGGAGCCACTCGGTGAGCTCGGCCAAGGTCTCGTCGGTCACGCCCAGGCGCTGCTCGCGCTCCTGCAGGTACTTCTCGCGCTCCACGAACTGCGCCAGCTGCTCGTCGGAGAACTCGCTCATATCGATGCCCCGCACGTCCACGACGCGCTTCGCGAAATCGGGCAGCTTGTCGTTCATGGCCGTGATCTTCACCACGTCGCCCGTGTGCGGCGCCTCCACGTAGTAGCCGTCGCCCAGATACATCGCCACGTGGTGCACGTCCCCGCCGTCGGCGAAGAACAGCAGGTCGCCCGGAAGCAGCTCCTCGAAGGGCACCTCCACGCCCACCTCGCACTGGTAGTAGGTCGTGCGCGGCAGCTCGATGTTGAATACCTCGCGGTAGCAGTACTGCACCAGACCCGAGCAGTCGAAACCGGCCGGCGTCGTGCCGCCCCACAGATACGGCACGCCGAGGAACGAGTTCGCGCAGGCGGTCAGATCGTTCAACGTGCGGGCCTCACGCACCGGCAGGGGCTGGCCCGTGGCGATGAGCGTATCGAAGCCCTCGAAGCGCTCGGCGTCGATGGCATCCTGGTGCTGCTGCATCGGCGTGTCCGCCGCGGGCATGGAGGGCTTCTCCAGATACACCGGCACGTGGTAGAGCTCCTCGGCCGCCGCCATCTGGTCGCTCCACTCGGCGAGCGCCTGCTGGTACTCGCTCGTGCGGGCAACATAATCGCGGTACTCGGCCACGAGCGCCTCGTATTCCACCTTGTCGGTCACCGGATCGAGGTACTTGTCCAGCCCCGTGACCTCGTCCTTCGCCGGCAGCACGAAGGTGTCGGCCAGCTCGTAGGTCAGCGGCACGTCGAAACGGGTGAGGTCGTAGGTCTCGATGAGGTCCTGCAGCTTCTCAGAGTAGAAGATGTCCGTGGCGTAGCGGCCCACGAGGAAGTCGCAGGCGTCCACGAAGCTGTCGGAGTTCGACTTGCGCGCGCCCGCGTAGAAATCGCCCATGGAGTTGCTGAGCAGGTCGGCGTAGTCGGAAAGCGACTCGTCCACCGTCTCGTACTGGCGGAAGTCGCTCATGATGGTATAGGTGGCGCCGGTGCCGTCGTCCTCGCGCGTGGGCAGCTGCACCGAGTTGCCGTGGTAAGTGCCCTTGATGCCGAACAAGTTGTTGTTCGGCGCCTGGGCCAGCGTGGAGTTGCCGGAGGCGGATTCCAGGATGGCCTGGGCGATCATGACCGACGCGTACAGGTCGTTCTCGGCGGCGATGGTGCGGGCCGACTCGCCCACCAGGGAGATGAACTTCTCGGTGGTGAGGTCCTCGCTGTAGTGGCGCGCCACGTAGGCCGAGTTGTCGATGTGCGTGAAGGAGATGGAAGGCACCGTGACGGCCACCTGCTTGAGCGGCGTCTGGGCCTGGCCCTTGATGACGGCGGCCGTGTGCGACTCGTCCGTCACGCCGCCGGCGTTGCCGGGCTTCTGCTGACCGGAATCCACCGGGTTGTCCGTGTCGATGACCGGCTCGTCCGGCTTCGCGGGCTGGTCGGGATCGGTGGGCTCGGCAGGGTCGGTCGGATCCGTGGGATCGACGGGATCGACCGGATCGACCGGGTCGACGGGATCAACCGGTTCACCCGGATTATCGGGGTCGACGGGATCGGTCGGGTTGGTCGGATCCTCAGGGTCAACGGGGTTCGTCGGATCCGTCGGGTCAGTCGAAGCAGGAGGCTGGTTCGGGTCGGTCGGCGCATCTGGATCCGTCGGATCAACGGAATCGGTCGTATCTGTAGAATCCACCGGGTCAGTCGACCCGCCGGGTTCAACAGGATCCGTCGGCGTTTCGGGAGCCGTGGGCTCCTCCATGCCTGGATTATCCGTATCCGGCACCTCGGACTGAACCGGCGTCTCCGTCTTCTCGGGTACCGACGTGGTTTCCACGGGATCGGTCTCCGGCTCTGGCTCCGGCGTCTCGGTTTCTATCGTAACCGGCTCGTCATCGGTCGCCAGGTTCCACAACTCCGCACGTTGCTCTTCCGTCAGATTACCGAACTGCCCAGCATTGGCCGCCATGTAATCGACGCAGGACTTATAAAGGGTCTTACCCTCGCTGACCCACGCGATGGCCTCTTCGTAGCTGGCCGGAATATCGTGACCGCGGTTGTCCTTAATGGTATGCCCATCGCCGTCCTCGGCGTAGCCGGTGGTGTACGTTGCGGCCACGCCGCCCACAGGGGCAACGACCAGCGCCGCAGCAGTGAGAATAGATACTGCCTCCCTCGGTGAAGTCATCGTGCCTCCTCTATCGTCGTCGTTTCGCATTTGCGCATTTGGGTGCGCAAAACCAGGGCAATAAAATGCCTGGAAGCTTGCATTATAACGTGAAGAGAAGGGCTGTCCAACAGGTAATTTGCACTTATTGACAGATGTTGAGTGGGTAAATCAGCAGATCATTTGGCAAGTAAGACGCCTCCACCGTTTCTGAACTGGCATTTTATCGCAGAATTCGCACGGCATCCTCGCAAAGGCAACAAATATAGTTTTTGAATAACCCCTGCCCGATGGCCGTTTTTGCTGATAAGCGGAGTCATCTTTACTCGATGACGCGCTTGGCGAAGTCGGGGGCGAAGTAGTCGAAGGTGGCGCGCATGACGCGGCCGCCGCCCGTGGAGGCGTGGATGTACTCGCCGTCGCCGGCGTAGATGCCCACGTGGTAGACGCCCGAGCCCGACCCCCAGAACAGAAGGTCGCCGGGCACCAGCTCATCCAGCGAGACCCCGACGCCCAGCGCGCTCTGCTCGGCAGCCGTGCGCGGCAGCTCGCGCCCGAGGGCGTGGGAGAACACCCAGCGGGTGAACCCGGAGCAATCGAAACCCGAAGGGGTCGTGCCGCCGTAGGAGTACGGCACCCCGAGCTGCGCATCAGCCTCGGCGACGACCGACTGCCGCCGGCCCTCGAGCGCCTCAGCCTCGGCTT
>OGOG01001999.1_pt1 | contig 18385 bp, 14 predicted proteins | sample 1552581 | NCBI WGS metagenome assembly OGOG01 (sample SAMEA2580152, study PRJEB22360) | human gut metagenome | biome: human gut; feature: human-associated habitat; material: faeces | place: Denmark | collected 2008/2010 | reverse complement strand
CGGTATAGGTGCAGCCCTTCTCGTGGGGGCTGCCGTTGATGAGCAGGACTTTCATAAGCAGATACTCTCCTTTTTTGGCAAAACGCGCCGCACATGGGACGCTTTGCCCTGATTTTAGCACAATTGCACCCTGAGTGCAACGCGTGCCCTTGACAAAGAGTTGCGTTTTGACGATAATATGGAGATACGAAAACACGAAACAGCTGCTGGCCGGGCAGGGGGCCCGGACAGCGGGAGAAGGAGGCAGATACATGCGCGTTATTGCAGGAGAAGCACGGGGCCGCAGGCTGGAAGCCCTGCCCGGCACCGAGATCACCCGCCCGACGATGGATCAGGTCAAGGAGGCCATGTTCAGCATCGTCCAGTTCGACCTGCCCGGTGCCCGGGTGCTCGACCTCTATGCAGGCAGCGGCCAGCTGGGCATCGAGGCCCTGAGCCGGGGTGCGGCCCGGTGCGTGTTCCTGGACGAGAACCGGGAGGCCGTGAACATCGTGATGAAGAACTGCAAGAACTGCGGCGTGTTTGACCGCAGCCGGGTCAACATCGGCGAGGCGGCACGGTATCTCTCCGCCTGCCATGAGCAGTTCGACATCGTGCTGCTGGACCCGCCCTTCCACACCGGCACGCTGGAAAAGATCCTGCCCGGCGTGGACAAATGCCTGGCTCCGGGCGGCATCGTGATCTGCGAGAGTGAGACCGGCCTGGTGCTGCCTGCCGAGGTGGGCGGCATGACCCTGAAAAAACAGTATAAATACGGCAAAGTCCTGCTGTGGAAGTATGGTAAGCCCCGGCAGAGCGCTGGAGAGGGAGATGCGGAATGAACGTAAACGAGCTTTTGGATACCATTGAGGATACGCTGGAGGAGAGCGCCGGAATGCCCCTTTCGGGCGGCAAGCGCATCGTGGATGTGGAGCAGATCCGGGATTATCTGGACGAGATCCGCCAGAACCTGCCTGTGGAGCTGCGGCAGGCCCAGTCCATTGTCAGCGACCGTGCCCAGCTCATCGAATCGGCCAACGCACAGGCGCAGGCCATTGTAAAAAAGGCCGAGGAGCGCGCCCGTGTGCTGGTGAGCGAGGCCGAGATCGTCAAGGCGGCCCAGCAGCGCGCCGGAGAGATCGTCTCCGCCGCCCAGACCGAGGCCCGCACTGTCCGCCAGACCGTGACCGACTACTGTGATAATATGCTCAAGACCACGGAAGAGACGATGGCGGAAAACGCCGCACAGGTCAAAAATGTCCGTGCAAACCTGCGCCAGAGCCACCGGAAACAGCTCTGATGCGGGAATGTGAAATTTCCCGGTGAGAGCTTCCGGCCCCTGCAAGCAAAAACGACGGCTTGCAGGGGCTTTTTTTGGTACATTTTGAGAGAAAAAACAAAAGGGAAACTCTTGCAATCAGGGGCCTGTTTTGTTACAATAAAATTGTATCCTCAAGGCTGACCGGGCCACAAACTCCCGGCAGGCCGCAGGCCGCTTTCCCGGGCAGCAGCTCCGGGCAGAAAAGGGCGGCAGATGCAGGATCTTATCTGAGTTTTGAAAGGAGGCTGGGAACATGGACACAGAAAAAACAGCACAGCCCTTTGACCCGGCCTCGTTTGAGCATGTCCCGGTGCTGCTGAACGAGTGCCTGGACGGCCTGAAGATCGACCCGGCGGGCACCTATCTGGACGGCACGGCGGGCGGCGCGGGGCACTCCCGCCAGATCGCCCTGCGGCTGAACGGCGAACAGGGCGGCAGGCTCATCTCGCTGGATCAGGATCCCGATGCCGTGCAGACGGCACGGGCCCGGCTGGCGGGCCTGCCTGCCACCGTGGTGCAGATCAACTTCCGCTATGCCGGACAAGCTCTGGAGCAGCTGGGCATTGAAACAATCAACGGCGCGCTGCTCGATCTGGGCGTGTCCAGCCATCAGCTGGATGACGCGGCCCGGGGCTTTTCCTACCGGGCAGATGCCCCGCTGGACATGCGGATGAGCCAGGAGGGTGAGACGGCCGCCGATCTCGTGAACAGCGAGAGCCGGGAGGAGCTGGCCCGCATCCTGCGGGATTACGGCGAGGAGCCCTTCGCCTGGCAGATCGCGGGCAGGATCGTGGAAGCCCGGGAGACTGCCCCCATTGAAACGACATTGCAGCTGGCGGATATCGTGGCCAGCGCCATGCCCCCGGCGGAGCGCCGGAAGAACAAAAACCCCTCCCGCCGCACCTTCCAGGCACTGCGCATTGCGGTAAACCATGAGCTGGACGCACTGGAAGAGGGGCTGGATACCATTTTTGCGCATCTCGCACCGGGTGGAAGACTTTGCGTGATCACCTTCCACTCGCTGGAGGACCGGCTGGTCAAAAACAAGTTCCGCCGCTGGTCCACCGCCTGCACCTGCCCGCCGGAGTTCCCGGTGTGCGTCTGCGGCGGCAAGGCCAAGGCAAAGCTGATCACACGCAAACCCATTGAAGCCAACACGCAGGAGCTGGAAGAGAACCGGCGCAGCCGCTCGGCCCACCTGCGGGTTTTGGAAAAGATCTGAGGGCGGCAAAGCCCCGGAGATGTGAGGAGGAGATCACCATGGGTCAGGCAGCATACGATATGACAGAGGTTCGGCGCAGAAGAGCGCCGCAGGCACAGCCCAAAGTCCCGCTGCGGGTAGAAAAGGGCGGCAAAAAGCGGCTGAACCCCGTGCGGGCCGCCATGCAGCACGCGCTGCAGCTGGTGGGCGCGGCTTTGCTGGTGGGCTTTGCGGTAAGCCTGCTGTGGAGCGAGGCGCAGCTGGTGGAGCTGAATTCTCAGATCCAGAGCGCCAAGGCAGAGCTTGTGAGCGAGCAGAGCCAGTATACATATTACAACAGTGCCCTGAACAGCCGCACCAACATCACAAGTGTTGAGGAGACCGCCACACGCCTGGGGCTGATGAAGATCGACCAGAGCCAGATCACCTACATCCGGCTGGATGAGGGCAGCGTTCTGGTGCGCAAGGCATCCGCTGTGCGGCAGTGGTCGGATCTGCTCCACGATGGGGCAATGACCATTCTTGCCTCTGTCAGAACGGCAAAATAAACCAAACAACGAAAAGCGTGCGGCAGCGCACGCTTTTTCGGTTTTCTTCGGGAGTACGCAATGCAAACACCATCCTCCAATCCCAAAAAGAACAGTGCCCGCCGCCGCAGTGCGGACCCGCACGCACGGCTCAGTGCCCGGCTGCGTCATATCAGCTTTGGTGCCGCCGTGCTTCTTGTGGTGGTCGCCGCGCTGACCGTGATCTACAGCCTGTACAAGATTCAGATCCGCGACGGTGCCACCTACCGCCAGTACGCCGCCGAGCAGCAGCTGCTGGACAGCACCATTCAGGCCACCCGCGGTGAGATCTACGACACCAGCGGCATCACGTTGGCTTCCACCAGCGTGGTCTGGACCATCTGGGCCGACCCCTCCTACAGCACGGCCCTGTATACCACCACCGATCAGGACACCAAGGCGGAGACCCGCACCATCGATGAGGCCGCCATGAAGGAGGTCTGCACCCAGATCACCCTGCGCCTGCTTTCGGGCGACGGCGAGAGTCTGGACAGCGTGGACACCACTTCAGCGGAGTACCAGACCCAGTATCAGGCGGTCTGCGATGCCCTCTCCCAAAACGAAAGCTCCTATCAGGTGCTGGCCACCAAGGTCAACAACGCCATCAAGCTCTCCATTGAGGAATACGTCAAGACCTACAACAAGGCCCACAGCAAGAGCGGAAAATCCGCCGGTGCGCTGGAAAAGATTCTGGCCAAGCTGGGTCTGGGCCAGCAGGAGAGCGACGATGGCACCCCCACTGTCCGCAAGGGGCGGGTGTCGGTGTCGGCCTCCAAGGGCTTCCAGCGGGATTATCCCTACGGCCGTTTTGCCGCCGCCGTGCTGGGCTTCTGCAATGCGGATGGTCAGGGCGTGTACGGTCTGGAAAACTCCTATGAGTCCACGCTGGCCGGTGTGAATGGCCGCACCATCACCCTGCGCAACGCCTACGGCAATGCCATTGCCGATGAAAACGCCACCACCTACGCCGCCAAGGACGGCTCCAATCTGGTGCTCTCGCTGGACGTGAACATTCAGGAGGTGGTGGAGCGCTACCTGAACGAGGCCGTGGCGGCCAACACCGTTGAGAACCGCGGCTGCGCCATTGTGATGAACGTCAAGACCGGTGCCATCCTTGCCATGGCCTCCAAGCCGGACTTTGACCCCAATGACCCACAGGATTTCAGCGCAAATCTGGCCTATCTGACGGAGCAGGTGCAGGCTGAGCCGGAGCTGTACACCATCTACAAAAAAGACGAGAACGGCAACTACCTGCGGGACGAGAACGGCCAGAAGATCGCGGATGAGGAAGCCGACTACACCGGCACCTACCGGGATATCCAGTGGAAGAACAAGACCATCACCGAGCTGTACTACCCCGGAAGCGTGTTCAAGGTCATCACCGCCGCCATGGGTGTGGACAGCGGCAAGGCGACCTATTACACCACCCTGAACTGCTCCGGCGCGTACAGCGTGGCAAAGCAGACCTACCACTGCGCCGGCAGAAAGGCGCACGGGGCCCAGAATCTGGCCGAGGCCCTGCGCAACAGCTGCAACATCTACTTCATCCAGCTGGGCCAGCGTGTGGGCTCCAGCCTGTTCTATGATTACTTCGATGCCTTTGGCTTTACCGAGCGCACCGGTGTGGACCTGCCCAATGAGACCAGCTTCATGCAGTATTACAGCAAGAGCCGTCTGGGCGAGGTGGAGCTGGCCTCCTCCGCCTTCGGTCAGGCCATGGCCGTGACCCCGCTGCAGGTGTGCACCGCCATCTCGGCGGCAGTCAACGGCGGCTATCTGGTCACCCCCCATGTGGTGGATAAGATCACGGACCAGAACGGCAATGTGGTGCAGGAGATCGGCACCAACATCCGCCGTCAGGTCATCAGCGAGAGCGCCAGCGAGACCATCCGCCAGATCATGGAGTTTGAGGTGGGCGACGGAACCCAGGGCGGCGGCGGCAACGCCTACGTTGCAGGCTACCGCATCGGCGGCAAATCCGGTACCTCCGAGCAGCTGAACATGGACCGCCGCGCCGATGGCGACTACAAGAAGGTGGCATCCTTTGCGGCTGTCCTGCCTGCCAACGACCCGGAGATCCTGGTCTATGTCATGCTGGACGACCCCAACAATGCCCGCACCGACTATTCCTCCATTCTGGCGGCTCCGGTGGTGGGCAACATCATCAGTGAGATCGCGCCCTATCTGGGCATCGCCACCGACGGCGTGGACCGCAGCGGCACCACCGTCAAGGTGCCCAACCTGACGGGCAAGGAGTGGAGCAACGCGCAGGTGCAGCTGAACATCAAGGGCTTGAAGCATCACCTGGCCGAGAGCGAATCCGACCAGACCGCCGCCCTTGTTACCTACCAGTACCCCCGCGCGGGGGCAGAGGTGCCCTACGGCACCACCGTTTATCTGTATACCGATACCTATGAGGGCAAGCACGCCGAGGTGCCGGACGTGACCGGCAAGAGCGCGGACTTTGCCCGGCAGATGCTGAACGCCGCAGGGCTCAACTGCACAGTCGAAGGCTCCGGCATGGTCCAGAGCCAGAGTGAGGCACCCGGCTCCAGCGTCCAGCGGGGAACCATTGTACATCTGATCTGTGGATAAAGGGGAATGAGAGTATGGAAGCAATTGCAGCAAACATCCTGTTGGAGGGTCTGGCGGTCAACGCGCTGGCCCAGTGCGAGACCCCGGTCACGCTGGTGACCACCGACAGCCGTGAGGTCTGCCCCGGGTGCATCTTTGTGGCGTTCCCGGGCGAAAAATTCGACGGCCACGATTTTGCCGTCAAGGCACTGGAAAACGGCGCGCTCTGCGTGGTGCTGAACCACCCCGTGGAAGGCGTGCCGGAAGAGAAGAGTGTGATCTGCCCGGACAGCTACCACGCCATGATGGTGCTGGGTGCCAATTATCGCAGCCAGTTCCACCCCAAAGTGGTGGGCGTGACCGGCAGCGTGGGCAAGACCACCACCAAGCAGATGACCTACGCCGCCATTGCAGGCTTTGGCAGTACCATCAAGACTGAGGGCAACCAGAACAATGAGCTGGGCCTGCCCCGCACCATGTTCCGCATCGGCAAAGAGACCCAGTACGCCGTGGTGGAGATGGGAATGAGCCACGCCGGGGAGATCGAGCGCCTGAGCAAGTGCGCCCGCCCGGATGTAGGTATCATCACCTGCATTGGGGTGTCCCACATCGGCAATCTGGGCAGTCAGGAGAACATCTGCAAGGCAAAGCTGGAGATCTGCGCCGGTCTGCCGGAGGGGGCCCCGCTGGTGCTGAACGGGGACGACCCCTTCCTGCGCAAGGCTGTCCTGCCCGACCATGTCCGCCCGGTCTGGTTCAGTCTGGGCGATGAGAACGCCGATGTCTGTGCCCTGTCCATCCAGCAGGATGAAAAGGGCATGAGCTTTGTGCTGGAGGATCACGAGGAGGGGACTTTCCTCGTAAAGATCCCCGCCATGGGCCGGCACAACGTGGCCAACGCACTGGCTGCCTACTGCGCCGCCACCCGTCTGGGGCTGAATGCCCGCCGGGTCATTGCCGGTCTGGCCGACTTTGAGCAGACCGGAATGCGCCAGAAGGTGGTGCACGTCAGAGGCGTGGATGTCATTGAGGATTGTTACAACGCCAACCCCGACAGCATGAAGGCCGCGCTGGCCATGTTCAGGGAATATCCCTGCAAGCGCCGCTTTGCCCTGCTGGGCGATATGCTGGAGCTGGGCGATATCAGCCGCGCCGCCCACGAGGAGGTGGGCCGTCAGGCCGTGGAGAACAAGGTGGACTACCTCGTCACCTATGGCGAGCAGGCCAAGCGCATTGCCGTGGTGGCTGCCGCCAAGGGGCTGCCCACCCTCCATGCTGACACCTACGCTCAGGCCGCCGAGGCCCTGCTGAACAAAATGCAGCCCGGCGATGCCCTGCTGGTCAAGGCCAGCCGCGGCATGGCACTGGAAAAAGTGCTGGAGATCTTTTACAAGGAGTAACATCGAGCTATGATTCGTTTCGCCTTGATCGCCGCCTCAACGCTGGGGTTCTTCCTCACGGCGGCGCTCGGGAATCTGATGGTGCCGCTGCTGCGGGCGTTCCAGGGACGCTGGGATGAGCCCAAGGCCCGGCAGGCACCATCACCCAAGCAGGAAGCACCGGATGCCGAGCCGGAGCGCCCGCCGCAGGCCCCCACCATGGGTGGGCTCTGCCTGATGGTGGGGGTGCTGGCTGCTGTGGGCGTGGGCTGGACAGCCGCCTGTGTGGCTCAGCCTGAGCTGCTGGGGGCCGAGAGCCTGTTCTCGGTCCGGCTGCTCACAGCGCTGCTGGGAGCTCTGCTCTTTGGCGGCGTGGGCCTGCTGGAGGATCTGGCCCGCATCCGCAGCCGTTCCGTGCTGGGCCTGCGGCGGCACACCCGCCTTGGGTTGGAAGCCGCTGCCGGTGCCGTGGTGCTGGTGCTGCTGGGAGCCAAAGGCTGCCTTGCAGCCGGGATCACCCTGCCGGGCGTGGGCTATGTCGATCTGGGCATTGCCGCCCCGCTGCTGTGGGAAGGGCTGCTGGTCGCACTGGCCGAGTGTGCCCGCATTGCCGATGGCATGGACGGCATCGTCTGCGGTACATCCTTTGCGGCCATGCTGGGCCTGATGGGGGTGATGACCCTGCTGGGCTGGTTCCCGCTGGGCGTTCTGCCCGCCGCACTGGCCGGTTCCCTGATGGCCTTCCTGCTCTGGAACTTCCCGCCCGCAAAGCTGCGGCTGGGCAGCGTGGGCAGCCTGTTTCTGGCCGGGATGCTGGGGGGCGTTCCCCTGTGCATCGGCTGGCCTGACCTCACCCTGCCGCTGGCCCTGCCCTTCTGGCTGGAGGGCGGCATGGTGGCTCTGCAGATCCTGGTCTGCAAGGCCAGCCGGGGCCGCAGGCAGCTGTTCCGCTCGGCACCGCTCCACCGCTGGCTGGAGCTGCGGGGTCAGAGCGCAGAACAGATCTTTTATACCTTTTGTGTCATTGTCATGCTGGGCGTGGCGCTGACCGTTCAGCTGGCAAAAATCAGTTAAGGAGGGGTGCAGTTTGGCAACACTCCGCAGAAAAAAAGCAGAGCCGTTTTCCGCCTTTCAGCGGGACCCCGGCCCCTGGCCGCCCATCCTGCTCAACTGGATGGCGACCCTGGCCATCATCATGGTGTTCGGGCTGGTCATGCTGTTCAGTGCAAGCTATACCACGGGCTATCTCCGCTTTGGGGACAGCTTCCATTACATCAAATCCCAGCTGCTCTGCACGGTGCTGGGCCTGGGCATGATGTTCCTGTTCTCCTATTTTGACCACCGTTTCCTGCGCAGAATGGTCAAGCTGGGCTATGTTGTCTGCCTGATCCTGCTGGTGCTGGTGCTGTTCAGCAGCCCCATCAACGGCTGCCGCCGGTGGATCAGCTTTGGCGGCCTGACCTTACAGGCCTCTGAGGTGGCAAAGTTTGAGATGATCCTGCTCACGGCAGACATTGCCGCCAAGACCCCGCAGGTCAAATTCGGCGAGGTGCCCCTGCGCAAGTGGGTCCACCACAGCATCGTGGTGGAGCTCATCCGGCCCATCCTGTGGCTGGTGCCTGTCCTGATTCTGCTGGTGCTGGAGCCCCACATGTCGGGCATCCTGCTGACCACGGCCATCGTGGGCACCATCCTGCTGCTGGGCGGCAGCGGCGGCATCATTACCTGGGGCTGTGCCGGTGCCGCGCTGTTCCTGCTGGAGACTTTGCTGAAGCATGTGGACTCCATCGACTACCTGCAGAGCCGTCTGGACGGCTGGACGCAGGATCTTGACCGGATGACCAGCCAGACCAAGCAGAGCCTGTACGCCATCGGCTCGGGCGGTGCCACGGGGCTGGGCCTTGCCAACAGCATCGAAAAGCAGCTCTGGCTGCCGGAGAGCACCAACGACTTTATCTTCAGTGTCGTGTGCGAGGAACTGGGCTTCGTCGGCGCGGTGATCGTCATCGTGCTGTTCGTCCTCTTTCTGGTGCAGGGCTTCTGGATCGCCTTCCATGCCGAAAACCGGTTCTGCACGCTGGTGGGCATCGGCATCATGGCGCAGATCGCCTGGCAGGTGTTCTGCAACATTGCCGTTGTCACCAACACCCTGCCCAACACCGGCATTTCGCTGCCCTTCTTCTCCTCCGGCGGCACCAGTCTGATCCTGCTGCTGGCCGAGATGGGCGTTATGGTCAATATCGGACGCAACGGCGAACGGGCCCGCCTGGAACGGGAGGAAGCCCACGCCGAGCGGGAGCGCCAGCGCAAGGCAAAGACCATTGTGCTGGATACCGCGCGCAGAGCGCAGACAGAACAGTAAGGAGGAACCAAGATGCGTGTACTCATTGCAGCCGGCGGCACTGCCGGCCATATCAACCCGGCTCTGGCCATTGCGGGAGCCATCAAAAAAGCCGACCCCACCGCCGAGATCCATTTTGCAGGCCGGAAAGAGGGCATGGAGTACCGTCTGGTCACACAGGCGGGCTATCCCTTCCATCACATCGAGATCACCGGCTTTCAGCGGAAGCTGAGCCTGAACAATATCAAGCGGAATATCATTACCCTGTGGAATCTGGCACTCTCCGGCCCTAAGGCCAAAAAGATGATGAAGGACATCCAGCCCGACCTGGTCATTGGCTGCGGCGGCTATGTGTCCGGCCCGGTGGTGCGCTGCGCCGCCAGACAGGGCATCAAGACCGCCCTGCATGAGCAGAACGCCTTTCCCGGTGTGACCAACAAGCTGCTGGCCCCGGATGTGGACATCGTGTTCGCCGCTGTGCCCGCCGCCGTGGAAAAGCTGGGCGCACCCGAAAAGACCATCGTGGTGGGCAACCCCGTCCGGCCGGAGGTGTTCACCCAGGCGAAGAACCGGGAAGCCATCCGTGCCGAACTGGGTGCAGGCGACCGCACCGTGATCCTCTCCTTCGGCGGCAGTCTGGGTGCCCGCCGCGTGAACGAGGTGGTGGCCGACCTCTGCGCCTGGGAGCAGAAGAACAAAAAGCCCGTCCTCCATCTCCATGCCACCGGTCAGTACGGCGTGCAGCTGTTTCAGGATCTGGAAAAGGAAAAGGGCTTTGCCCCCGGCGAGAGCCTTGTGGTGAAGGAATACATCAACAATATGCCCGAGCTGCTGGCCGCAGCGGACCTTGTCATCAGCCGCGCCGGTGCCCTGACACTGGCCGAGCTGGAGGCTGTGGGCCGTGCCGCTGTGCTCATCCCCAGCCCCAACGTGGCCGAGAATCACCAGTATTACAACGCCATGGAGCTGCAGAAGGCCGGCGCTGCTGTGGTCATTGAGGAAAAAGACCTGACCGGCGAAAAGCTGGTGCAGACCGTTTCCGGGATGCTGGCCCAGCCCGGCAAGCTGGCTGAGATGGGCCGCAATGCCCGGAGCCTGTCGGTGGACGACAGCCTGGACCGCATTGCGGATGCCCTGCTCAAGCTGGTCAAGACCCCGTAACGGAAGGAAAAAACAGAGGAAAGGAGGTGCAGCCGGATGCCGCAGAATGACCGGAACAGCCGGAACCGCAAGCGCCGCCGGGTCTACGATCAGGCCCGGGATGACCGGCGCGGCGGGCAGAGCACCCAGCGCCGCAGCAGCGCGGGTGCAGGCAGTGACCTGGGGTACAGCGGGTACGCAGGATATTCCTCCGGCGGCCACCCCATCACGAACCCCAATTATGACCCCGATGCGCCCCGCCCCAGCCGGTATACGGAGCGCACGGTGAACTACGGCTCCTACCCGGATAACAGTATCACCTTTCCCACCGGCGGGCGGAGCAGCCAGAGCGGCGCACAGCGCCCCCGCAGCGGGCAGAACGGCCAGCGGCGCACCTCCGGGGGCAATCAGCGGAACCGCCGTCCGGCCAGCGGCCAGAACCGGAACGCCCAGAGCCGCAGCGGCCAGCGGATGCGGCCGGTGCAGAGGCAGAACGCCCGGCGTGACCCCGTCCGGCGGGAGGGCAGGAAAAAGCGGAAGCTGACCCGGGCCGCCATCCGGCGGCGCAGGCTCATGCGGCGGCTCACGGCCCTTGTCATGCTGCTCTGCGTCATCGGCGCGGGGGTCTACCTCACCGTGACGATGCTGTTCAAGATCAGCTCTATTCAGGTGCAGACAGCGGACGGTGTGGTGCAGGAGGCCGGCGGCTATACCAGCGACCAGATCCTGCAGGCGCTGGATGTCCATCTGGAAGAGAATATCTTCAGTTTTGATCCCGGCAGCAAGGCCGCCGCGCTGGAAAAAGTGTTCCCCATGCTGGAGGATATCCGGGTGGAGCGGGATTACCCCGGCACCGTGGTGGTGCGGGTAACAGAAGCCCAGCCTGCCTGGGCCATGCAGACCTCCTCCGGCTGGCTGACCCTCTCGGGCGGCCTGAAGATCCTGGAGAAGGATTCTGCCCAGCCTGCCGGTCTGCCCACTCTGTACGGCGGCGAACCGGTCTCTGCCGAGCCCGGCGAACAGCTGACCTTTGCGGCAGAGCCCAAGGCCGACAGCACCCCGGACAGCATCCCGGACAGCGCCGCCGACAGCAGCACCTCCGGCACTGTTGAGGAGGAGGCGGACCAGCGGCTGGAAAGCCTGAACACCCTGCTGGCTGCGCTGGATGCCGCAGGCATGAGCGCCGACGTGACCCGCATCGAGTTTGCGGATGTGGACGAGATGGCCTTCCTCTATCAGGACCGCATCAGCGTCTGGCTGGGCACCCTGAACGAGCTGGAATATAAGCTCAAGCTGGCAAAGCACGTCCTGCTGAATGAGGACGGCAAGGGCTGTGCCGCGACCGACACCGGAAAGCTGGACTTCACCCATATCAGCATGTCCAGCACCCGCAAGTTCACCTTTGCACAGGGTGAGCCGGAGCTGCCCTCCGGCTACATCGTGCCTGAACCGGTGGAGGAAACACCCGCCGAAGAAGGTGTGACCGGTGAAACGGCAGAAGGCACGGCCACAGAAGGCACTGCCACAGACGGCACGGCCACAGACGGCACTGCCCCGGCAGAGGGCGAAGCCGCTGCAGATGCCGCTGCCGAAACACCAACGGATACCGCCGCGGCCCCGGCAGGCCCCGAGGCCGGACAGACGGCACAGCCGACTCCCGCCGAAGGAACGACCCCGGCGGCGGGCGATGCAAACCAAACCCAAACGACCCAATGAGGAGCGTGTAATGTTATGAAGCTGGAACAATTACTGGAAGGCGTGCCCTTTACGCTGGTGCAGGGCAGCCTGGATACTGAAGTGCAGGACATCATCTACGACAGCCGGAAGGCGGCCCCGGGCCTTGCCTTTGTCTGCATCGTGGGCACCCAGCGTGACAGCCACGAGTTTGCCGCGGACTGCGCCGCCAAGGGCGTGAGCGTGCTGGTCATCCAGCATGACATCGACCTTTCTGCCATGCCCGGTGTGACCGTGGTCAAGGTGGAGAGCAGCCGCTATGCCATGGCGCTGATGAGCGGCAACCTCTTTGGCAACCCCTCCCGCCAGATGACCATGATCGGCGTGACCGGTACCAAGGGCAAGACCACCACCACCCACATGATCAAGAGCGTGCTGGAAGCTGCCGGGAAAAAGGTCGGCATGATCGGCACCAACGGCATCTATTTCATGGGCCGTCATCAGGAGACCGCCAACACCACCCCTGAGAGCTACGAGCTGCAAAAGACCTTCCGCCAGTTTCTGGACGCAGGCTGCGATGTGGCCCTGATGGAGGTGTCCAGCCAGGGCCTGATGATGGACCGTGTGGCGGGGGTGCACTATGATATCGGCGTGTTCACCAACCTTTCCCCCGACCACATCGGCCCCGGTGAGCACAAGACCTTTGAGGAGTACCGCAGCTGGAAGGGGCAGCTCTTCCGGCGGTGTGATGTGGGCGTGGTGAACATCGATGACGAGAACACCGAAGCCCTGCTGGAAGGCCACACCTGCAAGCTGGTGACCTATGGCCGCAGTGAAAAGGCCGACTACCGCGCCGAGGGCTGTGAGCTGCTGCGCACCCACGATTTTCTGGGCGTGGCGTTCCACGTCTCCGGCAGGGACAATATGGATGTCAGGGTGAACATGCCCGGCGAGTTCAGCGTCTACAACGCGCTGGCCGCCCTGGCCGTGGGCAAGGTGCTGGGCCTGCCCGATGCCGCCATCCATGAGGGTCTGGGCAAGTGCGTGGTCAAGGGGCGCGTGGAGCTGGTGCCCATCAGCAAAAAGTTTACCATCCTGCTGGACTACGCCCACAACGAGGTCTCCACCGAGAGCCTGCTCACCACCCTGCGGGCCTATCACCCCCACCGGCTGGTGGTGGTGTTCGGCTGCGGCGGCAACCGCTCCAAGCTGCGCCGCTACGGCATGGGCGAGACCTGTGCCAAAATGGCGGATTTCTCCATCCTGACCGAGGACAACAACCGCTTTGAGAAAATCGAGGACATCCTCGCCGATATCCGGGTGGGCATGAACAAGGGCAACCCCGATGCCAAGTTTGTGGAGATCCCCGACCGTCTGGACGCGCTCCACTACGCCGTGGATCACGCCCAGGAGGGTGACCTGATCGCCGTCATCGGCAAGGGCCACGAGACCTACCGCGACCGTGAGGGCGTGAAAACCCCCTTCCTGGAACGGGAGCTGCTGGAAGAATACGCCCAGCAGATCGGGTTGGAATAAACAAGAAAAACGCGCTGTGTCGTTGGACACGGCGCGTTTTTTGCTTCTGCTTTGGCACTTGGGCCTTCGGCTCGGCAGGATCGAATTTGCAGGCGGCCGGCACTCGCACGGCCACGGCAGCGCTTACGCGCCCCACACCAGCCAGAGATACACATAGCCTGTCAGGACGGCTGCCAGCGTGAACGGAATGCCGATGCGCAGGAAATCACGGGTGCGCACCTGCTCACCCTGCTTGCGCAGGATGCCGATGGCTGCAATGTTGGCCGAAGCGCCAATGGGGGTCAGGTTGCCGCCCAGAGTTGCACCCGTGAGCAGGCCGAAATAAAACAGCTCGGGCGGGAAGCCTGCACCGCCGTTCATCAGCCCGGCAATGCCCTGCACCACCGGCAGCATGGTGGCCACATAGGGGATGTTGTCGATGAAGGCAGAAAGGCCTACCGAGACGAATACCAGCAGGGTATAGAGCCGGAAGGGGTCATCACCGGAGAGGGTGTAGAACAGCTGGGCGGCGGCATCGATGACCCCGGCCTTGCGGATGCCCTCGATCAGGATGAACAGCCCGAACAACAGCAGCAGGGTGTCACAGTCCAGCTCCCGGGCCGCCAGCCGGAACGGCGCGAACGAGCGGCGGCGCAGGCAGGCACGCAGGATGCCGAACAGGCAGACCCCTGCACAGATCAGACCGCTGCGCAGGCCATAGAGCGCCAGCGGCAGACCGCCCGCAGGCTGGGGCAGGAAGGAGGCCGCGATGAGCAGGCCCACCGTCAGCAGCATCAGGGTGGAGGGAACCGTGTCGGTGACCTCGGTCTCCACCGTGGCCGAGATGGGCTGGGTCTCGTGCCGGAAGGTGAACAGCAGCACGCCCAGAGAGGCCAGCGCTCCCAGTTCCACCCCGAAGAAGATGCCGGGCCTGCCCTCCATCCAGAAGAAATGGAAGAAGTTCATCCCCGCAAAGCCGCCCAGCAGGATGCTGGTGGTGTCGCCCACAAGGGTGGCGGCTCCCTGCAGGTTGGAGGAGACCGCAATGGAGATGAGGACGGGCACGGGGGAGATCCTAAGCTTGCGGGCAATGGCAAGGCCCACCGGGGCCACCATGAGCACCGTGGCAACATTGTCCACAAAGGCGCTGATGACACCGGCAAAAAGGGCCAGCATACACACGGCCCATTTCACATTGGGCACCCGCACGATGAGCAGCTCGGCCAGCCGGGCGGGCATCCTGCTCTCAATAAAGAGGGAGACCGTGCCCATGGTGCCCGCCATCATCAGCAGGACATTGAAGTCCACAGCCCGGGCGGCATCCATCAGGGTAAAGTCCCACAGGCCCGCCGCGCCCAGAGCCAGAAACAGAGCGGCCCCGCCCAGCGCGGCAAAAGGCCGGTACTGCGGCAGGGCCAGCATCAGAAGATAGGTCAGCAGAAAAATGATCAGTGCAGGAAGCATACGCAGTCCTCAGCTTTCGGGCCTGGCATCGGTGTCCTCGTCGATCATCCGGTATCCCACGCCCAGTTCGTTCAGAATATAGGTGTTGCGGCCGGGCACGCTGCCCAGCTTTTTGCGGATGTTTGCCATGTTGACCTGCAGCTTTTTGGTGCTGCCGCAGTCGGTATCGCCCCAGATGGCCCGCACGATGGCGGCATAGGTCATCACCCGGCCTGCATGTTCCGAGAGGAAGGCCACGATGTTATATTCGGTCTGGGTCAGCTTGATCTCGGCACCGTCCACAAAGATCTTGCGGCGCTCATAGTTGATCTCAAGCCCCTGTGCCCGGAACACGCCGCCGGGCATCCCGCCCAGCACGCCAAAGCGGTTGGTGCGCAGGGCGGCGCGCACCCGGGCCAGCAGCTCGCCGGTGCCAAAGGGTTTGGTGATGTAATCGTTGGCTCCCAGATCCAGCGCTTCGATCTTGTCCTGCTCGGTGGTGCGGGCCGAGAGCACGACGATGGGGGTCAGGAACTTCTGCCGTACAAAACGGATGAGCTCCAGTCCGTCCCGGTCAGGCAGGCCCAGATCCAGGATGATAAGGTCCGGATTGTGGGAGGTGAACAGGGTCTGGCCCATGGCGCAGGTGTTGGCAACAAGGGCCTGATAGCCGTTGGTCTCCAGCAGCGTCTCAATAAAGCTGCAGATGTTGGCCTCATCTTCCACGACCAGAACCTTGAATTTGTTATTGCTCATCTTCGTTTTCCTCCGTCTCGATCGATTCGGTCTCCAGCCAGAAGCGGATGCTGGTACCCTCGCCCACCTTGCTCTCGGCCTGGATCTCGCCGCCGTGTGCCTTGACGATGGCGGCACAGACCGAAAGGCCGATGCCCATGCCGTGCTTGCCGCTGTCGGCCGCGGCATCGGCGGGCAGCACACCGGTGAACAGGGTGCGCAGGCGCTCCTTCGGAATGCCGCAGCCGTTGTCCGATACCTCAAACACCGCCCGGCTGCCCAGCGTGAACACCCGCAGGGTCAGCTGGGTCATCCCCTCGGCATGGACGGCGGCATTCTCCAAAAGGTTCGTAAGCACCTGCGAGATCAGCATCGAGTCCATGGGGATCACGATGAAGCTGTCGGGCAGGTAGGTGGTAACGGGCACCTTGGGGTAGCGCTTCTGGAACCGTACCAGCACGGTGTCGATCAGCTCGTCCAGCACGGTGGGGGTCTTTTGCACGGCCACCTGCCCGCCGTCAAAGCGGGTGACGGACAGCAGGTTCTCCACCATCCGGTTCAGCCACTGGGCATCGGAACAGGCTTCGCCAAGAAGTTTTAATTTCTGCTCTTTTTCCAGGCTGTCATAATTTTCAATGACCGTGGAACAGGCCCCGTAAATGGAAGTAAGGGGTGTGCGCAGATCGTGGGAGACGGCCCGCAGCAGGGTGGCCCGCATCTTTTCGGTCTCGCTCTCCATCCGCAGCTGTTCCTGCTTTTTGATGCGGGTGGTCAGGGTGCTGGTCATAATGGACACCACCAGCATCGCCATGCCCGAGAACAGGTTCTCCGGCAGAGTGAAGTTGAAGGCAAAGTAAGGGGAGCGGAACGCAAAATTCACGGCCAGCACGCCGATCAGGGAAGCCACCACGCCCCACACATAACCATCCGTATAGACCGAGATCAAAAAAACTGCCAGAACAAACACCATCGATGCAACGCCATCGATCCGGCCGGTGATCTGCTGTGTGCCGGTCACGATGAGAAAGGCAGCGCACAGCACAGCGGCCAGGACCAGCGCGTCGTGCCAGCGGGTCTTCTGCTTCATGGGGATCCCTCCATATCTATTCTACTCCAGATGAAAAGTATACCATACTTTTCCTAAAGATGCAGTAAAGGCTGAAAAAAGAGCTGTTGTTCCGGGGGTGGGCTGCACAGAATGCCCAAACCCATGGATTCTTTTCCGATTTTATGCTATTATAAAGAGTAAGAGCAAGGAGAGAGCGCTCTCAGGGATAAGAGAAAACGTAACGTTGCAATAGAAGGAGAAGAGAACCATGGGAAAATATTTTGGCACCGATGGCTTCCGTGGTGAGGCCGGTGTGAACCTGACCGCCGACCACGCCTACAAGGTGGGCCGTTTTCTGGGCTGGTATTATAATGCACTGCGGGAGCGCAGCGGCAACAACGAGCCTGCCCGCATCGTCATTGGCAAGGACACCCGCCGCAGCTCGTACATGTTCGAGTACAGCCTGGTGGCGGGCCTGACCGCTTCCGGTGCGGATGCCTACCTGCTGCACGTCACCACCACCCCCAGCGTGGCCTACATTGCCCGCGTGGATGATTTTGACTGCGGCATTATGATCTCCGCCAGCCATAACCCGTTCTACGACAACGGCATCAAGCTGATCGACTGCTACGGCGAAAAGATGCCCGAGGAGACCCTGCTGCTGGTAGAGGACTACATCGACGGCAAGCTCCATGTCTTTGATCAGGATTGGCCGGAGCTGCCCTTTGCCCACCGGGAGCACATCGGCTGCACCGTGGACTATGTGGCAGGCCGCAACCGCTACATGGGCTACCTGATCAGCCTGGGCATCTACTCCTTCAAGGGCATCAAGGTGGGTCTGGACTGCGCCAACGGTGCCAGCTGGAACATTGCCAAGAGCGTGTTCGATGCGCTGGGCGCAGACACCTATGTCATCAACAACCAGCCCAACGGCCTGAACATCAACCTGAACGCAGGCTCCACCCACATCGAGGGCCTGCAGAAGTTCGTGGTGGAAAAGGGTCTGGATGTGGGCTTTGCCTATGACGGCGATGCAGACCGCTGCCTCTGCGTGGATGAAAAGGGCAATGTGATCACCGGTGACCACATCCTGTACATCTATGGCTGCTACATGAAGGAGCGCGGCAAACTGCTGACCAACACCGTTGTCACCACAGTCATGTCCAACTTTGGCCTGTACAAGGCCTTTGACGAGCAGGGCATCGGCTACGCCAAGACTGCCGTGGGTGACAAGTATGTCTACGAGTATATGGCCAAGAACGGCTGCCGCATCGGCGGTGAGCAGAGCGGCCACATCATCTTCTCCAAGTACGCCAGCACCGGTGACGGCATCCTGACCAGCCTGAAGATGATGGAGGTCATGCTGGCCAAAAAGAAGCCTTTGAGTGCGCTGGCCGCCCCGCTGAAGATCTACCCGCAGGTGCTGGAAAATGTCCGTGTGACCGATAAGAAGGCCGCGCAGGACGATG
>OGOG01001993.1_pt1 | contig 18429 bp, 17 predicted proteins | sample 1552581 | NCBI WGS metagenome assembly OGOG01 (sample SAMEA2580152, study PRJEB22360) | human gut metagenome | biome: human gut; feature: human-associated habitat; material: faeces | place: Denmark | collected 2008/2010 | reverse complement strand
ATGGGTAATCTTCGGCGTGATGGTATAAGGCGGCTGGTATGACATGGGCTGTTTCCTTTGTGGCAAAGATAGTGATTATTTCATCATGTGGGTAGATTTGGGTAATAAACCCATATATCCTCCCCACGAACACAGTAACAGATCAAAGCCCCCGCCCCTTGTCTAATTAAAACTTAAAAATATGGATAGAGAAACAAGGGCAAAACGCATCGCGGATTTGCATGTGTTTTATGGGCAGAACGAGGTGGTCGGGGAACTCATCCGTGCAGGCAAGATCGACGAGGAGTATACCTATCCTTTCGTCGATACCGAGGAGGAGATTTTCGAATGGTGGCTGGTATCGCCTTACCTGGCACGGGAACTCAAAGAGCAGGGCGAGGTCATAATCGACGCACTCGGTTGCCATTGGTGGGGACGCACCACCAGCGGACAGGCAATCTACATGGACGGCGTGATACAGAAGATTGCAGGAGAGTAAAACTTAGCCTACATATCGACATGGCAAAAATGCAAATTACAGAAATTAGGGGATTTGCAAGTTCATCAAGATTTTGCAACCTCTGATTTCTGTTTTCTCGGTAGCGTAATGCTGGAATATCATACAATAACAGATTGCAAACAATGGATTTCACGCCACCGAGACAGCCTTAAAACAAAGATTCGACACAATGCAATATTGCATATCAATGCAGAGACATCGGGAAGTGCGGATCGTCTTGGAGACGATTTCCCCAAACTGCAACAAAGAAAATTCAGAATCCAGTCATAAAAACCTTGCAGAATAACTTTGTTTTCTGGAACTTTGCAATATATCCAATAATGGCAACACCCCTAAAATGAGTTGTTTGTTTTTCGAAAACATTTTCCTAATTTTGTGCCGTTACCGCACAGGTGACAGACATATTGATTAGTGAAAGTGTTTCGCTATATTCCTCGTCAGAAATCTGGAAAATTTCACGTAAACAGGAATAGGCATTACAAACGCTCTTTACCTTGTATAGTTGTATATCATTCTCGATATATACTATTCAAGTGTGGGGTGTTGCTTATTTGTTTACGGGCATTCCAGAGCCTCTGACGAAATAAGTGGACAACTCCACACTTTCTTTTTACCCATAACCCACCGCAGCGGAGTTGATACGGTACAATATGATTGTGCTATGAAGATTCAAAATCTTTGTGTCCACCAAACAAATGGTGTTACCGATTATTACTCTGCTGAATTGGTAGGGAATAAGCAACATCTATCTGTTAAATTTTTCATTAACGCAGGAGGGGGCGGTATTGTTGCCTATAATAGCAATGACGACTTAATTTATCAAGTGCAATCTATAAACGGTATACGCAACATCGATATTTCAACATGGAGAAATGGAGATGAAATAGAATTATGCCCCCAACAAGGAATCAAACGAGATAACTGATTATTTATTAAACGTTTTTACTATGAAAAAGCTATTCTTATTTGCTTTGTTTGCAGCCTTGTGTTGCAGTTGCACAGAGAGCGGTACGGACGAGAATCCAGACCCGAACGGAGGTTCCAATTCTGGGCAAACCACTCCGCCCGATCCTGACCCTGATCCCGACCCTGACCCCGATGCAAAAGATGTGATCCATGTTCCAGAGGGAGGTATGCTTGCTGGGATTCTGAATGAATTGGGGCTGACGGAACCCTCGTCATTGAAATTATCTGGAACGTTGGACATGTCTGACTTTGTGACATTACGAACTATTCTGAGTTTGAAAAACCTTGATATTTCGAGGGTGAATCTCACCGTACTTCCAACGAACGCTTTCTATAAATGTGCCAATATTAAGAGTCTCGTTCTTCCCAATACATTGACTGCAATCGACAAGAACGCATTCCTCCAAAGTAGCTTGTCCTCGATTACAATACCGAACAGCGTAAAAACAATCGGCGAAACGGCGTTTTATGGATGTCCGCTCAATTCAATCGAGATACCAGCAAGCGTGGAGACGATTGAAAAATCTGCGTTTGCTTATTGTCAAAACTTATCGGTTCTTGTATTCGCAAAGGACTCTCGTTTGAAAACAATCGGCGAAACGGCGTTTTATGGATGTCCGTTCAATTCAATCGAGATACCAGCAAGCGTGGAGACGATTGGAAAATCCGCATTTGTTGATTGTCGAAACTTATCGGTTCTTGTATTCGCAAAGAACTCTCATTTGAGAACAATCGGCGAAACGGCGTTTTATGGATGTCCGTTCAATTCAATCGAGATACCAGCAAGCGTGGAGACGATTGGAAAATCCGCATTTGGTAATTGTCAAAACTTATCGGTTCTTGTATTCGCAAAGAACTCTCGTTTGAAAACAATCGGCGAAACAGCGTTTACTGAATGTCCGTTCAATTCAATCGAGATACCTGCAAGTGTGGAGACGATTGAATGGGGCGCCTTCGCTGACTGTACCTCCCTGCAAACCGTAACGTTCGAGAAAGGGACGCAACTGAAAACAATTGGTGAGGTTCATGATTATCACGATATTCATGGTGCCTTCTATGGTTGCACGTCTTTAACCACGATCGAAATTCCTGCAAGTGTGGAGGAGATTAGAGGTTACGCTTTCAAAGGCTGTACCTCCCTGCAAACCGTAACGTTCGAGAAAGGATCGAAACTAAAAATGATTGAAGGGAGTCTCTTCTCTGACTGTACCTCTCTAACCTCGATCGAGATCCCTGCAAGTGTGGAGACGATTGAAAACGGCGCCTTCAAAGGCTGTACCTCCCTGCAAACCGTAACGTTCGAGAAAGGGTCACAACTCAAAACAATTAAAGGTAGCGCCTTCGTGAATTGTACGGCATTGACCTCGATCGAGATACCTGCAAGTGTGGAGGCGATTGAATGGGGCGCCTTCGCTGACTGTACCTCCCTGCAAACCGTAACGTTCGAGAAAGGGTCGCAACTTAAAACGATTGAAAGTTCCGTCTTCTCGGGTTGTACGTCTCTAACCTCGATCGAGATACCTGCAAGTGTAGAGATGATTGAAAATAGTGCCTTCAATGGCTGTACCTCCCTAACCACGATCGAAATTCCTGCAAGTGTGGAGGAGATTAGAGGTTACGCTTTCAAAGGCTGTACCTCCTTGAAAACCGTAACGTTCGAGAAAGGATCGAAACTCAAAACGATTAGCAATGGCGCCTTCGCGTTTTGTTGGGCATTGACAACTGTGGATATGTCTGCATGTACACAAGTAACAGTGATTGGAGAGTATGCCTTTTACGAAGATTCCAAACTCCAATTATTCAAGATCGGGACGAGGACACCGCCGAGTTGTGGAGATGATGTATTTAGTAGGTATATAAATTCCTCCTCCGTTCTGAAAGTTCCTGCTGGATGTGTCGATGCATATAAAAAAGCAAAAGGCTGGAAAGGATTTACAACGATTTCTGAATTGGACGAATAAAAACAACGATCCTCTCCTGCTGTGTCTCTGCATGGCAGGAGAGGCTAAGTATAAAATATGTAATATGCATTGGCCAGAAAGACTATATGTAAATCAAAATTTAATAACTCTAATTGTCTGTTATGTAGGAGTAGCATACTCAGAATTGAACGATTTATGTCATCTGTCTTGTGCTTGTTGGTTTCTCTTTATGTTTGCTGCGTTTTCTGTAATAGTTACATTGTCATTTTACACTTACAATTATTGTCGAAATAAATGTGAGAAAAAACATAAATGATGAAACTATAATCAAAGGGCAGACTTGGACAAACGGTCTCTGTTTAATCGTTTTTCTAAGTCTGTCTTTTTTATATATTTTATTGCATATCTCATGAATTTTCCGTATATTTACATCATAATCAAATTATTAACCATAATCTAAATTTTAACTAAAATGAAAAGAAAAACACCAAGTATCGATTGAAAAACAGGCACGGAGACGATCGACGATGTGCAAGTATCGTATATAGCCAAAGGCGTATCCTACGATAATAATTACGGCATCTGCCTGTTCGTGGGACGCAGAACAGACGATCCTACACCACGGGAGTTCACCTATATCTTTGAACTCGACATCGACCCCACGAAAGATATGACCGTCTGTTTCCAGAAACGGGGTCGTTATATGGTAGGATTCTCCTATCTGCTGAATCCAAAGGCCGTAGAAGAGGGTCATCTCGCCATTGTATTGCCCAACATCGTAGATTTACCCAAGTCCAGCTGCAAGCTCAATCTTTTCGAAGCCCATATCAAGAGCGACACGGCCGTATTCGGCTATACATCGGTAGAGGGTAAACAGAAAGAGTTCCGTTTCCCGCTGACGGGTTTCAACGAGAAGTATTTGGAACAGTTCATATAGCACCAAAAGGACAGACTTTGACAAGAGGTCTTAATATAGACCTTTTGACAATGTTTGTCCTTGCTGTTTCCACAGAAACAAAAGCGACACAACAATTCTTAAAAGGAGAGAGCGAGGGCAGGGAAAATTTTCCAGCGCGATTTTCTCGACAGACAACGAGGACATACTTTGCAAAGGGGTCTTAAATATACCCCTTTTGCAAGGTTTGTCCTCTGTTTTTTAGAAATAGATGAAGGGGTCGGCCAGCCTCTCACAATCAACTTAATTCATTCACAATTAAAAGATTATGCACTTATGGAAATACACTTTACATTGGACTATGGGTAATCGAAAGGATAACATAGTGAAATTTAGAAACTTATAACACATTTTATTCACTTGCAGGTGGTGGCAAAATTTCCCATAGACTTCCCATAACGAGTAGGGAAAAACAACATAATGTCAATAAAGCACTGATTTACTATTGTTTACGAAAATAGCTCAGCGGTAGAGCACTTCACTCGTAATGAAGGGGTCCCGAGTTCAAATCTCGGTTTCGGCTCGAAACTGCGAAAGCGCCGCAGGCGCAGGAACGAAAGGGAAAACCGCTTCAAGGTAGCTTGAAAGCGGTTTTTTCGTTTCGGTCCGTTTGTCGCATAGCGACTTGCGCAGGTTCGATAGCGCCCCTGCGGCAAGCGGAAGAGATAAAACGAGCGCAGCGAAGTTAAATCTCGGTTTTGGCTCGAAAATCCGAAGATGCTGCAAGGCGTCGAACGAAACGAAAACCGTCGCAAATCTTTTGCAGACGGTTTTTTCATGCGGATTGTCGCGCACAAAGGACGACGGCGTTTCCGGATGGGCTCCTGCGGCGCCTTCGCCGCGCGCGGCGATCGCCTCGTAGAGGTTGTCCGGCTTCTCGCGCATATCTTCCGAAAGATCGTTTACCGCGGGGCGTTGTCCTCGTCGGCGCGTTCCGGCAGGATCGGTTTGACGCGGATTTCTTTGCAAATCCCATAAACGGCTGTATTTGCTTATGGTTCTGCGAATAGTCCGCAAAAGTTTCCGACGGTGACGGTTGCCGCTTAAAAGATGTAGATTCTGAACGGAATATCGGCGACTCGGCAGGGCTGGTGTGCAATATTATTTTGCATAGTGCAATATTGTGTTGTATTCTTGGTTGGGATCATTCATATTATACAATGTTATTTTGTATCAGTACAATGTTGTGTTGTCGGTCGGCCTTGTTTCGTGTGGTGCAATATTATATTTACTATTATCAAATACTATATTGTATTCTCGGTCGGGGAAAACGATAATGCCGGCGATGGAGTTTCGTCCGGCCGGGTGCTGAGGAATGGTCGGGTGATAGTAGGGACGGGCAGACGTTTCCGAATACCTGCGGAATTCGTTTATTTCTCGATCCGGCTGTCGTAGTAGGCCAGCCGTTCGTTGCAGACCTGCTCCACCACATCGCGCAGCAGCTCGATCTTGGGCAGCAGGGCGTCGATGTCGGCCTTCGTGATCTCGAAATCGGGGTTGTAGCGCGATTCGATGTAGGCGCGTTGCAGCAGGTCGAACAGCCGTTTTTCCTCCGGCGTGTCACGGGGAAACGCCTTGAAAATCTCCGGTGTATGTTTCTTGGCCGCATTCATCAGCTCCGACAGATCGTGGCTCTTATGGCCGTAGAGAATAAAGGTTATGGGAATCGTCCGCAGGAAATTTTCGGCCGATTGGTGAAGATGGAATGAAGCCATATTATAATCACCATCTTCACAATAAAAAGTAACGCCTTTCAAAAATTGTTTTGCCCTCCCGAATTTATCGTCGTAATATTTCTGCGCTCGTTCCTTGATCTCCTTAAAATTGAGCTTCTTGCGCCGTGCCAGCTTATACGCTCCCGAATCGAAGAGAATTATTCCGTCGCGCTTGATCTCCGTCTCGAAGTAGTGGGCTTTCGACAGGGCATGGTTGAAGTCGTCGATACCGTAGTTGACGAACTGCGGATGGGTGTGGAACGGTCGGTTCTTGTTCTCGAAGAAGCGATCCTTGATCTTTTCGTACAACGAATACTCCACCGCTCCGATCGGCTTGCGCGTCACGATCGCGATGTCGTAATCGCTCATGTAGTAGGTCGGTGTGCCGAACTCGATGCGCTGGTCGTAGTCGACGTAGCTGTTCTTCGCATAGCTGCCGAACAGGATCACCATCTCGACCTGTTTGATCTGCTCGCGGATCAGGGCGACGAGTTGCTGCAAATCCCGTCACTTGTCGGGCGGTAAAAACCGGGTGCTTCGTTTCATCATCACAAAATTATGAAAAATTCCGGCACGGCGTTTTGCAAATCCCATAAAAAACAGCTATATTTGCTTATCGTCCTGCAAATAGTCTGCAAAAGTTTCCGACGGCGGCGGGTGCCGCTTAAAAGAGACGATGCAGATTATGAAACGGAATATCGACGACTCGGCATAGCCGACGGACATAACTTATAAAGGGTACACAACTCTTTATACCTAACGACAAACATAGGAACCTTTCGAAAGAGAGGGTTTGACACCGGTATAAAAGTTGCCAGTCCTTGTTATGTCCTGCTTGCGTATTGCGAGCAGGGCGGCAAGGGCGCAGGACAGCTTCCGGTTTCGGGTTTCCTATGACCTGTCGTTAGGGGCTGACACCGCGCCCCTTTTCTTTTTGCCTACATGCAATATTATTTTGCTATTATCAAATATTATATTGCATTATCGGCCGGAGGGAGGGCGATTCACGAATCTTTCAACCCCTTTTTCCCATGTCTACCTTTCAGGAACGTATCCTCGCTGCGTCCGGCAGCTCGTCGGGCACCGCGGACACCGACCCCGAACTCTACCGTTACCGCTCCGCCTCCTCGGAGGAGTACCTCGAATCCTGCAACTATCGTGTCTGGTCGACCGAACTGCCCGACCGGTTTCTCGTCTGGTGGATGCGCCCGTCGGACGCGACGAAGCCGAACAGCGCAGCCTCGAACGCGAGCTCCGCTCCGACGAGGAGTCGCCGCTCCATATCCCGTTGGAAGTCTTCATGACGGCCTACTACGAGCGTTACGAGCGCGTCAAAGGGATGGCGTCGTTCCTCTCCGACGACCGTGCGGTCGGGCCGGAAGATGCCGCGGCCGCGGTGGAGGCGCAGTTGGCCGGCGATGCCGACTACCGTGCGCAGGCGTTCGCCTTCATCGAAGGATTCGTTTGTTTTCAACAGTCGTTTTCTCGCCTCGGCATAGTCCGAACAAGTTCGGCTCTGCGCTCGGCTTATCGAAAAGGTTCGTTTTCAACAGTCGTTTTCTCGCCACGGCATAGCTTGCGCAAGCGCGGCTCTGCTCATTTGGCTTAACGAAAACGTTCTATAAATTTCAGGCGTTGTTGAGCTATGTCTTCACGCTGCGCATGATCGATGCGGCGGACGAACTGCGTCGGTTCGACCTTTTCGACGTCGAAGCCTACGACGAGGTGCTGGCGCAGGTGAACCGCGACCTCGCGGACGGAACGATTCCGTCTTTCGAGGCGCGTATCGTCTGAGCCGAAAGTTTTGGGCGGCGGCATCGCCTTGTTTCTTTTTCAAGTAAAAGTTTTAGGTTCGGCGATGCCGCTGCTCTTCCCATACGGTTCCCGCGATCCGTAACTGACGAGTACTGGTACGTCGCCTCCGCCGCACGATCCGGTGCGGCGGAGTGGCGGGCGGGTGCTGCCGTCCCGCGCGGGATGCGGCGAGGTGCGGGAATCGATCCGCTTTTCTTCCGCACAGCCGGATCGAGTCGAGAAACGCCGTCGTTCGGGAAATCGTTGCGGCGCTTGCCTCGCGCGGGCCGAAGTCTCCGCCCGCGGAGGCCTGCCGCAGGAGTGTCTCCGAGGCTTCGTCCCGCAGCGCATCGGATAAGCAGCGGCGTTCTTCCACCCTTTCGGAATAAGGATCGGGGCGATCCTCGCGGCGGAAGCCTTTGTTTGCCGGCTTCCCGTTCGGGATGACAACCCCCAAAACAGTCATTCCCTTCGGAATGACGAAATCTGATTTTAATTGCAAGCCCTCGTTTGCTTCTGCGCTCGTTCGTATCTTTGACTTCGTCTTAGATACTCCCGCTCGGCAATGTTCATTTTCATGCACGTTTTCTCGCCTCGGCAATTCGAACAAGTTCGATTGCGCTCGGCTTATCGAAAACGTTCAAATAAATTTGACATTGCCCTCGCTTATTCGTATCTTTGACTGCGTCTTAGATACTCCGTCTCGGCATAATCAAGCTTGCGCTTGCTTCTGCGCTCGACTTTTCGTATCTTTGTCCTCCAAACCCGACTCGGGCCGCCCGCGAAGCGTCGACGACGCCTCGGCGACGGACGCGGCCTCAGGGTCTCAAAAACGCCGTTCATGGGATTCGACGAGATAACGAACATTCTCTACCTGCTGTTGCAGGGGGTGGGGGTCGGCATCGCAGCCTCCATTACCGTAGGCCCCGTAGCCGTGCTCTGCATTCAGCGGACGCTGAGCAAGAGCCGTCGTTCGGGGTTCGCATCGGGGCTCGGTGTGGCCTGCGCCGATACGCTCATGGCGATCTTCGCCATGCTCTTCTCGTCGATCCTGCAACGGTCGATCGAGGCGAACAGGTTGATCCTCAGCGTCGTGAGCGGCATCATCGTGGTGATCGTGGGCGTCTACATCTTCCTGCAAAACCCCGTGACGCAGATCCGCCGCAACCGTGTGGGCAAGACGACGCTGTGGAGGGATTTCGCCTCGATGTTCGGCATCACGCTGACGAATTTCATCTACGTGATCCCCTACATCATGATCTTCTTCACGATGTTCAAGGTCTCGACGCTCGGCGTGACCGACGTGGGGAGCCTTTTCGGGGGATTGCTCACCATCGCGGGGTTCCTGGGCGGAGCCGTGACGTGGTGGTTCGCGCTGACCTTCCTGCTGAATCTGTTCCGGCACCGGTTTCGTCCGCGCCACATGCTGACGATCAACCATGTGGCGGGAATCGTCATCGCCGTGCTGGGTATCTATACCATTTTGTCGAATTTCATCCATGTCCTGCCCAATGTGCACTGACCGAGATACGAACAAGAAGATCGTCATCGCCATCGACGGTTTTTCATCATGCGGCAAATCGACCTTCGCCAAGGCCATCGCCCGCCGTCTGGGATATATTTTCATCGATACGGGGGCGATGTACCGCGCCGTGACGCTCTATGCGCTCGAACACGGGGCCATCCGTTCGGGAATGGTCGACGAGGAGGCCGTCGTGCGGCTGCTGCCGGACATCTGCATCGATTTCCGCTTCAATCCCGAACGCGGGGCCAGCGACATCTATGTCGACGGCGACCGCGTCGAGGGCAAGATCCGCACGATCGAGGTGAGCAACTGCGTGAGCGCCGTCAGTTCGATCTGCGAGGTGCGCGCCAAACTGGTGGCCATGCAGCAGCAGATGGGGCGCCGGCGGGGCGTGGTGATGGACGGTCGCGACATCGGTACGACGGTCTTTCCCGACGCCGAGCTGAAAATCTTCATGACGGCCCGGCCTTCGGTGCGGGCGCGCCGCCGCTACGACGAGCTGCGGGCCAAAGGCGACGAAGTCTCCTACGAGGAGATTCTGCAAAACGTCCTCTCGCGCGACAAGGCCGACATGACGCGGGCGATTTCGCCGCTACGCAAGGCCGACGACGCCGTGGTGCTCGACAACAGTTGCATGACCGTCGCCGAGCAGATGGAGTGGTTCGAGAAGGAGTTCCGCCGCGCCATAGGCGACGGCCGGTAAGGTGGTTTTGGAGTAACCGGACATCGTTATGCGCGTGGAGATCGACGATAAATCGGGGTTCTGTTTCGGCGTCGTGCGGGCTATAGACAAGGCCGAACGGGCGCTGGCCGACTACGGTACGGTCTATTCGCTGGGCGACATCGTCCACAACCGGATCGAGGTGCAGCGGCTCGAAGGGTTGGGGCTGCACACGGTGACGCACGCCGATCTGGACGGTCTGGGGGGCCGGCGGCTCTTCATCCGCGCTCACGGCGAACCCCCTTCGACCTTCGCACGTGCCCGCGAGGCGGGCGTGGAGGTGATCGACGCGACATGTCCCGTGGTCGCGAAATTGCAGGAGCGGGTGGTGAAAGCGCATGCCGAAATGGCGGAGTCGGGCGGTCAGGTGGTGATTCTGGGCAAACGGGGGCACGCCGAGGTGGTGGGGCTCACGGGACAGGTGGCGGCGCCGACGCTGGTCGTCGAGCGGGAGGAGGATCTCGCGCAGGTCGATTTCACGCGGCCGGTTTACTTCCTGTCGCAGACGACGCAGAGCATCGCGCTTTTCGAGCGGCTGGCCGACGAGATGCGCCGCCGCGCGGCCGATGCGTCGCAGGTGGTGGTGCACGACACGATCTGCCGGCAGGTCGCCAACCGCGAGGGACATTTGGCGGCTTTCGCTCGGCGGTTCGACGCGGTGATTTTCGTTTCGGGCCGCAAATCCTCCAACGGGAAGGTGCTCTGCGAGGTCTGCCGTGCCGCCAATGCACGCACCTATCAGGTCGAGGAGGCCGCCGAACTGCGGGCCGAATGGTTCGAGGGGGCCGAGTCGGTGGGGATCTGCGGCGCCACGTCGACGCCCCGCTGGCTGATGCAGCGGGTGGCCGACGCGATCGTTGCGGGGAGGTTCGGCACAGGCCGTACCTGAGCGCCGGATTGCACCGCCGCATCGCGTGCGGCGGATTTAGAGAAGGATTTCAACCAAATAACCGATCGATATGCATAGCTTCGTTCGTTCCGTAAAATATTTCGTACACCTCTGCGTTCTGTGTGCAGCGGTGATTCTGGTGATGCACCTGGCCGGTATGCTGGCCGTGGCGCCGGCGGAGCTGCCCGCGCTGCTCTTCGCCTCGTGGCGGGGGTGGGTGCTCGCTGCGGCCGTCGTCCTCCTCTCGGCAGCCTATCCCTTTACGGGGTTCATCACGCGGCGTGTGGAGGGATTTCTCGACGACGACCGCGAACGGGTCGTGAACGCCTTTCGGGCCGAGGGGTTCGTACCGGCGGACGACGACGGCGAGGGCATGACCTTTCGGGCGGCCAGTCCGCTGCGGAGGCTGTGGCTGCACTTCGACGACGAGGTGCGCGTCGCCCAGTTCGGCCAGTGGATCGAACTGAGCGGTCAGCGGCGCACGGTAGCGCGCGTGGCACCCCGTCTCGAAGGCTACATCGCCGCTCATGCGCGAACGAAAGAATAGGATGCAATGAAACGAATCGCAAATTATCTCCTGACGGCGACCGCCCTGCTCGGTGCGGCCGCCCTGCTGACCTTTGCCGCGAAGAACGACTTCGGGTTGGCGCGCAACATGGAGACGCTGGTCAACATGATGCGCGAACTGTCGGTCTACTACGTCGACGAGGTCGACGCCGACCGTCTGATGACCGACGCCGCCGAAGGAATGGTGCGGCGGCTCGACCCCTATACGGTCTACATGCCCGAAGAGGAGATGACCGATTTCCAGTTCCTCACCACCGGCAAGTACGGCGGCGTGGGGGCGTTGATCCGCAAGAAGGGCGACGGCGTGGTCGTCGCACAGCCCTACAAGGGCTTCCCGGCCGACCGCGCCGGATTGCAGATCGGCGACCGCTTCGTCGAGATCGCGGGCAAGGACGCCCGCGGCATGACCACCGAACAGGTGAGCGCGCTGCTCAAAGGTACGCCCAACACCAACGTCACGATCAAGGTCGAGAAGCTGCTCACGGGCCAGGTCGAGGAGGTGAAGCTGCGCCGCGAGCGGATCGCCATTTCGGGCGTGGGCTACGCCGGCTTCGTGGCCGACAGCATCGGGTATATCCAGCACCGCGACTTTACGGAGGGGTGCTACGAGGATATGCGCGCCGCATTGGAGGGGTTGCAGAAGCAGGGGCTCAAAGCGCTCGTGCTCGACTACCGCAACAACGGCGGCGGCATCTTGCAGGAGGCCGTGAAGATCGTCTCGATGTTCGTGCCCAAGGGCACCGAGGTGGTGACGACCAAGGGGCGCACCGAGCATACGGTCTACCGTACGCAGCTCGACCCCGTTGCGCCGACGCTGCCGATCGTGGCGCTCGTGAACGACGGGACGGCTTCGGCCGCCGAGATCGTCACCGGCTCGTTGCAGGATCTGGACCGTGCGGTGCTCGTCGGCCAGCGCACCTTCGGCAAGGGATTGGTGCAGACGACGCGCCCGCTGGGCTACAACAGCTTCCTGAAAGTCACCACGGCCAAATACTACATCCCCTCGGGCCGCTGCATCCAGGCGATCGACTACTCGTCGCGCGACGAGAAGGGGGCCGTGAAGAGCGTGCCCGATTCGCTCGTGCGCGAGTTCCGCACGCGCGGCGGCCGCAAGGTCTACGACGGCGGCGGCATCATGCCCGACGAACGCATCGATCCCGAATACATCAGCCGTTTCGCCATGACGCTCTATGCCATGGGTTACGTCGACGATTTCGCCGACCTCTACTTCCGCGAGCACGGGATGCAGCGGATCGATCCGCGCACCTTCACCCTCACCGACGCCGATTACGAGCGCTTCGAGCAGTTCATGGCCGACAAGGAGGTCAAATACGAGTCGGACACGCGGCGGGCGCTCAACCGGATCAAGGAGGCGGCCAGGGCCGACCTCTACGAGGAGTCGCTCGCGGCGGAGATCGAGGCGATCGAGGCCGGCATCCGCGACGACAAGGCGACCAACCTGCAAACCTACAAACGCGAGATCATGGAGACGCTCAACGGCGCCGTCATCCTGCGTTACAGCTATGCGGAGGGGGTTACGGAGCATACGCTCACGGAGGACCGCGAGGTGCATCGCGCCGTCGCACTGCTCGACGACGGGAAGGAGTACGCCCGCATTCTGCACGAACAGGATACCGTCCGAAAATAAACCCGATTCCGCATGGCACGCCGGTCGTTGAAATACCTGCTCAACCGCTATACGCTCTCGTTCCGCAACCGGATCGTGGTGATCGCCGTGGGCATGGTCATCTGCCTGCTGTCGCTGGTCTACACCAACCGCATGGCGCACGACCTGCGCGAGAAGGAGCAGCACGACGTCGAGGTGTGGGCGCACGCCATGGAGCAGGCGAGCCGCGACGCCTTCGGCGGCTCGGTCAACGATCCGCTCATCAAGGGCATCCTCTCGAACCGCAACAACATCCCCTTCATCATCACCGACGAGCGGCTCAACGTCATCCAGTCGCATCTGGTGCCGCGCGAGGTGTTGGACCATCCCGACCGGCTGCGCCGCCAGATCGACCGCTTCACGGAGGAGAACCAGCCCAAGACGGTCAACTACTGGTGGGGTCCCGAACACCGGCACATCATCTTCTACGGCAAGTCGAAGCTGCTCAAAGGGCTCTACCTCTTCCCTTACGTGCAGCTGGGGGTCATCTTTTTCTTCATCTTCATCGGATACATCGCCTTCCGTTCGTCGAAGCAGGACGAACAGAACCGCGTGTGGATCGGTCTGGCGAAGGAGACGGCGCATCAGCTGGGAACGCCTACGTCGTCGCTGCTGGGGTGGATCGAGTATCTGCGCAGCCAGCCCGTCGATCAGGAGGCGGTCGAGGAGATGAACAAGGATCTGACGCATCTGCTGAAAATCGTCGACCGCTTCTCGAAGATCGGCTCCGAGACGGTACTCCAAAAGGCGACCGTCAACGAAGTGGTGGGCGAAGCGGTGATGTATTTCCGCAAGCGTATTCCGCGCAACGTCACGCTCGACTACAACGGGCTGGCCATCGCTCCGATCGAGGCCAACATCAATCCGGCGCTCTTCGAATGGGTGGTCGAGAACCTGATGAAAAATGCGCTCGACGCCCTGCAAGGACACGGGTCGATCGACGTGCGGCTCTCGATGGACGACCAAAACGTGATGATCGACGTGAAGGATACGGGCAAGGGCATTCCCAAAAGCAACTGGAAGCGGATTTTCGAGCCCGGCTTCACGACCAAGACGCGCGGCTGGGGGCTCGGACTGTCGCTCTCGCGCCGTATCATCGAGGAGTATCACAACGGTAAGATCGCCGTCGTGGAGTCGGAGCCGGGCAAGGGTACCATGATCCGCATTACGCTCAAACGCTTTTTCGACGCATGATCCGGCCGGACGATCTGTCGGTCGCCGCCGATTCGCTCGCGGCGAACGGAACGCCGGCCGGGCCGGCGGGGGCCGTCGTGCATGCGGCGGGCGTCTGCACCGATACGCTGGACGGGGGGCTCCGTGCGGCGGAAGCCCTCTCCGATTCGTTCGCGGCGGCCGATTCGCTGGTGCATACCGCAGCCGCCCTTCCGGACGCTTTTCCAGCCGCGTTTCCGCAGGTGGAGCCGCTCTCGGCGGCCGAACGGGCGCTGACGCTCGGCGGATGGCTCAGCGATTGGACGGCGCGTACGGCGCAGGGTGTCGCGTCGCTGGCGGATGCTTCGGCGGCGGAGCTGTTCGGTGCGGCGTCGACGCTGGGCGACGTCGGTCATGCGGTCGCGGAAACGGCAGCGCCCCTCTCCGGATCGGTCGTCTATCAGGCCGTCGTCCTGCTGCTGGCGGCTTCCTATCTGTTGCTGCTCTATACCAATTACAGCGAAGTGCGGATGCTGGCCGGGAGTTTCGGGTTCGACCGAAACGCCGGACAGCGGACGTTGCAGAAGCGCGGCGTGATCCACAGCCATTTCCTGCGCCGTTGCTGCGTACTCGGCGTCGTGGGGATCGGCGTGCTGACCGTACGCCTATGCGACGACTGGCTGCCGGCGGGTACGTTCGACGCCCTTCCGCCGCTCTGGCGGGAGGGTCTCTGCGTGGCGGCCGTGCTGGCGGCCGAGGCCGTCGTCCTGATGCAGACGATCGCATTGTGGTGCATCGGACAGGTGACGCTCACGCAGTCGTTCGTCGAGACGCTTCTCTATGTCAAACAGTTCCATTTCGCGCTGGCGAGCCTCTCGGTCCTGCCGTTCATTTTGCTTTATGCACTCTGTCCAATCGGTTCAGGATCAGGCTGGTTATGCGGGATAGTCGGGTTGTCTGCGACGATTATATTGCTATTTCTCAGAGAGATTCATTCGTTGTTTGTCGCAAAAAATATTTCGAATTTGCATTGGATTTTGTACCTTTGCACCATCGAAATCGCACCGGTGGCATTTGCGGTGCTCATGTTGATAAAACACAGTTAAGAATGAGTGTAACGAAAGTCAGTCGAATTCTTGTCTCTCAGCCGCAGCCGGCTATCCCCGAAAAGTCTCCTTTCTTCGAATTGGCGCGCAGACAGCGCATAACCGTCGATTATCATCCGTTCATTCGGGTTGCGGGCGTTTCGCTCAAGGAGTTCCGGCAGCAGCGGGTCGAGATATTGGATCATACGGCCGTAATTTTCACGTCGCGCACGACCGTCGACAGCTTTTTCCGTATTTGCGAGGAGGCGCGTATCACCGTTCCCGAAACGATGAAGTACATCTGCCAGACGGAGGCCGTGGCGCTCTACCTGCAAAAATACATCGTCTACCGCAAACGTAAAATTTCGTTTGCCGACGGTTCGTTCACCAATTTGATCGAACTGCTCATCAAGCACAAGGAGGAGAAGTTCCTGCTCACGCTCAGCGAGCCGCACAAGCCCGATCTGCCCGAGACGATGGCCAAGCTCAAATTCTCGTTCCATCCGGTGATTCTCGCCCGCACGGTGGCGGCCGATCCCGAGGGGATCGACATCCGTTCCTACGACGTGGTGGGCATCTATTCTCCCTCGGAGGTCAAGGTGCTCATCGAGCAGTTCGGCGACGAACTGCCGACGATCGCCGCCTTCGGCGAGGCGACGCTGCGCTGCGCCATCGAGGCGGGACTGACCGTCAAGATCAAGGCTCCGACGCCCGAAGCTCCTTCGATGGTCAAGGCGATCGACATCTACATCGACCAGGTGCACGCCGGCAAGGAGGTCGAGGCGGCGCAGTTCGTCGAGGACAAGCAGAAGGAGGAGTTCATCCGTTCGCAGCAGCACAAGCTGGCTAAGAAGAGCCGCGCACGCCGTTCGTCGGCCGACAAGAAATAACGACCGGAGGCGGTACGTCCGCCTCCATTGAGAGAATACGATGATCCCGTCCCGTACATTGCCCCGCGCCGAACGGTTGCGCACGCTGGGTGCGATCCGCCGCCTGTTCGAGAGCGGCGAGTCGGGTTTCGTCTATCCGTTCCGTTACGTCTGGTTCGCCGAGGCCGACGACCGCATGTCGGCCGAAGTGCTCTTTTCCGTTCCCAAGAAGTTCCACAAGCGCGCCAACCGGCGCAACCTTCTCCGCCGCCGGGCGAAGGAGGCTTACCGGCTCAACAAGGGGCTGCTGCTCGCGGAGGGCGGAAAGACGGCTGCCGTGGACGTGGCGCTGATCTACTCCTCGAAGGAGATCGTTCCCTATAAAACCGTCGAAAATGCCCTGCGCCGGATTCTTCAACAGATTGCGGAGCGTCTGTAAACGTGCGGCGGCGCTGCCGCTGATCGCCGTGGTGAAGTTCTACCAACTCTGCATCTCGCCCTTCACGCCGCCTTCGTGCCGGTTTACGCCGACCTGTTCGCAGTATGCCGTCGAGGCGTTGCGCAAATACGGGCCCGTCAAGGGCGGCTGGCTCACCCTGAAACGGCTGGCGCCTGCTGCGGTGCAATCCCTGGGGTGGCAGCGGCTACGATCCGGTGCCGTAGGGGCGGTTTTCTCTCCCTTCCCCGATTTTCCGGTAACGATAAGAACCGCCCCTTCCGAAGGGGCGGTTCTTGAATTCTGCGTAATCGAAATTCATGCACCGGATGGCACAGATCGGATTTCGATTCTCCGGATTTTTACAGCTCCCGTATCGCCTTGTAGGTGGTTTGGAGCATCGCCTTTCCGTCGCGCAGCTGCGCGGCCGTGCTGTCGGGCGAGATCACGCGGGCGGAGGTGCAGTCGAAGATCGTCGTGCCGCCGGCGTCGGCCACGCCGAAGCCGTTGTTGAAACACCAGTAGCCGAATTTGGGGCGCGCCGGATCGAACAGGTCGCGGCTGAAAAGGAAATCGCCGTGAGCGATCCCCAGCTGCGCGAGCAGCGTGGCCGCCAGATCGCTCTGCGAGCCGTAGGTTTCGACTACCGCCGGACGGCGCACGGCGCCGCCCAGCCACAGCATCGGGATGCGGTGACGCAGCGCGTCGCTGTTGGCGATGCCGTAGGGGTAGGGGTAGGCATGGTCGGCGATGAGGATGACGAGCAGGTCTTTCCATACGGGAGTCTGCCGCACGCGTTCCACGAAGCGGCCGAGGCAGGCGTCGGTGAAGGCCATGGCGTTGAGCATCGGGTCGTCGAACTTCGCGAACGGTACGTCGAACGGTTCGTGGCTCGACAGCGTGAGCATCGCGGCGAAGAAGGGACGCTGCGATGCGGCTTCGGCGAGCACATGGTCGATAAAGGCGTCGATCACCACGTCGTCGGCATAGCCCCATTTCGAAGTCGGGGCGTCGAAATGCAGGTCTTTCTGCCACGTGAGCCGGTCGAAGCCCGTGCCGTAGAGGTAGGAGGCCGTGTTGGTGAAGTTGAGGTCGCCGCCGTAGTAGAAGCTCGTGGCATAGCCTTCGCGGCGCAGCGAGCGGGCGATCGAGGGGAGCCGCTGGCTCTTGACGGGCAGCTTCATGACCGACATCTTGGTCTGGGCGGGAAATCCGCTCAGCACGGCTACCGTGCCGCGGTCGGTGCGGAACGAGTTGGCGAAGAGGTTGTCGAAATAGACTCCCTCGCCCTTCAACCGTTGGAATTCGGGTGCTACGGGTTCGCCTCCGACACGCTCGTCGACCGTCGAGCGGCCGAAGCTTTCGACCAGGAACAGCACGACGTTCGGCCGTCGGGTGCGCAGCAGCGTGTCGGTTCCGATCCCGGCAGGCAGGTCGCCGCGTAGCGGCTCGAAGATCGCCGCACGCTCCGGTTCGGGAAAGAATTCGTATTCGTAGAGGGCGTCGTCACCGTCCGACAGGGTCGAGAGAAACGAGAAAAGCGGATTGACCGCCGCATGGTTCAGGAACATCCGGCCGCTGAAATAGACCTTCGAGACGTTGGCCGTTGCCACCGACACCCCGCCGCGGATCGGCAGGGAGAGGACTCCCGGCGCCCACGTCGCCGCC
>OGOG01001984.1_pt1 | contig 18489 bp, 12 predicted proteins | sample 1552581 | NCBI WGS metagenome assembly OGOG01 (sample SAMEA2580152, study PRJEB22360) | human gut metagenome | biome: human gut; feature: human-associated habitat; material: faeces | place: Denmark | collected 2008/2010 | reverse complement strand
TTGCCAGCACAATTGCCGTCACTACAAGGCTGAAGCTTCCGTTTTTCAGCTGCACTACAGATGAAATATTTTTACCTGACGGCTTTTTTTCTTTCTTTTTTTTGATATCCATTCCTGCCTGCTTTCCTCTCATTCTGCCGCTTTTTCGGCTTTTTTCTTACACCAATCTAGCGCTTATCTTAGCTCCATCTTCTCTTCTGGATTACCTGTGTGGTAAGGAAGATGCATGCCGCACAAATCGAGATCAGCTCCACAACACCCTTTACATCAAACACATAATCAGAAACAAAGCTTGTCATTACCTTTGCAAATGCTATGTTTTCGATCATTCCTGGAACAAGTCCCTCAAAAAGAGCTGGCTTTACAACGTAAAGAATGATTAAAACTGCTGCTCCACCGATCAAAAGACCAAACGTAGCTGCATTGCTCTTTGTCATTACATAGACAATGACGCAAAGAAGAACTAAAAGAATCAGACAGCCTATTAAAGAGGCAATTGCTGTATTTGGCACATATTGGGAAAGACCATTTGACAAATTGATCAAAAGCAGTGTAATGATCGTTCCAACTGCCGCGATGATGACACTCTCTGTCATTGCTGAGATCAGCATTCCAATGGCAACATAAGCGCAGCCGATCAGAAAATATACAAGAATAGTTGAATAGTCAACAAGAAAATATGCTGTTCCAGTGCTCTTAATGATCAATGGACACAGGCAAAAGATCACACATGGAATCGCAACAACTGCTGCCATTGAAAAGAACTTTCCTAAAACAATCTGTGTCACAGATACCGGTGATGTCAAAAGAAGCTGATCTGTCTTTGAATGACGCTCCTCTGAAAAGCTTCTCATTGTCAAAAGCGGAACAGTCAGTACAAATACGATGGCAGAGGCACTTAATGTGTAGGCAAAGTAAGGATAGCCATAGCTCATGTTATACACCATAAAGTAAATACCTGTCACGAGCACAAGTGCGGCCACAAATACAGGTCCAATCATGGATGTGAAATAAGATTTAAATTCTCTGTTAAATATTGCTTTCATTGTCATCCTCCTTATTGGCCTGCTTTGTCTGCTCTGCTTCCTTTACGGCCTCCTCTGCCGATTTTTTAATCTCATCCATCTCTTCTTCATGAGCCTTATTGTCGGCAGTCAGCTCCATAAAGACATCCTCAAGTGTTGCCTTTGAATATTTCATCTCATAAATAGGCCAATTTTTTTCTGCGCAGATACCAAATACAGCTTCGCGCACATCAGCACCATCTGTACGTATCTCAAATGAGGTCAAATTCAGATGCTTATCATCCTCATTCTGCTTTGTGGCTTCCAAAACTGCTACAACATGATGAAGCTGTGCAAAGCTGTTCTTTGCCTGCTCCTTTGGCGCCCTTATGCTGATTTCAAGCATAGCATCACTATCCATGTAGTGCATCAGATTTTCTGTTGTATCACTTGCAACTAGTCTTCCGTGAGAGATAATTAAAATCTCATCGCATACGGCACTAATCTCGGAAAGGATATGTGAGCTTAAAATAACAGTATGCTCTTTTGCAAGCTCCTTAATAAGTGAACGAATCTCAATAATCTGAATTGGATCAAGACCTACAGTCGGCTCATCAAGTATTATGATTTCTGGCATACCAAGCACTGCCTGTGCAAAACCAACTCTCTGGCGGTAGCCCTTTGAAAGATTTTTGATAAGTCTTTTTGCTACATCGACAAGTCCAGTCATCTTCATAGCATTTAAAATGCTCTCCTGACGCTTTTTCGCCGGAATATTTTTTAACTGTGCCGCAAATTCAAGATATTCCCATACTGTCATATCTGTATACAGCGGCGGAAGCTCCGGCAGATAGCCTATACAGCGCTTCGCCTCTGCTGGTTCCTTCACGATATCGTGACCATTAATTAAAATCGTTCCCTCTGTAGGGCCGATATATCCGGTCATCATATTCATGGTCGTTGATTTTCCAGCTCCGTTTGGACCAAGAAAGCCATAAATCTTTCCTGGCTCCAGACGAAAGCTTAAATGATCGACAGCCACATGGTTTCCATATTTTTTTACCAGACCTGTTACTTCAATCAAAGTCTTGTCCTCCTGCATCTCATTTTTGCAAACAGCCTTATTGCTGTTTTGCTATCGTTTGTAATGTTAGGCGCCAAATGTGACGACTCTTTGATAAATTTGTGTCCATTGTTTGTCCTCTTGTGAAGAATTATTGAAATTAGGTATTGACTTATTTCTAATTGAGTATTATATTAGACTTTAATATGGTAAAGTACCATAGTGAATCACTGCATCTCACCGGTCTTTGACCGCCCGATAATATCTAATGCAGTGATAAGGAGGTTTCTTTATGGGAAGAGTTTATAATTTTTCTGCTGGTCCAGCTGTGCTGCCAGAGGAGGTACTGCAGGAGGCTGCAGCTGAAATGCTTGACTATCAGGGAAGCGGTATGTCTGTCATGGAGATGAGCCATCGTTCTAAGGTTTACGATGCGATCATTAAAGAGGCTGAGGCTGATCTTCGTGAGCTTATGAATATTCCGGACAATTATAAGGTTTTATTTTTACAGGGTGGTGCATCCCAGCAGTTTGCTATGATCCCAATGAACCTGATGAAAAATAAGAAAGCTGATTATATTGTAACCGGTCAGTGGGCAAAGAAGGCTGCTAAAGAAGCTGAGCTCTACGGCGAGGTTAACGTTGTCGCTTCTAGTGCTGACAAAACATTTTCTTATATTCCAGACTGTTCTGATCTTCCAATCGATGACGATGCCGACTATGTTTATATCTGTGAAAACAACACTATCTACGGCACCAAATTCCACACACTTCCAAATACAAAGGGAAAAACACTTGTAGCTGATATCTCTTCATGCTTCTTATCTGAGCCGGTTGATGTTACTAAATATGGTATGCTTTACGGCGGTGTTCAGAAAAATGTCGGTCCTGCCGGTGTTGTAATTGCAATCATTCGTGAAGATCTTATTACTGATGATGTTCTTCCAGGAACACCTACCATGCTTCGCTACAAGATCCATGCAGATGCTGATTCTCTTTACAATACACCTCCATGCTATGGTATTTATATCTGCGGCAAGGTCTTCAAGTGGCTTAAGAAAATGGGCGGTCTTGAGGAAATGCAAAGAAGAAATGTAGAAAAGGCAAAGATCCTCTATGACTATCTTGATTCTAGCAAGCTGTTTCACGGTACAGTTGAGCCGTCCTCTCGTTCTTTAATGAATGTTCCATTTGTAACTGGCGACAAGGAGCTTGATGCCAAATTTGTAAAGGAAGCTGAGGCTGCCGGTTTTGTTAACTTAAAGGGTCATCGCACTGTAGGCGGTATGCGTGCAAGTATCTATAATGCAATGCCAAAGGAAGGTGTAGAGGCACTTGTTGCATTTATGAAAAAGTTTGAGGAGGAGAATTTGAAATGAAAAGTGTTTATTGCTTAAATCCAATTTCTAATGCCGGAATGAGCCGTTTTGATGATACATACTGCATCGCTGATTCGATTGAAAATGCTGATGCTGTGCTTCTTCGCAGTGCTTCTATGCATGAAATGACACTTCCTGATTCTCTTCTTGCAATTGGACGTGCCGGTGCCGGTGTGAATAATATTCCGCTTGATTCCTGCGCAAAAAAAGGTATTGTTGTTTTTAATACACCAGGTGCAAATGCAAATGGTGTAAAGGAACTCGTTATTGCAGGACTCATGCTTGCTTCACGTGATATTGCAGGCGGCTGTCACTGGGTACGTGAAAATAAGGATGACCCAAATATTGCAAAGACAGCTGAGAAGGCAAAGAAGGCTTTTGCTGGAAATGAAATTAAGGGAAAGAAGCTTGGTGTAATCGGACTTGGTGCAATCGGTGTTCTTGTTGCAAATGCTGCAAGTGAGCTTGGAATGGAGGTTTTTGGCTGCGATCCTTATTTAAGCATCCAGAATGCAGTTCGTCTCTCTCACCACATTACAATCGTAAAGGATAATGATGAAATCTATAATCAGTGTGATTACATCACCATCCATGTTCCTGCACTTGACTCTACAAAGGGTATGCTGAATAAGCGTGCTTTTGATCAAATGAAGGATGGTGTCAAGATCTTAAATTTTGCAAGAGATATTCTTGTAAATGATGCTGACATGGCTGATGCTCTTGCAAGCGGCAAGGTTTCCCGCTATGTTACAGACTTCCCGAATCCATCTGTTGTAAATATGCCTGGTGCTCTTGTACTTCCTCATCTTGGTGCTTCAACTGAAGAATCTGAGGAAAACTGTGCTGTTATGGCTGTCAACCAGATTATGGATTATCTTGAAAATGGAAATATTGAAAACTCTGTCAACTACCCATCCTGCAGCCTTGGCTATTGCAAAAAGGCAGCTCGTATCTGTGTATGCCACTACAACAGACCAAATGTTATCAGTCAGCTGACTTCTCTTTTTGGTGAAGCTGGTGTTAACATCAGTGATATGGTTTCAAAAAGCCGCGGCGAATATGCATATGCAATGTTTGATGTAGAAGCGCCTGTAAGTGATGAATTTGAGAAAAAGTTAGAGGCAATGGAAAATATTATTCGTATACGAATCTTATAATGCAAAAAAGCAGCGATCAATCCGGTCGCTGCTTTTTTATTTACAAAATTTCGTCAATTTCTGCCTGTGTCATAGGCTTAATATGTGCCAGTGTATTTCTTGCATTTCTAAGCCTTGCAATCATTTTCCCATCTTCGAAAGCGACAACTAATCTCCCTAATGATACCAGATGAGACAAGACACCAATTTCCACATCCTCGGCATCAAAAAACATTTCGCCGTATGCACCAGTAATTGGAAGAAGTGCTTCAATTCCTTTTCTGTATCGCTCCACGATAATGCTTCGCTGCTTTTCTATAATAGGAAATACTACCTTGATCTGCGCTTCCCACATCCGTTCCGCAATCTGCTTTTCGCTTATGTCAGGCCAAAAGGCCGTTCCATCGCTTCTAAATGTTTCTTTTCTTATTGACGCAATTGTTTTTACAGGATCCTCTAAAAATATACGCCCTCTCTTGATACATGCGCAGGCAAGCTCTGCATCATCTGGCACAACAGATGAAACAGCCTCTGCCAGATACTGACGAAAGCCCTCTGTCTGCTTTTGCGTGGATGCCGCAAGCATCGCAAAAAGATATGTGTCATAATGTGCTATCTCTTTTTCATAAACAAGTCTTTTGATGCTTCCGCGTTCAATAATTGGTACATCTTCTCTTGTTTCAATCAAAAATATACAGCCTTTTTTCCCTTTGCCAAGAGCCTTGCTGTAGCCTTCCAGAAAAGTGTACCACTTCTTCGCCTGCGCTGCATCTGCCTGCGTTACCCAGAGGATATAATGGTTCATTATTAACTCTTCGCTTTTTGCAAGAAACTGCGCATATCCTATTCCTGGCCTATACTGCGCCCTTTTCTCCTGACGGCAATATTGATAAAACAGATATTCCCCCGGATCTTTGCCGCTATCCATAATAATTTTCAGGGAACGGTCTGAGTTTTGCCTTTCAATTTTCGATATGACCAGATCGCTCATTGTCTCATACCACGGGACAAACTGCGGAAGCTGTAAAAACAGATGGCTGCCTGACTGAACGGCTTCCACAATCTGATCAATGAAATGTGATGTATTTGTTATATTTTCCCACCATAGTCTATCCATTGTTTCACCCCGTTATTGATTCTCCATGTATTCAAGCAAACGGCTGTCAATTTCATCTGATGTTCCCATCATCTGGAAGAAGCTGTATCGTGAGAACAGATACTTTTCGTTTACTGTATGACGCAAAATATTAAGCTCAAGAAGCTCCTGCATCAGTCCATTAATGACTTGTGTTTTCTGAACGGCAACCTGATTGATGCCTACGCCAATTGCCGCCTCTTTGATATCCTCTGCCGAAAAGCCCTCACTGTCAGCTGCTGAGTTTGCATTTTGGTGATACAGATACGCCATCAAAAGTGCAATGATATAGTACATGTTATCTTCATCAAGCTTAAGTGTGATCTCAAACTTTTCACGAATCTGATTCATAAAGGATGGATCTGAGAGCACCTTTTTAATATGCTTTTGTGTAACCTCATAGGCTGGTGTATTCCCTTCATCATATCCGGCATAATCGTCTTTTTTCATTGCTTCAATTAAATTCGCACAATAAAGCTGAATCAATCCTGGAAAATAATTGGTGCTTGCTAAAATAAGTGATATCAGCGCCTGACGCTCCTTTGGAAAACGAAATCCCAGACAATAAAGCGGCTCCTCGAGAAGCTGTCTGGCATCCTTTGTGTGAAACGGTCTGATCGTAATCGAACTCAAATGTGTAATCACACTATTATTAGACAATGCTGCATCGCGCTTAAAACGCACAATATTATGAAGACCTGCAATAACAAACTTAAAGCGGTCCATTCCAATATTTTGAATCTCTTTTAGAGCATCAAACGGTTTGAAATTTACTTCTGTACAGCTCTCGATAAATGTGTCTGCCTCATCTAACAAAAGTAACAGATAAGGAATACGTTCCTCTTTATCGTCAAGCAGCCTTTTTTTGATTGCCCTTGCTAGTACATCCCAGTCTGTCGTATCAATTTCTTCTTTTAGAACACCGGCATCATACAGCTCACAGCAAATCTTTTTAGCTGCTCGTTCATAATCCATGCCCTTGATTTCAATGTAAACTGCACGGTTATTATTTTCATCAAAATCAATATCCATTTTTGCCTTTTTTAAAAGTGCCGACTTTCCAAGCTGACGTCCGCCATAAACAATATTGACACCGGAAGGTGATTCGATTTTTTCAAGCTCTTCCTGTCTTCCGATAAATATCTCCGGAGGCATTACCTTTGAAGAATCCCACACATACGGCTGACAATATGAAAATGGCATCATAACAGACATCAATATCTGATTGATAAACTGCACACTGTAATTGTTTACTAAGAACATTAATAATACGCGGTCAATGACTGCAAAGACCTTATCACTAAAGCTCGCCTTTATTTTTTTTGCAAATAATCTTCTGTCTGGAAGTGACAGCGCATAATCAAGAAGAACTAGTGTATTTTTGCTGTTTCCGATATTTTTTAATTCTTCAATCAGACGGTCTGCATCATACTTTCCAAACAGGCAGGCAACGCGAAAGCCCTCTGTCTGCGCCTTTGATCCAAATGCCGCAATTGGATGCTTATAGTTTGCTTTTCTTCCTACTACAGCAGGAATCGTAACCATATAGTTTTCAATTCTTCCAAGCTTTGCCTGCTCCTTTACCTGTGCGTCTAAAAAGCCAAGCGCCTCAAGAAGAGCTGTCAGCTTATACTGTCCCAAAGCCTGTCCGTTATTCATCCAGTTGTCAATAAGGCGCTTTGCCCACTTTTCGTCCTTGTTATGAATCCGCACAACTGCCAGATCACTAAGACTCTTGCTGCTGTTAGCAACTGCCTTATAATTATAGTCATACTCTTCAATAAACTTTGCCAGATAATCAGTGCCTCGAATTTCCCGTTCCTCATCTGTCTCTTCACTATTAATTTTTGACAAAAGATCCTCTGCCACTGTATAGTTTTGACATTCGATCATGCTTTTTATTGCGGCAATGCGCTTTTTGCGGCACTCATCTAACGTGTCGTTATTCTCGATTCCTTCCACCTCGCGAAGAAGTGCCTCTCCGCGCACCTTTGCGTCCTCGTGAAGTTTTTTCTCGTACTCCTCCAGGATTCGTTTGAAGAAGCCATAATTTTTCGTCTCATCAGCATAAGCAAACCACTCATTTGCGATCTTCTGAATTTTTTCTTTCTTATTTTCCTTTGTCTCTTCAATCTGTCCATAGCTTTGCGCCAACTCCAGATTTTCAATAAAGTTATTAAGACGGATTTGAGCATCCTTTCCAGCCTGCTCCTTAGATGCCTGAATATTGTATTCTTCTGTTGCGTTTCTATTTTTTTGCATATAATCTAAAATCTGTTCTGCTGCTCCGTAGTCGTCTCCATATTCCTTGAAAATATGCTCAAGCTTTTCCTCAAAACTTAACAGCTCAAGCTTAGAATGACGCAAAATACGAGCCGGAAGTGACAATTTCTCAAAATCAGCAAAATTTCCCCGCTTATCTGGGAAATATTCCTCGTCTAAAAGTACCTCGCTTCCTCTTAAAAAATCTATGTAAAAATATTTGTGAGACTCTTCCTTGTATCTGCCATCCAATCTTGCCAGAAGCTCTTTTATTGTCTGCGCTAGCACAGCTTTTCCTGCCTGCACATAAATATCTTCTGCTGTTTCCTTCTTTTGAACGATTTTTTCAGCAGCTTTTAATTCTGCCCTAAGATCACTTTTTATCTCACGGTAGCGCTTTTCACCTGCATCATTTTCAGAACGGCTGCGTCCAGATGCCAAATCAATCCACTCACATGTAATCCCAATGACCTTTTCCATAGCATTTGTCAGGTTATTTCTAAGGTCGCTCATAAGATTGCTAGTCTTAAATTTGGTTCCGCCATTCGTCTTTGATTTATCCCAACAGTCATTAATATAGTTTCCTAACTTTTCACGGTTAAGATTTGAATATTCGGCTGTACAGCCATCACTAATAAAATTAATAAGCAAATTTACACGAAACAGACTCGCATACTCGTATTCGCCATTCATGATTGCCTGAAGATATGATGCCATCTCACCATCCTCAGCAAAAACTAATTTCCATGTATCAACAAAGCGCTTTACGTTTTTATGGTTTTTAGGCTGACCTAACACGTATGTTTCATAATATCCCTTTGCACGCACTGCCAGATTTTCCAGTCGGTGTTCAATTTTCATCTGATCCCTTAGGCGATAATCGGCGTAGCAATCAATTCCCTTATGGAATTTTCCCTTAAACTGCACCATGCGATATGCTGCGCTCATCAGCTCAGGATAAGCCTGTGTCATAGGAATACTCTTCATGTTCTCATATAATGCCTTCATTTCATAATCATATTCAATATGGTTCATAAAGAAATTGCGAAGGCAGGTAGACAGCATAAGATAATTTGTCAATATATCCTCATTCTGCGGATACATTGCAAAGATTTTATGAGAATCATAGGAGCATCTCATTTTAGGATCATTGACTGCGTAAGCTAACTGCTCATACAGCATTTTATATTGTTCATTTGTATCCTTTACAGCATCGAGATAAGCTGTAGCACAGTAAATTTTTTCTTCCACAATCATCATGCAGGCATTTTGTTTTTCATCTTTTGAAGAGTCTGCTGACTGATCTGGTAATTGATCTTCAAATTGACTTTCTGACTGACACTCTAACTGATCCTCTGATTGATTTTCCTTCTTTTCTAACAGCTTCTTTGGAGAAAACGGATCATTTGACACATACTCAAAATATTCGTTTTTTAGCAAATCGTAGCAGATTACACACTTTGGATCAAATGTCATTTCTTTTACTACATAATCGGCATTGCAAACTGCATAATCCCTGTTTAGTCCGGCAATAATAACGTAATCAGTGCCATAATTTACGCTCTCTCGAATATTTTCAAGAAGAATATCTTCATCCTTACTTCCCTTTAAGCTCCAGAAAATACCAATCATAATTATGGAAGATGTATCCTTTAATACAGCCACAAAACACTCATCAAAAACTGCTTCCTTCATTGAGGTATTTGGCTGAATAATCTCATAAAATGTATTCAGCAAACGCAGATAAGCAATCCTTGCAAATGCTGCATTGACAGATTCCTCATCCACATCAAGATTCATTTCATTTTTTGCCTGATTATCATAAACAATACCTTTTATTTTTAAATAATTGCGTGCTTCTCTTGACTGCATTGCTTTCCATGCCTTTGCTGAAAGGGAATAAAAAGAATCCAATCCAGGAATTTTATAAATTCTGATATATCCTTTTTCAAATAAGTAGCGAAATGACATTTCGAGTGTGATCATGGATTTCTTCGTTGCGAGTGCCAGAAACTGAATGGAAAGCACACCAAACGTATCAAGACATGTTAAAACCAATCCATTTTCCGTTGCAAACTTTGCACGAATTTCGTTTAAAAAGCTCTTTGTTCCAACTTTTTTCTCTTCTTTTCCTTTTTCAATCTCAAGTGTATAGCAAGCCACATCCTCATCACGAATAAATGGAAGCTGCTTTGCTGCCGCAATCTCTGATAGAAGCTGCGCATCTTCAATTGCTTCGTTATCTTTCGCAGGCTCCTCGTTGCTTTCTTCCACTACAATGTCAGTCTGATCGCTTTCATTTGATGCTTCTTTAATCGTTCTTGCCACAAATGCCTTTCCAAGCAGCTGATTATCAAATACAGACGACAGTTCCAGAATATATGCTATAACTTTGGCGCTGTCTGTCTCATCAAGTGCCTGCATGAATGTACTGTAAGCATCTAATTTTTTCTCTATCTTTTCATCTGACGGTGCTTTTTCATATGCATCCAATAATTCCTTAAGATCATTCTTATATGACGAAATATGCTCGTTTGTATCTGGATCTAGCGACTGCAGGGACTTAAAACGCTTATACGCAAGCCTTCTCTCCTCTTTCTCAATCAGCTGCAGCTGTTCTGTTAAAACATGCTTTGCCTCTGACATAGAAGATTCCATAAGATTTTTTATCCCTGTCTCGCCACAAATATCTGTATAATTTTTTGTCTCTTCCCGCAATTCTTTTAATTTATTCTCAAGTTTTGACGCGATTTCATCTGAAAGTAATTTTTGCTGTTTAATTGACTTTGCTGCTTCGTCCATATCCTGCTGTACTTCTGTCATACAGCATAACAAACGCTCTGCACATGCCAGCAGATTTTTGATTTGATTTTTCTGTTCTTTTTGAGTCATTCGCACATCCTCCTTTAAAATATCGTGTGGTTTTTGTTCAAATTGCCACCATCATATGACTATTTTACCACAGGATTCATGCAAAAGCTACTTTTTTGCAGGGTTTAAACTAAAAAATTTGTTTCTGCCCTTAAAGTTTACGAAAGCCCTTAGGTGCAATGGTTTCGTCGTCGGACCAATTTCGTTACAGCTCACTGGACACCCATTTGCAAAACCGCAGGCTCCTTTTATGTTCTTTCTTAGATCCTTACTCTTTTTGATACTGCTCTATCTGGCACTGATGCTCTTTACTGCTCTTATCATAATTTATTGCAACTAATAAAATATCACCCGTGTAACTTAGAATGGATGCCGGATAGTTTCTATCTTTTATCTGCTGCATAGCTGTCTGTGCATTGCGGTTCCATTTTAATTCAACTATTAGTGCCGGGTACTCATTTTGATATTCTGGCTTTGGAATGAAAACAAAATCAGCAAAGCCTCTGCCAGTCGGCAATTCCCGAATTGGCTTAAAATAATACTGCATTGCACAAAGATAAGCGATCGCCAGCACGCTGCTCAATGAATTTTCATTATTATATTGAATCTTTATGATAATTCTATCATAGCACACTTTGGGCTTACTGTCATTTGATTCACAGTTCAATTTAAATAAAAAATCGACAGACCCTCCTGCTATGGAAGATCTGTCGATTCTACTTATGCTTTTTTAAGATGATTATGCTTTTTCTTTACTTTCTTCACTCTCATCATTCTGGAGGAGCACCACATGAATCTCTTCTGCTTTCTGTCCCTCGGTTTGTGTCACTTCAATATGAAGCTTCTGCGGCTTATTGTTTTGATTTTCTTTGTCCTTTTCGGAATCTTCTTCCTCTGAAACAGGATTTTCAAAATCAAATGAATCGCCTACTTCCGGAATCTTTCCAATCTGCTCGGTAATCCATCCGTTGATAGTAGAAGCTTCTGTCTCGGTATTGATGGAAAACTGCTCAAAGAAGTCGTCTAAATCCATGTCCTCTGGAACGATGAAGCTTCCATCATCTAACTTTTTGATGCCAGCCTCTACCTCATCATGCTCATCCCAGATATCACCTACAAGCTCCTCTAAGATATTTTCCATGGTAACAATACCCTCTGTACCGCCAAACTCATCCACAACAACAGCGATATGAAGCTTTGTCTGCTGGAACTTCTTTAAAAGCTCGGAGATCTTGACTGTAGGCGGAATGAACTCAGCCGGCTTCATGATCGTCTCGATTGACTTTGTAGTTCCTGCCACATAGTTATGGAAATCTTTCTCGTACAGGATACCGATAATATCATCAATCGTATCTTTGTATACAGGGATTCGGGAATAACCAGATGTCTTGAACACATCTGCAATTTCTTCGTTTGGCGTTGTGATATCAACTGCTGTAACATCAACACGCGGTGTAATGATGTCTCCTGCCTGAAGATCATTGAACTCGATCACGTTGTGAATCAGCTCACTCTCATTACTGTCAAGTCCACCGACCTGCTCAGCCTCATCTACTATTGTAAGAAGCTCATTCTCGGTGATTCCATTCGTTGTGCCGCTGACCTTTAAAAGCTTTCCTACACTGCTCTTTAACTTGATCAGAAGGAAATTCACTGGCTTTAAAACAGTAATTAGAATATTGATAATTGGAGCAACAGTTATTGCAAATTTTTCTGGACATTCCTTTGCCAGACTCTTTGGCGTGATTTCACCAAAAACTAAAGTAATCACTGTCATAAAGATAGTTGATACAGTAGCTCCATTTGATCCGAGCCATCCTACAAAGAGAAGTGTTCCAATTGTTGTTGCTGCAATGTTTACAACATTATTTCCTACAAGTGTACTTGAAATCAATTCATCATAATTCTCTGCAAGCTTGTATGCAAGCTTTGCTTTTTTATTGCCTTCTGCTGCCATATTTTTTAATCTCGGCTTATTCAGCGAGGAAAAGGCCGTCTCTGTTGCAGAGAAAAAGGCAGAACCCATCATTAATAATATTAAAGCGACCACCAGGGTCATACTGTGACTATCCATAAAGGATACTATGCACCTCCATACTTAATTAAACTAATGTCAGGATCACAACTAGTTGACCCTGACATCGTATTTTACAAAAAACTCAGGTAACTATTTACTTCAAAATCAATCCTTGAAGTTAAAATATGCCTTTGCATTGTTGTAGCTGATACCCTCGATAATGTTCTTTAATGCCTTCTTATCGTATGGATACTCGCCGTTCTCTACCCAGCCTCCTACTAACTCACACAGGATACGGCGGAAATACTCGTGTCTTGTGTAGGATAAGAAGCTTCTGGAGTCAGTCAGCATACCAACAAAGTTTCCAAGCAGACCAAGGTTTCCAAGGCTTACCATCTGGTTGATCATACCTGACTTATTATCATTGAACCACCATGCAGAACCGTGCTGGATCTTGCCTACTGCCTCGCTGTCCTGGAAGCAGCCCATAATGGTACCGATGATCTCGTTGTCAGCTGGATTTAAGGAATACAGAATTGTCTTTGGCAGCTCGTTTGTAGTGCTGAGTGCATTTAAGAAATCAGCTAACTGAGCTGCTGTTGCATCATTATTGATGGAATCGTATCCTGTATCTGGTCCCAACTGGTTATAGCGGAAGGTATTGTTGTCGCGCTTGCAGCCATAATGCATCTGCATTACCCATCCACGGCGATGATACTCTCTTCCTACATGAATCATAAATGCTGTCTTATACTGGTCAATTTCAAGCTGAGTCAACTTTTCACCGTTAACCTTCTTCTGGAAGATTGCCTCAACTGCTTCCTCGCTTGCCGGCTGATATACAACATAATTTAAACCATGGTCAGATACGCAGCACTTCATAGAATCAAAAAATTCCATACGGTTGTCAATTGCTGCTAACAAGCTCTTTACACTGTCTACCTTGATTCCAGATACACAAGCCAACTTCTGTACATACTCTAAGAAATCTGGCTTCTCAATGTTCATTGCCTTATCTGGTCTCCATGCCGGATATACCTTGAAATCTACAGTCTCATCTGCAGCGATCTTCTTATGCCACTCAAGGCTGTCAATCGGATCATCAGTGGTACAGATTACCTTTACATTAGACTTACGGATGATATTTCTAACAGTCATAGAATCTTCAGCAAGCTTTGCGTTACAGATATTCCATACTTCTTCTGCAGTATCACCATTTAATACACCGTGATAATCGAAGTATCTCTGCAGCTCTAAGTGACTCCAATGATACAGCGGGTTTCCGATTGCCTTTTCAAGAGTCTCTGCCCACTTCTGGAACTTCTCTCTGTCAGTTGCATCTCCTGTGATGTACTTCTCGTCGATACCGTTAGAACGCATCTGACGCCACTTGTAGTGATCGCCGCCCAGCCATACCTGAGTGATGTTCTCAAACTTGCGGTCCTCATAGATTTCCTTCGGGTTAATATGGCAGTGATAGTCGATGATCGGCATATTTTCTGCGTAATCATGGAACAGCTCTTTTGCTGTATCAGTTGTCAGAAGGAAATTTTTCCCCATAAATGTTTTCATAATAATATCCTATCCTTTCTTAGATGAGTGAATATTTTTTATATGGACTTAAATTTTCTATCTGATAAACAGGCGCTTATCGCACCTGCATCATTCAATATTGTATTATAGCGTTACACCCTGCTTGAAGATTGCCATATCGTGGAAGCCAGCTTCCTCAGCCTTAACCTTCTTTCCAGAAGCAACTGCGAGCACATACTCAAACAGCTCCTTAGAAAGCATTTCCATCGGCATATCCTCTACAAGACGTCCTGCATTAAAGTCAATCCAGTTATCCTTATGACCTGCAAGCTTGGAGTTACTAGAAATCTTTACTGTCGGAACTGGGGATGCAAATGGAGTTCCTCTTCCTGTTGTGAATAAAACGATATGAGCACCTGAAAGTGCAAGTGCAGTTGCCGCAACAAGGTCATTGCCCGGTGCACTTAATAAGTTAAGTCCCTTTGTGTGAACTGGCTCTGTATACTCTAATACACCCTTTACAAGTGCGCTTCCAGACTTTTGTGTACAGCCTAAAGACTTATCCTCAAGTGTGGAGATTCCGCCCTTCTTATTTCCAGGAGACGGATTCTCATAAATGGTCTGGTTATGGCTTGTGAAGTAGTTCTTAAAGTTGTTGATCAGATCAACTGTCTTATTAAACAGCTCCTCATTTGCACAGCGGTTCATAAGAAGTGTCTCTGCTCCAAACATTTCCGGAACCTCTGTCAGAATCGTGGTGCCGCCCTTTGAAATCAAAAGATCTGAAAATGCGCCGACAGTCGGGTTTGCTGTGATACCTGAAAGACCATCAGAGCCTCCGCACTTCATACCAATAATCAGTTCAGAAGCATCAATTGGCTCACGCTTGAAGGTGCCTGCATAATCTGCTAACTCCTTTAACAGCTCCATTGCTGATGCCTGCTCATCCTCAACATCCTGACACTGTAAAAACTTCACGCGATTCTTATCGTACTCACCAATGTAATCCATCAAAACCGGAATATTGCTGTTCTCACAGCCAAGACCAAGTACAAGCACACCGCCGGCGTTTGGATGATGAATTAAATCTGCAAGTGCCTTTCTGGTGTTCTCCTGATCGCCGCCCATCTGAGAGCAGCCATACGGATGTGGGAATGCAACTATGTCCTCTACTGTTCCAACTGCCAGACTCTTTGCCTGCTTCTCCAGTGCAGATGCAATGGAGTTTACACAGCCAACTGTAGGAATAATCCAGATCTCATTTCTTACGCCAACACGTCCATCTTCACGGCGATATCCCATAAAATGTGCGTGCTCTGTCGGCTCTAACTCACTTCCTGACGGATTATATTCATAATCAAGCACATCGCCAAGACCTGTCTTTACGTTGTGAACATGCACCCAGGAACCTGCCTTGATGTCCTGCTTTGCCACACCAATCGGGAAACCATACTTGATGACCTTTTCACCTTCTTTGATATCAGCAAGTGCAATCTTATGACCCTGCGGGATATCCTCTAGTGTGGTCACGGTCGTGCCTGCGTTTATCTGTGTACCAGCTGAAATAGGAGCCAGTGCAACACAGACATTATCCTGTGGATTAATCTGAATGTAAGTTTTCATAAATTCTATATGCCTTTCTGTTCGCATTCTGACGTTTTGCGCCGCTTTACGGCATACAGCCGAACCATAAATTGGTCCGGCTGCTTTGTGATTATTTATTTAATACTAAATCGTAAGCTGCCTTCATGCCATCCTTCTCGATTACATCGTAGTACTTCTGTACCATCGGGATCATCTCGGTCAGATCTGCATGCCAGTAGTCCTCTCTCTTCATGATATCCTCTACGCTTGCAGTCTTCATAAACTCCATGATCTCTGCACCATCGTTTGCCTTATCGGTACGATAGAATGCGATCAATGCTGCCATAGACATTACAAGACCTTCCGGATAATTTCCAAACTTCTCTTTATGCTCAAGAATGGTTGGAAGTACACGAACCTGGAACTTACTTACAGAATTCAGTGCGATAGACAGTAACATGTGACGGATGAACGGATTTGCGAAACGCTCTAAAACAGCCTTTCCGAAATCGATATCGGTCTGAGTGTTTCCAAGAGTCGGAACGATCTCCTCGAAGATGCAGTGCTTTAAGTAGCTGCTTACTGTCTCATCCTTTAAGCACTCGCCTACTGTCTCAAGGCCATACAGGTAAGCTCCAAGTACCATAGATGTATGTCCGCCGTTTAAGATACGAACCTTTCTCTTCTTATATGGTGCAACGTCATCAGTCCATACGATGTTGTAGCCAGCCTTGTTGAATGGCAGCTCGTCCTCGTGATGACCCTGAATTACCCACAGATGGAAGATCTCAGCAGTATCAATCAGGTTATCGGTGTAGCCTAACTCCTTGCAGATATCAGCAGCCTCTGTTCTTGGATAACCAGTAACGATACGGTCAACTAAGGTGTTGCAGAAATCGTTTTCGGACAACAGCCAGTTTTTAAACTCATCTCCTAACTCCCACAGATCTGCATACTTTAATACACACTCCTTTAAGGTGTCTGCATTGTGATCGATCAGCTCACATGGAAGAAGAATGAATCCCTTTAAGCCTGTCTGGAATCTCTTGTATAAGAACTGGGTCAGCTTTGCAGGATATGACTTAGCCGGCTTGTCATCTAACTTCTCAGTTCCAAGATACTCAATACCAGCCTCAGTGGTGTTAGATACGATTACACGAAGATCTGGGTTCTCAGCCAATGCCATGTATGCATCAAAATCCTCATATGGATTGATACCTCTTGAGATAACATCAACATGAGTATGCTCGATAACTTCCTTACCGTTCTGAAGTCCTCTTAAGTACAGATTATATTCGCAATTCTGATCGTTAAGCATATTTACCATACCCTTATCGATTGGCTGAATTACAACAACCTTTCCTTCATACACCCCGGCATCATTCAGCTTCTTGAAGAAGTAATCAACAAAACCGCGTAAAAATCCACCTTCACCAAACTGCATCACTGTTTCTTTCATTATTATAATTTCCTCCGTTTCTGCTGCAGGGCAGCAAGTTGTGACAAAAATTTGCCGATATTAAGCCTAAAGTTGCAGCCCATCCCAACGGCGCGGTATTCCCGGACAATGTTCGCTTTTTTTGGCAGCTCGTACTTCTACAAAGCAGCCACACACACGGCACATACCACCAATCAACTTTTCGCACTCCTTGCATAATTCAAGACGTGCATCGTACTCCCCTTTTGAGCACCGAAGTTTAGGAGGAATCGCGTCAATCGTTCGCTGTATCCTGTGATACATATCTTCATTTGCCATTTCTCGAAGCAGGCATTTTTTGCATCGGATATCCATCGTTCTTCCCCCTATTCTGACCGGTCTTTCGACTCCATACTTACTATTATCATAACAAAAAAGGTGATGTTGTGCAAGCCTTTTTCACAATGTACGTAAATTCATACAAAAAGTAGGCCTGTCAATGTAGCACAACTGCTAAAAAATGTATTTTCCTATCCTTTTTGTTTGAATAAACGGTTTATTTTTCTAACAAATTCATAATTTCGTCTTTATTAAACTGAGTGCTGCTGATACCCTCGCCAGAAAGAACCTCCTCAGCCAGATCTTCTTTTACCTGCTGAAGTTCACAAATTTTTTGCTCAATTGTTTCCTCTGCTATCAGCTGATAGACATTAATTGCATGTTTTTGTCCAATTCGATGTGCACGATCAGTCGCCTGATTCTGAGCTGCCTTATTGCACCATGGATCATAATGAATTACCATGTCAGCACCTGTTAAATTCAATCCTGTTCCACCAGCTTTTAAAGAAATTAAAAAAACTTTAATTTCGGGATTTTCATTAAATTCATCAACTAATTTAATTCTATCTTCAACTTTTGTTGAACCAATCAATTTAAAATATGATATATTTAATTTTTTAAGCTCTTTTTCTATTATTTCAAACATTGATGTATATCCTGAAAATAATAGTATCTTATGTCCTCCATTTATAGCATCTTGAATTATTTCCATGCATTGATCTAATTTACTGCTTCCTTCATTATATCCTT
>OGOG01001966.1_pt1 | contig 18590 bp, 7 predicted proteins | sample 1552581 | NCBI WGS metagenome assembly OGOG01 (sample SAMEA2580152, study PRJEB22360) | human gut metagenome | biome: human gut; feature: human-associated habitat; material: faeces | place: Denmark | collected 2008/2010 | reverse complement strand
TAGGTATTGCACAACCTATATTGAGCCAGTCTCCTTATTATTATTACAAACAACTCGGAATAAAGGAAGGACTCTCACAGTCGAAAGTACAATGTGTTCTGAATGATCATCGGGGGTATCTTTGGATTGGTACGGAATCCGGTTTGAATTGTTATGACCGTGACCATCTGAAGCAATATCTGCATCGGCCGGGAGATGAAAGAACACTGCCTTCCAACAATATCACTTTTATCGCCGAGGACTCTTTATGCAATCTATGGGTAGCTACGATGAACGGCATTTGCCTTTACGACAGAGGGAGTGATAGTTTCAGAACTTTATCGAATAATGGTAAACCGATCTATGTTGCTTCCTATTTATTGGTTGAAGGAGGAATCTTACTGGGAGGATCAGGAGCTATATACAAATATGTCTATGCCACTAATAAGCTGGAACCTTTGTATTATGCGCAAGACCCTGTTTATTACAATCCCTTTTGGCAGATGATACGTTATGATGAAGAGAATATCCTGCTCAATTCACGTTGGCACGGCATATATTCCTTCAATATGAAGACGTATGAAGTGAAGAAAATAGAGTCGTTTACAGAAAATAACTATACCAGTATCTATCTGGACTCCTACAAGCGTCTGTGGGTAAGTGTTTATGGTAACGGACTGTATTGCTATCAGGGAGACCAGTTGATAAAACACTTTACGGCGTCAAATTCTCCTTTGACGTATGATGTCATTCATGATATCATGGAGAGAGATAATCAGCTTTGGGTAGCCACTGATGGTGGTGGAATCAATATAATCTCTTTAGATGATTTCTCATTTACTAATATTCAACAAAAACAGGATGATGTTCATTCCTTTCCAGCCAATACTATATACCGCCTCTATCTGGACCCGGCCAATAATATGTGGGCAGGCAGTATCAGAAGAGGGTTGATTGGTATAAAGAATGTGTATGCCTGTTCTTATCAGAACGTTCCTTTTGGCAATCTGTACGGATTAAGCAACCAGACTATTAATAGTTTCTTTCAGGATAGTGACGGAATAGTCTGGGTGGGGACCGATGGGGGAGGTATCAACCGGTTTGATCCGGTATCGGGTACCTTCAAACATTATCCTGCCACCAAATATGAGAAAGTTGTTTCCATTGTGGAATATACTCCTGACGAACTGTTGTTCTTCTCCTTTAATAAAGGACTCTTTATCTTTCATAAGCAAACGGGGCAGATACGTCCCTTTGTGCTGATTGACAAGGAAATGAATGATCAGACCTGTATCAATGGTTTTTCTGTCAATATCCAGCGGATAACGAAGACTAAAATTCTTTTCAGTGCCCAGCATATTTTTATATATGATATGGTCACCCGTAAGTTTGATATAGTGGCTACTATGGGAGAAGAGTACGAGCGTCATTCTCCACTGATAATAGCTACGAAAGGTGCAAAGACATACCTTTCCGATCTGAAGAATATTTGTGAGTATGATTCTTCGGAAGGGACTTTCCGGACGATTTATCAAGGACAATACACTATCAATGACGCCTCTATGGATCAGGATGGTATTTTTTGGCTGGCTTCTACCGAAGGTTTGGTACGTTATGATCCACGGACAGGGAAGAGTGAACTGATAAATACAAGCCTGTTTCAGGATGTAGCTTCTGTTGTTGCCGATAATCAATATCGAATCTGGATAGGAACGAGACGTCATTTATTTGTTTATTCTTCCCGTACCCATAATTTTACTACCTTGGAGGAGGTAGATGGAGTCTTGCCTAACGAATACATCTTTCATGCTACTCTTCTGGCCAAAAACGGAGATGTTTTTGTCGGTGGAACTACAGGCATGACGGTGATAAACTCTGCCGTTCATTTTGATACAGATGAGGATTATACGGTCGAACTGCTGGATGTATTATTAAACGGTCTGCCTGTCTCGTTATCCGAAGAGCCGCAGGAAGCGGCTGAAACAATTCAGATTCCCTGGAACTTTTCTTCCCTGCAACTGAAAGTTCTGCTGAATGAAAGCGATGTGTTCCGCAAGAATTTCTTTCGTTTCAATATAGAGGGGCTCGATCAGGAATTGGCGAGTTCCAATTCAAACTCTTTGGTTATCAATTATCTGCCGATAGGGGAGTATACGATTACCGCTTCTTATTATACCCGTGACGGAGGGTGGAGTATGAAACAACCCATTCTGCATGTTGTGGTTACTCCGCCTTGGTGGAAGACCGGTTGGTTCTATGTGGGATTATATATATTGTTGGGAGCAGTGGCTTATAGCATTGTCTACTACTTCTATCGCAAGAAGAAAGCCAAACAGAAGCGGGAGATTATGCGTCTGAAAAATAAGATGTATGAAGAAAAGATTAATTTCCTGACGAACATCAGTCATGAACTTCGCACTCCTCTTACACTGATTTGTGCACCATTGAAGCGTATTATCAATAAGGAGTCGGACAAGCAGGATGTGGAAAAGTTGTTGGTCCCGATCTATAAGCAGGCATACCAGATGAAGAGTATCATCGATATGGTACTCGATGTAAGGAAACTGGAAGAAGGAAAAGATATGCTGCATATATTGCCGCATCCTTTGAATGAGTGGGTGTGCTCTGTGGGAGATAAGTTCATCAATGAGTTTCATGTGAAAGGTATCAGACTCGAATATGAGTTGGACGAACAGATAAAAGAGGTACCATTCGATCAGAATAAGTGCGAGTTCGTTCTTTCCAACTTCCTGATGAATGCGTTGAAGTTTAGCGAATCGGGTACCACTACTACACTGATTACCACCTTGTCACAAGAGAAAGACTGGGTTCGGATCTCTGTCAGGGATGAAGGGATGGGACTGAATATGGTAGACACAGACTCTCTTTTCTCCAGTTTCTATCAGGGGGGACATGAAAAAGGAGGAAGCGGCATCGGATTATCCTATGCGAAGAGTCTCATCACACACCATAAAGGAAGAGTGGGCGCTTCGAATGCAGCGGGAAAAGGGGCAATCTTTTATTTTGAACTACCCTTATTCACGGATACTTGCGGACAGCTGGAACCGGCTTCTGTGGAAGCAGCTACAGGCGTGGAAGTGAATGAACCGGATAGAATCGATTATACCTTCCTGAAAAAATATTCAGTGATGGTGGTCGAAGATACTCCCGAACTGCGAAGTTATCTGAAAGAAACGCTGAGTAATTATTTTGCCCGTGTATATGTTGCCAAGGATGGGAAAGAGGGATTAGAACAGATCAAAGACCGATTGCCGGATATTATCATCAGTGATGTCATGATGCCCCGGATGAATGGGTTTGAACTTTGCCGGGAAGTGAAGACTAATCTGGATATCAGCCATATTCCTTTTGTCTTATTGACCGCCTATCATAATTCTCAGAATATGTATACCGGTTATAAGACTGGAGCGGACGCCTTTTTGCCGAAACCTTTCGAAATAGACGGATTGCTGGCATTGATTCATAATCAGTTGAGGCAGCGCGAACAGATACGGGCAAGATATAAAGATGATAAGCTCTTGACGCATAAGGAAGTGAGCTTTAGTAATGCGGATGAGACTTTCCTGCTGAAATTGAATACATTGATTGCGGATAATATGAGTAATCCGGATCTGGATGTTGCGTTTATAGCTACTAATATGTGTATCAGTCGTTCGTTATTATTCAATAAAGTGAAGGCCATCACGGGTATGGGGATTGTAGACTATGTGAATAAGCAGCGCATTGAGCAGTCAATCGTGTTACTTACTACTACTACCATGAACATTACTGAAATCTCCGAAGTGGTCGGCTTCTCTTCTTTGCGTTATTTCAGTAAGGTTTTCAAGTCTATTAAAGGAGAGATTCCTTCCGCTTATAGGAAGCAGGATAAGTAAATCGCATTGATAACTTGGACTTAGGAACATATACTAGAAATAAAAAAATAAATATTAGTCTCATACTCTCATTCTATATGAGGTAAATAGCATATAATCAGTGTGATATACAATGAGAGATACTTCTTCTATAAGGTATCTCTCATTGTTTTCTACGCAAAATGCCTTCAATTTAGCTTATCTCTCCTCCTTTTTTGCTCATCTCTCATTCCCTTTCCTTGCGTAAGTAGGTAAAACTGTCTACCTTTTGAGGGTTAATATCTCATATGTCAGTTTCAAATAACAGGTACTTTGTAGCTCGGATACCTTATATCTTTGCCATATCAAGCCTATATACTTATGTTTTCTTACCGACATCTTCATCGTTCCACCCGGGTGAAACGATCTTGCCACTAGAGTGGAGAAATCTGTTCACTCTAGTGATGAGATCAGATCACTCGAGTGGAACGATGAAGATCTCCTATTAAAAATCTGATAACAATAGGTGAAAAGCACAACAGGATAGGGTCTTCTGCATAAGAGAAAGCGATATATCTCGTCTATTCCATCATTTCTCTGCCTACAACGTTTATGAGCTTTAAGTCATAGTTATCATTGTGGGCATCTTGAAATAATTGCCAGATCATCACGCCGGCATAGTCGTTTTCTTTGATGAACTTACATTTGTTGGCTATAGTAGGGCGGCCGTTATAATAAGTCTTGCCTATATTATCCTTGTCCGCTGCTTCATTTCCAAGATGTTTGAGTATGCCGCTATAGCGGATTCCACGAACGTCATCCACTGCGCCTTGCAGACTTTCCTCCCAGGAATATCCATAAAAAGGAAGTCCTCCCACTATTTTACTTTTGGATGCCCGACATTGTTCATTCCAGTATTTGAGGTCTTTCACAAAGTCATCGTATGAAGCATGCTGGACCGGTTTATCGGTAAACGCTCCCCGGTCATAACTCATCAGGTTGATATAGTCGAAGTATTGCTCCCATTCGGTTCCGTAATTAAGCCAGCGGCTGTTGACGGCACAGGTCATCAGCATATTTTTCTCTTTTGCCAGGTATAAACCTCTGGCAAAAACCAATAATGAGGGGAAATTCTTATCCCAGTTGTCATATTCCTCATAATCGATGTCGAAGCCGTCCAGTTTATATTCTTTAGTGAATGCAATAATCTGCTGTATCAGTTCTTTTCTGGCTTTCGGATCATTGATGGCGGTAGTGAATTCTCCCGGACTGTTCTTAGCCAAAGATATCAGAATCTTGACATTATGCTTGTGAGCCGTTTCACGTACACTTTCAATTCTCTTCCGGACAGGATTAATGTTTAGAGTGCCGTCTGCTTTTACCCTTGCAAAGCTGGCATTGATATGCGTCAGATATTTCCATTCTATCGTAGGAAATAAATTTTCAAACTCCCAGTCGTCAAGCGCAAGGTAACCGATAACTACTTTCTGGGTGACTTCCGGTTGGGGCTGAGGCTGCGGTTGAGGCACATTGGGCTCCTGTGGGGTGTTGGTATTGGAAGAGGGTCCGCAACTAGTGAATAAAATGCTTACAGCCGTTAATAATGCGTATAATAAATGTTTCATGTTTAATAAGTAAAAAAGATTTAATACCCGAAAACAAATAGAGGAATGAAAGTTTTGAATAGTCTCTATACTTCCATTCCTCCTTCTTTAGAAGTTCCTAAAAACCTTGGCTCCTACCTTAAAACCTATTTATCTAACTTGGTTATTTTTACCCAGTCAATTTCCATGATGGCAGGTAAGTTGGCATCATCGATAGGACCTGCCCATGAGCCCGGTCTGTCTCCTCCTAATCCCATGTTCAGGATGAGATAGAATGAAGAATCTTTTGTGAACGGCCATTGCTTCATTTCTGCTTCATTCTCCAGTTTCAGGTTTGAATAAGAGAAAGTCTCCTGTCCATTGACGAAGAAAGTCAGTTTGTCTTCGCTCCATTCTAAAGCGTAGATGTTCCAGTCCTGATAATTGCAAGTTACTTGTGCGGTGTTGGACGGATCTTTGATGTTCAAATCATACGTGTAGTGAGTATGTATCGTATGATGGATCGCGGATTCCTGTTTCACATGTTCCATGATATCGATTTCTCCGCAATTCGGCCATCCGTCATAGATATATTTCTTCGGCATCATCCAGATAGCGGGGAATGCGCCATTGGGGTAACTGGTGATTTTGGCTTTTACTTCCACCCGTCCGAAGGTGAAGTCAAACTTACCTTGCGTTTCGATACCGCCGGCTTTGTATTCATCACCTATTTTTTCGGCTTTCAGTATAAGTCTGCCGTCTTTTACGTAAGCCTGGTCATAACTTTCGGACATTTCGTCGTTCCAGTCGGAGCCTGCTTTCTGGCAGAGTACCCATTTGGTCGGGTCCGGATTGCCGTCTACATCGAACTCGTCCATGAAGAGAACGTCCTTCATGGTGTCGTCAAACTTGGTCAGTACGATAGTATAGGTCGTTGTTTGATTGTCTTCGGTGGTGACGGTCACTGTCTGCTCTTTTTTCCAGTTGTGTACAAATGTTGCCGGGTCCGGTGAGATGGTGGCTCCATCGCTCATTAGCGTATAGTCTACGCCGGTGATGGTATTGGCATCCTCGATCGTACCGATTTCCACTCTGTGGGTTGTCTGGTCTATCTTCCCATGATAATAGGAAGTCGTATTCGCTGACACATTATTTACTGCTACGGCAAAAGCAGTGAGCGGATATTTCTTTTCCGGAGTGATGTAATTGGTCTCATCATCCGAACAGGCAGCAGTGGAAAATCCGATGATTGCCATGTTCAGTATAAGTAATATTTTTCTTTTCATCATAACTTTTTTGGTTCGTTCATTATTTTACGTTGGTAGTAAAGTACCTGCCAGTTTGTACAGGCAGGTACTTTTTCTTTGTCAATGTTACGTTGGCTATTCGCCCCACTTCAGCGGTTCGATGTATTCCCATTTGCGTAGCGGCAGTGTGCCATCGTTGCAGCGCACCATGATCTGTCCACCTTTCTCAACAAGAATATTTCCTGGTACTTTCCAGTCCTGGGTACCATCGGAGATAGTGGAAATGATAAACTCATCGTTGAGGTACCATTCTACCCTAATCCATGTACCGGTTTCATTTTCTTCTTGCAGGATATTCCATCCCAACTTATTGTCAGCATTCGTATCCAGTGTTTTCACCGTTCCGGCTGCACCGCTAAATACTTTCTGGCTCCATGGAGTAGTGCTGAGGTCACTCTTTCCGCCTGCCACGTGCCAACGGAATTCGGTCCACGGAGTGGCATTAATCATGAAGAACATATTCATGTTGCCGTTGAACGGTCCGATGTAGATATTATATCGTCCAGGCATCAGTTGGCTGCCAAAGTAATAATCTCCGCTCACCTCTCTGTTTTCTTCGTTCACGGTAGTTCTTGATGATTCTGAACTGGCTTGTTTGATTCGTATGGTAGTAGTCACCGGTTCTATTCCTTCTTCATCACTGAGGGAAGAGAGAATGATGGTTCCGTTGCGTACCGAAGAGCTAGTGCTGTATTCTGCTACATTGATAACCAAATCGGCACTTCCATTAAATTCGGTTTGCTCAAATTCATACCATGTTTCGTCTGACGGAATCTCTTTCGTAACTCCCCAGCGTGAATTGGCTACTACGTGAATAGTCAGCTTTCCGCCCACAGCTTCCACTTCATACCACTTGCCGTTTTCGGGCTGTGCGGGTTCAATCTGTACACCATCTTGGGTGATGTTCACTTCCTGTTGTTTGTCACCATTGCGGTCATATAAAGTTACCACTCCGTAACGCATGGCACCGGTATTGGGGGTTGCTTTCAGTTCCACTGTACCGTTTTCCATTCCGGAAGCTCCTTGACTGATGGAAAGCCACTCTTCTCCATCAGTCACCTTGGCTGTCCACTTTTGATTGCTAAGCACACTGAACACTTCGGGCACATTTCCGTTTTTTTCAATCATATCCACTCCTTCGTACTCTAAGTAGGCAGTACCTTTTTGAGTCAGTGTGAATTTTTTACCGGTCCAATAATCGCTCTTGATGTTAATGACCTCAGTACGATCGTCCAAGCTGGTATTTTCCTCACATTTGATGGTTACATCGTATGTCTTTTCCGGGTTATCACCCGTGGCTGGTGAAATGGCATACCAGTCACCTTTGTTTTCTCCGAATATTTCCCATGGATCGGTTGATTTCACCTGGAAAGTGACGCTCAGTTCATCGGTTGTGCCGTCGGCGGGTAGTAGATATGAGTCTTCTACACGGTAGCGCAGGTCGACAGCCTTTTGCTTCTCATCGTCATCACAGCTTTGCAACACAGGAACTGCTGCCAGTAGTGTGAAAAGTCCTAAGAAGGCTATTTTATGTAATTTATCAGATTTCATAAACACTTCAAGTTATTGTTTACACATTTATTCATAAACTTCATAGTCTAACGACTTAAAGACGATGGTACATTCCGGTGAGAATGGACCGCTGAATCCGGAATAGAATATTACGCCTTTATGTCCATCCAAGTCAAAGGCATTGTGTTTCTTACCGGAATAGTATACTTTTCCGTTGATAGAGAATGTTACGTTTACTTTTGTCGCGTCTTCCGGATCAACTTTGGTATCTAACTCAATGGTTTTGATGTCGTTCATGCTTTCTTCCAGCGTAAATTCTTCAGCTGTCCAGTCGTAGTGAAGTTTAAAACTGGATTTTGTTGTTGAATCTTGCGGATAAATTCTGATTTGTATCCAACCTGCACCGTTTGCTGCACCATTCCAGTGCCATGTGTCACCATTCAGGTAAAGGAATCCATCCGTTCCGGCAGGCATATTGACGCTTTCAAAGTTCCAAACGATTTTCCCCTTTCCATAAGAGAAGTTGGGCACATATCTATTTTGCGCATTGCTTCGTATGGTTGCATATCCTGTTTCCGGGTCAATATCTTCGGCTCCGTCTGCCCACATATTTCTAGGCTGTCTCACTTCAACGGGTACACCTTCAAATCCCGGAACATTGCTCTTGGGATAAAGCAACACATGTCCCACTCTTGTAATAAACAAATTGTTGTATCCTGCTTTAAGCGTCAGATTATTACCATCAGCTTCGGCACTTAGCCATTCCTTAAATTCGGCAGGAACCTCTACTTTCCACTCTACGCTGGAGTTGATTTCGATGTTTTTCTCTCCGCCCATGCCATTCAGTTGGTTGGTTTTTTCTTCTTCATTCTTGGGCTCGATGATGATACCGTCTTGTGTAATGGTGAATGATTTCTCCTGAAACTCTGTCTTGACAGTGATTTCAGCTGTTCTTACACCTCCTGTATTTTCTGGTATTGTGATGGTTATGGGAATTTTGTTGCCATCTTCATTACCATCGCCCGAAGCCGGAGAGATTTGTTCTACAAACTGTGTGGAAGGAATTATTTGGAATGGCTTGTTTGACACAATATTGAAAGAGATGGTTCCACCTACTGTCGGCACAATCTGGTCGTAAGGAATTACTACTAAATCTTCTTTCGAAGCCTGCTTGATAGTAACTACCTTGGTGCCTTCAACGCCTTCTGCCTTGATAGTCAGTTTGGCTGTACGTGCTTTCTTTCCTGTATTGTTTTCCATTGTCACCACAATCTCCGACACCAATGAACTGGCTGCACTCATCGAAGGAGTCGGCTTGCACCACTGCTGGTCGCTTTCAATCGTCCAGGGAGTGTTGGAGCTGATGTTGAACACTACATTGCTTGGAGAAGTTGCCAAAGCAGTATAAGACTCCAAAGCATCTATCTGGATATTGAGAGGACCTTCCGGCTGTGAGTCGATGTCAAACTCCTGGCATGCTACAAAACTGAATGTGCACAGTGCAAGAATCAGTTGCATTAACGTGTTGCTATATAACTTTTTCATATATCTTTTAAATATTAGATTAGACAATTAATTACCATCCTGTGTTTTGAGGATTTAAGTTTGTATTCTTGTATAGTTCGCTTTGAGGGATCGGATACAGATACATGCAATCTCTCCAGTTACGGGTTTCGTAAAGGTTCTTGTAGAAGTTGAACGTACCGTCCGCCTGCTTCTCGATCTTTACTCCGTATAGTTCCCGCTGGGTAGTATCGGCAATCTTCCATCTCCGTACATCCCAGAAACGATGATCTTCGAAAGCAAACTCTACACGCCATTCATTGTACAGGCGTTCAAGGAAATCTTCTTTTCCCATGGAAGGAATCAATGGCATATCGGCATTCTTTCTCACTTCATTGATAGCCCACAGAGCAGAATACTTATAAGTCTCATCTGTGTAATTGACATCATTGAAAGCGTTGACCATAGATTCCGCATACGTTAGTAATGTTTCCGCATAGCGGTAAATCACCCAATGATGCTTGCTGACAGCTTCTTTACCCGGTTCAAAGCTGGTAGCTTCCTGAATGTACTTGCGCAGGAAGTATCCTGTCGGTGAACCGCCTTGTGATACGATTCCGTCGTCGGCGCCACCTTTGAAGGTTTCAATGGTGTAGTCTTTAAACGACATTCCGTTGGCAAGAATAGCGCGGTAGAAACGTTTGTCACGATTCTCATAAGGTGATTGCGGGTCAAATGCAGGGTCTTCGCAAACCCATCCTGTGTTTTCTAGGGTTACTTTGTAACCGTTGACTGTCTCGAATGCGTCCACAAGGTTTTGTGATGGGTAATTGCTGTATGGGATAAGACTGGAAGTGCGTGTTCCCGCAGTCATGCGAAGCGGGAGATTAAACATTTCGAAGTCCGAATCATCACCATTGATCCTCATCAGTACAACTTCTTTTGAGTCGAGGTTGTTGGCACTCTCCTGGGGGTCGAGAGAGTAAAGCCCTGTGTTGATAATATCTATTGCTGCTTTGGCAGACTTTTTCCACAATTCGGTATCCATAGAAGGATTATGTAGCTTACTGGCAGCATATAGCAGTGCTTTTGACTTTACTGCCATTGCAAAGCCTTTGGTCACTCTGCCGATTTCCGCTCCCGGTTCGTTTACATAGCTGTCCGGCAAGTTATTGGCAGCGTCGTCGCATTCACTGACAATGAAGCTGATAACTTCGCTGAATGGTGTCTTGCCGATTGTGTTGGCTTCCTCTTCAGTCAGTACTTCCAATGGCATGGCGATGTCACCGTAGCGGCGTGCCAGTTCAAAGAAGTAGTGTGCCCGCAGCACTCTGGCTTCGTAAGGGAAATATTTCAGCTGCTTCATCCAGTTTGTATATTGTCCGTCGTGCTCATAGCGTGTGAAGTCCACTTGGGCAATCTCTGCTATAAAGCTGTTGGCAGCACGTATACCACGATACAGGGTCCATGAATCGTCATAAGTTTTAATAGGCGACCAGTTACCGTTATTGGTATTCTGAATATTATCTGCATAGGCTCCGAATTCGCCGTCATCACTGGCACAGTCGCGCATGGAATATCTGTCTTCGGTGAAGAGTCCGCCGGAGGTCGCAAACAGTTGGTAGCCTTGTGGCATGTATGAGTATACGTGGGTAAGCATTGATTTGCTTGTACCAAAATACTTGTACATGTCTTCTTTTGTCTTCAGGTTGTTCGTTTCATCAAAGTCAAGGTAGTTGCACGAAGCAAAGACCAACGAAGACAAAATGGTTAAGAGTATGTATTTGGTTCTCATAATGTTCATTTGTTACTTTGCATTAAAAATTAAGTTTGATACCTGCCCAATAACTTCTTGTCGACGGATAAGCGATGCCAAGTTGTTCCGGGTCGGCAAAATGGAGATTGTCTAATGAGAACAGATTGGTGCCTTGTACGAATACTTTCAGGTCGGCAAAGCGAGTCTGCGATTTCGGGAAAGTGTAAGCTACCAATAGGTTACGAAGTTTCAGGAATGAACCGTCACGGTACCACAGTGAGCTGGCGCGATAGTTGTTCAGATTTTCCTGCGTAGTCAGTCTCGGCATGGTTGCATTGGCTTTATTCTCCGGTGTCCAGCTTATTTCTTCATTCAGGAATGTATTCGAAATGTTGCCATTGCTTACAAGTGGGCTATAAAGCGGACTGTTGAGCAGTGAAACAGTGACTCCTGTCATTCCCTGGAAGTCAGCGGAAAGTTCCAGTCTCTTGTACGAGAAGTTCAGGTTGAATCCGAAATAGAAGCGTGGAACAGATGAACCGAACATTTTCACAACGTCTTTCTCGTCGATGCGGTTGTCACCGTTCTGATCTTTGTATTTCACGTCACCGGGGGCTACGTCCGAGAAGGTTTGTAGCGGACTGTTGTTGATTTCCTGCTGGCTGTTGAAGAAGCCGATAGCTTCCAGACCGTACATCTGTCCGATACGATTGCCCTTGGTGTACAAGTAGTCGTATTCCTGATATGCCTGATTTACATTGACTACCTCTGTGTTCAGATATGACATGCTTGCGCCAATGCCATAATGGAAATCACCGATCTTATCATTCCAACTCAAAGAAGCATCCAGTCCTTTGTATTTATAGATTCCTTCGTTCACCTGACCTACTGTGATACCGATAATACCGGAAGTAGAATTGGCACCTGACACAAGTATATCCGAACGTTTTTCGTAGAAACCTTCTACTGTTGCATTCAAACGATTATCAAAAGCGGCGAGATCAAATCCGAAAGTCGCTTTCTGTGATTTTTCCGCTACCAGGCCGATAACCGGCAAATCGCCTTCGCTGCCACCGGACTGTCCTCCGGCATTCACTCCGAAGTTATAACCGGCACCACCGCTGCCATAAGACTGACGCCATAGTTCGTGGCTCAGATTGCCGTCCCATCCGGACAGACCGTAAGAGGCGCGAATCTTGAAGAGATTGATCGGTGTCACCTTTTCCATAAATGCTTCGTTGGAGACGATCCATGCAGCAGAAACGGCAGGATAGTTCGAGTATTTGTCTCCGTCGGGCAGGTAAGCTGATCCCGAACGGTTGAATACGGCATTGAGGCTGTAACGGTTGTCGTAAGTATATGTGGCGTTCACCAGCACAGACTGATTCTTCTGAGAGTTGTTTCTGCCGTTTTTGACAACAGACTGCATATCATAAATCAATGCTCCTCCCACCTGGTGTTTGCCAAAAGTGCGGTTATAATCCACTTTTGCCTGGAAATCGCTGCGTAGCATCAGTCTTTCGAAAGGCTGTGTATGTCCCAGTGTTTCGGAGTCTGTACCATAAATGGCAGGAGTTGTCACCAGTGTACCATCACTGGTGATACTTGCATTGCTGTTCATGTAACGATACTCTTTATTGGTGGTTTCATTCATTCCTCCGATATTATCGAAAGAGACGGATGCTTCGGCTGCCAGCCCTTTGGTCAACGCACTTAGATCCTGACGGATGCTCAGGTCGGCGAGTAGTGTTCCGTATACGTTACGGATGTGTCCGTAGTCTTTCAACAGAGCTACCGGATTACCGGTTCCGTACACAGAGCTACCTCCATAAATGCCATTCTCATAACGAATGGGGAATGCAGCGGATGGAATGCCATAGATCTTGTTGAAAATAGCGCTGCGTCCATAGCGGGTACCTCTGAATTCTTTCAGTCTGCCCACGATACCGGCTTTCAGCAATGTGCTTTCCGTCACTTTTACGTCCAGATTGGTACGCACGGTCAGACGTGTGTCTGTAGGTGTAGTGTCGAAACGTGTATCTTCCGTGTTTTTCTTCAACATGGAGCGATCCCGGTAATAGTCTACTACCGTGTAAAAACGGAACTTGTCACTACCTCCGCTGAAAGACATTTTCAGGTTGTGGGTCAATCCTGTGTTGTTCAGCGTTTCATTCCACCAGTCTACATTCGGATAGTCATACGGATAGATTCCTGTCCGGAAAGCATCCAGTTCCTGTGCATTGTAGCGTGCAGGCAGACCGTCTCCGCTTAATGCGGTGTTAAGAGCGTTCGCATACGTATAGGCATCTGCGAAGTCCGGAGAACGGAATTGGGTATTGACACCGAAATTATAGTCCACATTTACCTTCAGACCATTGCTTATTCCGCGTTTAGTCGTAATCAGTACTACTCCATTCGCACCACGCATACCGTAGAGAGCAGCGGCTGCCGCATCTTTCAGAACGTAGCATGATTCGATTTCCATCGAAGTGATGTCACTGATATCACGTGGGAAACCATCAATTAATACTAGCGGGGCATTTCCGTGTATAGAGAGGGTGGATATGTTATCGGCTGACGAGCCTGTACCCTGATATACATTTAGACCTTCCACTTTTCCATACAAAGCTTTGCTGATATCTATGTACGGGGATTTTTCGAATGCGGAAGCATTGACTCCGTTGATAGAGTAACTGCTGGTCCGGGAAGATACGTTCATCTGGTAGCCGATGCTCAGTGTATCTGCCAGCTGCATTTCCGAAGCAGCTTTCGATGTCTGTGCATTCAGGGATACCGAACCTCCCAGGAGCAGAGTGATTAATATATAATTTATTTTATTCATTGTTCAAACGATATTAGTTAACGTGTCATTTACCAGCCCGGGTTTTGGGTCATTCCATATTGCTTGTTGATTTCCTCCTGAGGAATCGGAGCCAGATACCACTTGGTATCCCAGTTGGTAGCCCAGTAATGGTCTCCCAGTTCGATCTTCTCGAAGGTGAACTCAGTCGGATTGTTCAGGTCGTTACCTCTGCTTCTGAGTCCGTACAACTTCTTCTTGAAGTCGCTCTGACGGTCTCTGCGAACGAGGTCGAACCAGCGTACTTCTTCAAATCCTAATTCGAGTGCTCTTTCTCTCAGTACGGCTTCGAGGAACTGATCGTGATTCATCGTCTTGGAAAGTTCCGGCAGACCTACTCTCTTTCGTACATCGTTTACCATTTTGTAAGCTTCGTCGGTAGGGCGTCCGTTGACTTCGTTGAGTACTTCCGCATATCCCAGCATGATTTCCGCCAGACGGGTGTGTGACCATTGTACCGGACCTTCGCGATCGTTGTTTTCCTGTAAGATGTACTTCATGATCAGGAATCCGCTGCCGTCTTTGTAATCGGCGTGGTTGATATAAACAGGAGCTGTTGTTCCGTTGCAGTAGGTGTCTCCGGGACAAGCTACATTTTCATACAGACGTGGGTCGCGGGTGGGCACCATTTCGCCTTTTGTAAAGAACGGTTGCTTGGAGGGGGATTTCCAGTCGAAATTTGCCGGAAAATCAGTTCCGTCTTCCCACGGAAACATATCTACATAGTTCAATGTAGGGCCGCTGTAATAACGTTGACCGATAAAGCTGCTGTGAACATCGGAGCTATATCCTTGACGGGTAGAGATTAATATTTCTGTTCCGCCGCGGTTGTAGTAGGCCTGACGATAGGCCAGACGTCTTGCCCGATGCGTCTCTTCCGTAGGTTGAATCAGTTCGTATTCGTGCCGTTTCTGTAATTCTGTGAAAAAGGCTGCGCCTGCTTCTGCGGCATCTTTCCAACGCTGGTCACTGTAATTTCCGTAGCAGGTATATTCGTCTGCTTCCGGATGCCATTTAGTGTTTGAGTTGAAAGTCGGACTGGCTGCCCATTGCAATACCTTGAACTTTAATGCCATCGCTCCTGCCAGGGTCATACGTCCGTCATCTGCTTTCTCGGCTTTCCAGGCCAGATTGGAGTTGATGGCTTCGTTGAGCAATCCTACGATCTTCTCTACCGTTTCGGCAAAAGTGATACGGGGGAAATTCATTGTCTCGTTTACGTCTACATAGTGGTCCAGCCATGTCACACCGCCTACATATCTCAGCATTTCGAAATAGCAGAGGGAGATCAAAACTTTGGCTTCCGCGATCCGTTCACTTTTCTCGCTGGCTGTCATGTCGGGCACTTTTTCTACGTTCTCGATATATAACCAAGCGTAACGGATGGTGGTCCAGTCAGACTTGCTTCCATAACGGTAAGCAGAATTCTTTGGGACGTTGTTGGCACTGAGTGCTCCGTTGTAATAGAGCTTGACAGGCCCATCACTGATATTGTCACGGAAACTGTAACATAAGTCTGTGATTGATTCAAGTATGTTCACACCCAATTTGTAGTCAGAGCCGGTCGGTAGCCCATAAGGTAATCCGGTATATGCTTTGGTCAGCACCTTTTCGGCATTTATTTTCGAAGAGAACATTTCTTCGGTAGTCGCTCCGGAACTCTCAGGCTGGTCGCCCAGAAATTTATCCCCGAAGCTGATTTCAGAACAGGAGGAGGCTATCAGTACGCAACCTAATGCTATTCCGAGTCCTTTTATTATTCTATTCATACAGTCGTTTTTTAGAAGTTAAGATTTAAACCGAAGCTATATACTTTGATCAGCGGATAATCTCCGAATCGGTTAGGATCACTTTCCGGATCAAGATATTTAAGCGGTGAGAAGGTCAGCAGGTTGTAGCCGCTGAAGTTTAATCCGAGTGAGCTGAGGCCCAGTTTCTTCAGGAATTTCTTTCCGGTGATGGTATAACCGAAGCTCAGACTCTTCAAGCGGAGATAGGAAGCATCTACCAACCAGAGGGTAGAAGGTTCGGAGTTCCAGCTTTCCGATTCTTCCGACGGGCGCGGATAAGTAGCTCCCAGTTGGTTGTCCGGAGTCCAGCAACCGTCGTAGAAGTAGGTCAGCAAACCACGCTTTCCGGCATTTGTATAGGGGATACGGTATTCGATGTCATACATTCTGTTAACGTTCTTGGAACCTACCCATTGCATGGTGAAGTTGAATCCTTTCCAGTCGAATCCCATGTTCATGCCGAAAACGTATTCCGGACGGGTAGCATAACCTGCTACGCTCTTGTCATTACCGTCCACGATGTGGTCTCCATTGAGGTCGGCGTACATGGCGTCACCCGGATATACCTTCTGATAAGGCTGAGGCAGTTCCGGCTTTAAGGTCAGTTCGCCGTCGGCTCCGGTGATGAAGTCGCTGTACTGATAGAGACGGATGTAGTTGTATACTCCGGTCTGGCGTCCGGTAGAGCCACCGGTCTGGTTCATATAAGAGAATTGCTTGGGCACTTCGTCCATATAGAGGATTTTGTTGCGTGCGAAAGAGACGTTGGCATCCACATTATAGGTGAAATCCTTTCCGATCTTATCGCGCCAGCCGAGAGAAACTTCGTAACCGTGGTTGTCTACCTTACCAATGTTCAGGTTAGGCAGTGCAGTTGCGATGATGCTTGGGGTCGATTCCGGAGAGATCAGAATGCCTGTGCGGTGTTCGATAAAGTAGTCGAAGGTAGCGGACAGGCGGCTGTTGAAGAACTTAAGATCAATACCGTAGTTCTGCTTGTCGGCTGTTTCCCAGGTTACTGCCGGGTTACCCATACGTGAGATGGCTGCTGCCGATTGGGAAATCGGATTGTCCACACCGAAGCTGTAACTGCCCGATGATCCCCATACGGCAGGCATGTACATAAAGCGTGAGTCTACACCCTTGTCATTACCTACACGTCCCCAGGATGCTCTGAGTTTCAGGTAGTCTACGATTTTCTGGTTTTCCATAAACTTCTCGGCAGTTGCGATCCAGCCGGCAGAGAAGGAAGGGAATACACCGAAACGGGTGCTGCCCGGAGCAAAGTTCTCCGAACCGTTGTAGCCGACGTTTACGTCGAGCAGATATTTGCTTTGATAGGCATAAGTAGCACGTCCTACCAGTCCTACGTAGTTACGGGGCAGATAAGTGTAGCTGTCCGGATAATAATTACGCGACTGATTGTAAAGGAACAGACCGGATATTCTGTGGTCGCCGAATGTACGGTCATAGTTGATACGTCCTTCCAGATACCAGTTCTGTCCGCGTCCGCTGCTTTCCGAGTAAGTGAGCGGAGTATCGCTGCCGCTGGGTACATAGATAAGTGACTTATCGTAGTCGGGATCGGTCTGTGACATCGTACCGTTGGTGTCAAAGTATGATTTGTAGTACACAGTCTGCGCTTCGATGGCGCCTCCCGTACGTACTTTTTCCAGTTTGAATTTATTGTCGTAAGCACCTTTCACGGAAACGCTCAGTCCCGGAGTGATAAAGTCCAGTTTCTGTGTGATGTCCAAATCCAGATTCAATGTCGTGTCATACGTTTGATTGTAACCTTGTCCGTAGAATACGAACATACCGTCACGCATCACTTCTCCCAGCGGAACCATATCTTTAGGAATCAGTGTACGTACTCCGTTGATAAATCCCGGTCCTGCAAACGGATGTGACCAGATCTGTGCGATTACCCAAGGATTCTGGTCTTCACCTGTGCCCGAAACGACGCTGCGCGGTTCCTGTATCTTGCCTAAAACACCACCGACACCGAGTTTCATCGAAGTAGTCTTTGTCAGATTAGCATCGATATTGGCACGGTAGTTATAGCGGTTGTAACGATAGTTATTGTCGTACATCTGTCCGGGAAGTTCTTTCAGAAGTCCGTTCTGATAAGTATAACCTACAGAGATGAAGTATCGCACATTATCGCTACCGCCGGAGATATTTAGGTTGTTCTGGCTTTGAAGATAGATATTATTAAAAATATACTTCTTCCAATCCATACTGGGATACATGATCGGGTCTGAGCCGGTACGATAGGCTTCTACCTGTTCCGGGGTGAAGTATAATTTAGGATTCGTTACGTGGTCCATCTCCTGCTTCATGTTCCAGAAGCGTGCGAACTCGTAACTTCCAGTCTGTTCTACCAGTGAGATGGGTTGTTGCAGACCCAGTTTGGTGCTGGCGGAAATCTGCGTTTTGCCTGCTT
>OGOG01001961.1_pt1 | contig 18637 bp, 9 predicted proteins | sample 1552581 | NCBI WGS metagenome assembly OGOG01 (sample SAMEA2580152, study PRJEB22360) | human gut metagenome | biome: human gut; feature: human-associated habitat; material: faeces | place: Denmark | collected 2008/2010 | reverse complement strand
TTTTCCAATATCTATGCATGAAATCTATTAAACGAAAGTTTTCTTTCTTTAAAAGGGAGGCGGCATTCGTTTAGAACCAACGCTCTATTTCATTAGAACTAAAGTTACATTAGGTCAGAAGATAAAATTCATTGCTCTTATTCCGCCTCTTTTTCACTTTTTAGCCGTGTGTCGGTTAATGTCGGAAAAGTGTCAGAATGTAGCCGTTTACACCTTTTGATGAAGATGAATGTGGCGCTTTTGCCGGAAAGGGTAGGGATGTGTATCTGAACAGACGGGAAAGGTGATATTCTGCAAAAGCCTGATTGCCGGAAAAGGCGTTTTTGATCACCGCAAAGAAAACTACCCGGATATAGCAGAAGCTATACCGGGTAGAAAATACAAAATGACATTATATATACACTCTTGACTTTTTGTCGGAGTGCATTAAGGGGTCAACTCGATCCATTCACCGGCTTGAGTATCTATGTTCAAGATATCCGTGCCGGATAAAGTATAGTTCTTATTTGGCTTCAGTGTACCGGGACGGGCTATTTTCAACATGCCGCCTTTCTCCGAATAGATGCGTACCCGATTGATTTCTCCACCTTCCATCCGGGCCGATACCAGGAATGCACCCATGGCGCGTAAGCTTTCGAAGGATACATCTTTCCATTCTTTCGGTATTGCCGGGAAGATGCGTATTACGCCTGTGTGACTTTGCAGCAACATTTCTTGTATGCCTGCTGCAAAAGCGAAGTTACCTTCGAGCGTGAAGGGGCGGTAAGTGAAGCGGGATTTGCCGCTTTGGGTCTGGTCACCGTTGGCATGGAAGGTGTTCTTCAGGCAGAAGCATTCCGCAAAGGTTTTCAGGGCTTGTGCGGCACCTTCACCATCGAATGCACGGGCTTTCATATTGGCGAGCCAACTGTATGAATATCCTGTCCAGTAGTCCGGCCCTACTTCATCGAGTCTCTTCAAGGTGGCGCGGATGATGTGTTGTGACTTTTCTCCGTCGCTCCAGTCTATCAGTCCCAGCGGATGGATAGCCATGGCATGTGAAAAATGGCGGTGTGATTCTTTGTAAGGATATCCTTTGGCGAAAGTGAGGCAACCTTCTTCGTCTATGTCGTAATCCGGTAGTTGGGCTTCCAGGGATACCCAGTGTCCGGCTTCGTCGGCCAGGTTCAGTTCGTGTGCCAGTTCGGAAGCAGCCTTAAAGAGGAAGTGCATCATTGCCAGGTCATAATTGGTCATGTCGCTGAACCACGCTTGCAGGGAGTTGTCGAATATTTCGGGACTTGAACTGAATTCCAGTTTACGTACTCCTTCGGGGGTAACTTCTGAAATTTGCTCCAGATAGATTGCCACATCCTTGATGAATGGATAAGCACGTTCTTTGAGGAAAGTGCGGTCTGCCGAATATTTCCATTGCAGATAGAAGTGTTGTGCCAGCCATGCAGCTACGGTTTGCGACATGGAGTATTGTATCCATCCTCCCATGGGTTCTCCTGTCAGGGTGCAAACCCCCGGTATATTCATCCCTTCGGTACCGAAATAGCGGCGGGTGTAGCGTTTGTAAGCATCCCGTTGGTTCCACAACGTGTTCAGATAGCCCATTCCTTCGGTCAGGTGATTGCTTGTATAGGCCGGCCAGTAACTTAGCTGGGTATTTAAATCGTGATGATAGTCTCCCTTCCAGGGCGGAAGTTTGCCGTTATCGGCTGTCCATACGGCCTGCAGGGAGATGGGGTATGAGTGTTCGCGGGTAGTGGAACCGAATTTATACATTTCGTTCTGATACTGTTTTTGCAGTACAGAATCGGGTAGAGTGATCGATGATTGTGCCCAGTACTTGTCCCAATATTCCAGGTGTGCCTGATAATCATGCTTTAGACCGCGTTGCAGGGCGGCTTCTGCCTTTTCGGAAGCTTGCTCGCCGGATAAGGAAGAGGTGACGCTCCAGGTACCGTACAAGGTTTCGCCTTCTTGTTTCCAACAGACTGTTACGTCATACGAAAAGTCTCCGTATCCCTTTTGATGGTAGGTTATTTGGTTTCCTTTACGAACCACTTTTCCTTGTTGATAGCCCAATCGGTGCAGATCTTGTCCCGAAACCGGATCGAGGCTGCCATCCGGCTTCGTTTTATTGTATACAGGAGTGATGATGGAGGGTTCTATTGGGGTTTTCAGGTTACGGAATACAAACCATCCGATCGGTTCGGTAGCATGAACGAAAGTCTGCATTTGTGTACCGTCTGCCCAGTCTGCTTCACATAAGGCATTGTTCAGGTAAAGTCTTACCTGAGTCGGAGTGCCGATCTGCTCTAATGGAAATTCGATGGCAGCTCCGGGAATCTTGGATGGCGCGGGATTCATGTCATAAGGCCAGTCCAGCTTTTTCTGTACGGGCAGATAGTTCTTTTGGCGAATATGTTCTTTTACCCAGGAGAAGCGGAAGTTATCTCCCGACAGACTGTCTACCGGACGTAAATCCCATAAATCGGTTCTGTCCAGTGACAGGCGTAGGGTGGAGTCACGTTGCCATACCAAGGCACCGACGGTAGCATTTCCCAAGGGCATTGCTTCGTCCCACGACCGGGCAAGTTCGGTGAATACAAGATCACTCTCTGAAGGAGTGACCGGACAATAGTCATACGAGTTGCAACTGCTCCACAGACCACAACAGAGTAGTAATAGTAGTTTGATTTTCATAATATTAAAAAAGATCAGTTTATAATGTTCTACTTTCAGACTTGTGTTATTATGAATACAATGAGAATAGCAGTCACCATAGAGCGGCTGCTATTTTTTTAATGTATTTTAAGATTCATCTGACTATTTATTCAATAGCAATTCGATCGCCTTGCTACCCTTGTCTCCGGATTTCTCTTCGGATGCCGGGGCGAAAAGTACATCCAACAGGTAGACGGGTAAACTCTTTGCCGGGTTGAAATGCCCGGATGACACATAATTACGGACAGACGTTAGTAACTGCTGCATCGCAGGTCTTTCATCGATTTTCTTTTCCGGATCGGCACAGAGCACGAATAGTTTTCCTTTTCCTACCTTAGCTTCGAACGAGATACCCAGTTTTTGGTTGGTCTCGTATGAGTCAATGCTCTGTATCAATGGGGTGATTTCTTTCAGTTCGTCGAGTTCCAGGGCTGTCGAATAGTTCAGGATGTCCCACCATTGCCAGTCGGCATAGTTCCGGGTGGGGAAGTCGCGAAAGGCGGGATGCTCGTTATCGATCAGTGTACCTACGATCATTGGATTCCAGTTGAACATAATCGGGTTCCAGAAATGGCTGGCGAAGTGCGCTTTGCGTCCTTTACACTTTTCTGGAATTAACAGTACATTCTTGCCTTCGTTGAGCCACTGTTTGGTTTCGTCATTCCAGGTACGGGTGTAGACAAAGTTGTGCTGTTCCGTTTTCGGTTGTTCCGGATATACCCACACATCCCATTCATTGTGTATACCGCCCAGCTCAGCCTTCAAGGTCAGTTTGCGGGCACTGTCCATCCCGTTCAAGGGGAGTTCGATGATTCCGAGTGAATCTACCGTAGCAGGTTGTATGCTTTTTGTCTTCAGGCTTCCTTTGTGGTATACGGTTCCGTCTTCACCGATTAGTGTCCAGTTCAGTTTCCGGCTGTTCAGGGCATCTTTACCGAAATGGTAAATTTCCATTTTTGCCTTTAGTTTTTCCCCGTTTCTGAAAGTGCGTTTGGGTAAACGTGCCAGGAGTACGGTCGGAGCACACGATTCTCTGAATTTTTCGGGTGTTACCAGTCCTTTGCTTTCCCAGAAAGCGTCGAGGATGCCTACAAAGGCACTGCCCTGTCCGGGGAAATCGGCCAGTCCCAACAACTGAAAACCACCGGAGTTGCGAGTACGGAGCAGCGATTCGTTTACCTCTTTATATTGCAGCACCGTATGTGCTCCGGTTGCCCGGAAGAAATCGTTGGCTTGGTGCAACATGCCGTTTTTGGCAAGCCGTTCGCGGAATACCTCGAAATTGCGTGCTTCTACAACGCCGGTATATTTCTTCATTTCCTCAAAGTTGGGATACATACAGCGTTGTCCGGTTTCGTGAGCAATCACCGGTACATCGATATCCGATTCTTTGCAACGGTCCCAGTCAGTCGATGGCTTTCCTTCGTATACGGTAATCCATCCTTTCGAGGTGACATGCGACACATAGTACTGATCCGAAGGAGTATGAGTACGTGCGGTCGAGGCGCTATAGAGCCGTCGGTTATCATACTTCTGTGCCTTTTTTACCAGATCTTCCAATACGGCGAAGTCACCTTCGTTTTCGTTGCCGTTACACATCAGGATGAAAGAGGGGTGATTGCCATAGGCATCGAGAATGGCATACATCTCTTTTTCAAAGAAATCACGCCGGTCAGGATATTTACCCACATCTTTGATCCACATGGGAAGTTCGGCCTGGAGGTACATACCTACTTCGTCACCGGCTTCGAAAGCTGCTTCCGGCGGACACCAGGAGTGAAAGCGTACGTGATTCATTCCATATTCTTTAATGGTGGTGAAGATGCGTTTCCAGTCATCCACATTTGTCGACGGATAACCGGTCAGGGGAAAGACTGCACAATCCAGTACTCCACGTAAGTGAATGTCTCTTCCGTTCAGGCGGATATGATGTTTACCCTGCTCTACGTTCCGCATGCCGAAAGTTCGGGTTTGAGTATCTGTCTTTCCGTCTACGTTCCAACTGGCTTCTATCTCGTATAAATAAGGTGTGAATTCATCCCAGAGTTTCACCCTATTTCCCATCGGGAGCGTTTGGCGTATGCCTGCATGTACCTGAAGGCTGTCTGCATTTAGTGTTTGGCGAACTATTATTTTACCTCCTTGCTCGCGGATGCATAGCTCCAGTTTTCCTGTCTGTCCGGTCTTTAGGGGAGCGGGCTGTACAGATACTTCCACAGCTTTCGAGCTGACATCGGGGTATACATTGATCTGGCGGATATGCGCTTTCTCCTTAGCATATAGTAAGATGTCTCCGGCTATTCCGTTCCAATTAGTCTGCGTATATTCAGTTGTTCCATGGTTCCATTGATCCATCGGATATTTAAGTGTATTGTTTACGCAAATGGTCAGTGTGTGGATTCCCGGAGTAAGTAGCGGAGTCAATACGAACGTGTTCGGTGTGCTCAGGTGCTCTTTCATTCCTGCCTCTTTGTCATCCACGTAGACGGTGGTTTCCCAATGGCAACGTTCCAGTTTCAGGTAAATCTCCCGATCTGCCCAATCTTCCGGAATCACTACTTCACGTTGGTACCAGGCGGCTCCCTGATATTCGAATTTACGGCTTAAACGGTCTACGTAGCGTGCCGTATTTTTAATTCCTTTACCTCCCTGGTCTGTCGATCCGGGGAGCATAATGGTTTCAGAGAGCTTGTCCAGATAGAGTTCCGAACCGGGAGTTTTACCGAATCCCATCGGATCCAGTTGGAAGCGCCACATGCCCGACAAGTCAAGAGCATCATTCGTTAGGGTTTGCGCCATAGCGGTCATGGCAAGCATCAATCCGGTCAGGAGCAGAATCGCCCGGTACCGGGTGTTTTGAAAAGATTGTTTCATGATAGAATGGTATTCATTAATTTCCGGTGAATTTGTACTCCTTGATGATTGTTATCCATTGAGGCGGCTATATCAAAGAAGTGTTCGGCTTTTGTTCTATTTCCCAGTCCCAGATGTCCCAGTGCCATCAGGTAGTTGCAGTGGATGCGGTTCTTTTTATCCATATCGTCTTCCCAAATCAAAAGATCGGGTAAAGATACGGCAAAATAATCCATCTTGAATCGGTCGAAGAGGTGTTCTTCTCCATAAGTAATTAATTGGTTGAACCGGCTGCGTGCCTTTTCTTCCTCTCCTAATTTCCGGTATGCCAGTCCTTGGTAGAATATTTTATCCGGTTTCTGGTCGTTGTAATACATGGCAGCGGCTGGCTGGCTGTTTCCCGAACAGGCTTTGACGAACAGGCTGTGAGCCTCTTCCGGTCTCCCTTGTTGTTGCAGGATATATGCTTTGTAATAATTGAAGTCATTTTCCTGTGCTCCCGGTAGTTTCCCTTCACCCAGATGGGTAGGGTATATGTAGCATTCATCTATTAAGGCGAGTGCGTCATCATATTTTTTCCGGTTTATCAACTCCTTTGCCAGTTCCAGGCGTGCCAGCTGATATTGTGCGGGTACTTTACCTTCTCCTCCTTCCCACGGATGGAATTTTCTTTGGTCGATCCGTCGGATTGCTTCCCGATATTGCCCGGTTTGGTTCAGTAAAGTGACGTATTCCAGATACAGGTCGTCACGGGTCATTACGATATCTATGTGCTGTTCCAGAAAGCACAGTCTTTCTATGTGCGGACGGTTCAGCCGTTTGTACAATTGATCCAGTTCCATCAGTACACGGGCATCCGTGTGATCCAGGCGGAATGCTTTTTCCAGTAAGGTGACAGCTTCGTCCGGACGGTTCATTTTGTTGAAGTAAGCCAGTGACAGATTACGCCATACGGTGGGGAATGTCTCGTCTTCGCGCGAAGAGCGCTCCCAGGCTGCGATGGCAGTGGGATACCGGCGTTTATCATACCATAGATTTCCCAGGTAATAAAGTGCTTTGGGGGCTTTTCCTGCAAAGTCGACTACACACTGAAGGGCTTCTATCGCTTCCAGGGCATTGGGGAAACAATAATCGGCCGGTTCTTTTTCGGCAGTGGCAATGGCTATTTGTGCTTCGGCTGTTTTTCCTAGACGGATCAGGCACCAACTCTTGTAATAATGTAAGAGTGTCTGTTCACCGACAGGTTGGGCAATGGCAAGTTCGGCTACAGCCAGTGCTTCTTCAAATCGTCCGGCAGAAGTATAGTCGAGCACCAGTGCTTCGTAATCGGGTGCTCCACGCTTCATTAGGTTCCGAAGTTGGATCAATACTGTTTCATCCCGGGTGATCAGGTATTTTTCGAACAGGCAACCGAAGTTGAATGCATCTGTCTTCAAGGAGTCTTCTATCCAGGCAAGAGCCTCCTCTTTTTGTTCGAGATGGCGGAGTATGATTGCTTTCAGATGGCGTCCGCGCAGATTGTGCCAGTTGTGGAGAAGGGATTTTTCAATCTCTTCGAGAGCTTCTTCCCAATTGCTGCGGGACACGGAAATCTGGGCCAGCGAATAGTAGCCTGCGTCTTGCCATGCCGCGTTCCAACACGATTTATAGAACGAATCGTAGGCCTCATCATCTTTTCCCTGAAATTTTAGAGCAAGTCCGAGGTTATAGAAAGCTTCTCCATCATAGGGGTTAGGATTCTTTTCGGTGAGTCGGGCGATGGCATTCCGAAGATATGGTTCAGCCTGCGCAAACTCTCCTTTGCGTATCAGCCATAGTCCCATGGCGTTGTTGCAACGTGCATCTCCATTGTCCCGGCGGAGTGCTTCCCGATAATAGTCGGTCGGGCAATAAGTGGCATGACGATATTGTTCCAGATGCAGTCCGGTCAGATAGAGTTCTTCGTTGGTTTTGATCTCTTCCGGTGCAAGGGCGGGTTTGGCTGCTTCCGGAACTGCTTTGATTATTTCCGGTTCGGCCTTCCAACTTAGCTTTTTTCGTCCGTTGGTATCGTAGATAATGACTTCCGCTTCGTGAAGATCATTTATGGGGATCAGCCGGTCGAATACTTGTTCAGGCGAGAGGCTACCGATTTCCTCAAAGCGTATAACACCCGCTTGACGGACTACGATGCGTAATCCTTGCTGAGCCGAGGTGGCAAACAGCTTCAAACGACATTCTTCTCCTTCGGTTTCCAGATTCATTAAGAGTTCGGAGGAGGCGTTTTTCACAACTCCCAATTCCCGATAGGGCATGAAGTATTGGGTAAAAGTCTTCTCTTCATAAGGTTGCAACCAACTGAAGTCCGGTTGATTGTCCGTATAGACTCCGGTCATCAGTTCTATGTACGGACCGTCAGCATCAGTCAGGTTGCGGTCCCATGCCTGTCCGAAATCCCCGTTTCCCCAGGTCCATTGTTTTTTTCCGGGAGATATGTGATGATTGGCCACATGCAGGACACCTGCCTGTGTATCATTTTCGTACCCGCCTACAAAATTATAGTTAGACCGGATTGCCATGTAGGAGGTCGGTACGGGAATATTTTTATATCTGGAAATATCTACGCCGGCAGAATAATCCATTTTATAGTAGGTTCCGGTAGCAATAGGATAACGAGACACGTCCCGTTTTCCATGATCGAATACAGCGTTGACATCCGACGGGAATACTGACTGATAGCAGTCATTGACCGCTACGGCCGGATTGGCCCACCAAAGGAAAGTTTGTGGAAGCGGAGTCGGGTTGGAAACTTTTCCTTGTATCTCGAGTACGGCACGTCCCGGGCGGAGTGTAAATCCGGCTGTTCCTTTTTGACCGAACATCCGTTCCCGTTCGCTTACCCATACAACGACACTTCCGTCTTTACATCGTTCGATGCTGTAGTCCACCGGTAAGAAGGTGCTGGGACGGTGATGTTGAGGCCAGTTGAACTCAATGCCTCCGGAGATCCAGGGACCGGTGAGTCCTACCAGTGCCGGCTTTATTACGTGATTGTAATAGATAAAATGCCGTTGCTTTACCTTGTCGAATGCCATTTGAATACGTCCTCCCAGTTCGGGCAGGATCATGACTTTGATGTATTCGTTCTCCAGCCATACGGCATGATAACTTTTCTCCTCGCAGGTATCTTCAATTTTCTCGATGACCGGATACGGATATACGACTCCGCTGCTTCCCTGGTAGACACGTTTCTCCAGGAACATCGGGTTTTTCTCAGGGCGTCCGATGCCATAGGTAGGGAGCAGGATGTCTTCCTCCCATACATTAACACTTTCTTTCATTTTGTTCTATGTATTATTTGATTAATTCTTTTTCTATTTCTTCCAGTGTTTTCCCTTTTGTTTCGGGCAGGTTTTGGCGTATGAACAGGAATCCGGCCAGGCAGATACCACCGTATAGCCAGAAAGTTCCTTCGGCACCTATACTTTCATTCAATACCGGAAAGGTATAGGTCAGTATGAAACAAGCCACCCAAAGGAAGAAGGTAGAGATGGCTATAGCCATACCTCGTATTTTCACGGGGAAGATTTCGGATAACACCACCTAGACTACCGGGGCAAGTGACATAGCATAGCAAGCGATGGCAAGTACCACCAGTAGAAGCATGGGTAAACCGTTTACATCCAGGAAGTAGCAGGTTCCCAATATAAGGTAAATCAGCGCTAATCCTGCCGAACCGATCAGCATCAGTGTACGACGTCCCCATTTGTCTACCGTATAGATGGCGACGAACGTAAATATCACATTAGTAATCCCGGTCACTACGATGTTCATCAGTACATCGGAAACGGCATATCCGGCTGATGAAAAGATCTCGTGGGCATAATTGAAGATAACATTAATGCCGCACCATTGCTGGAATATGGCCAGAACGATTCCAATGATCAGTACTTTGCGCATTTCCGGGCGGAAGACCGATTTCCATTCGTTGTTTTGCCGGTTGCCTTGAGATTGAGTGAGTTGGTTCAGTTCTTCCAGGGTTTGGCGGGCATACGTTTCCCCTCCGATGCGTGTCAGTGTCTTTTGTGCTTTCTCCTGTTGATGGACGGTAGCCAGCCAACGGGGACTTTCGGGGATGATGAACGATAACAGGAAGAAAATTCCTGCCGGGATCAGTTCTGCCCAGAACATCCATCGCCAGGCCCATTGCACACTTGTTTCGCTGAGTATATCGGAACCTTGTGTGTAGTATTCCCCGATTTGCCAGTTGGCCAATTGTGCCAATAAGATACCTAATACGATGGTGAGCTGGTTGAGCGATACGAATTTGCCGCGTACATGGGCAGGAGATACCTCTGCAATATATACGGGAGAAATGTTGGATGCGATGCCGATGCCCAATCCTCCTACAATGCGATAGAAGATGAAGTAGGAAAAATGATCGACTGCTCCCGTACCCCAAGCCGAAAGTGCAAACAGGAATGAGGCTATGACAAGCATCTTTTTGCGTCCGTATTTGTCGCTCCAGATTCCTGAGAGCAAGGCTCCTGCCAGGCAGCCTATCAGTGCGCTGCTCATAGCCCAGCCACGTAGAGCCGCAGAGTTTTCAATACCAAAGAAAGGTTCATAGAAGATTTTAGCTCCTCCGATAACAACCCAATCATAGCCGAACAGTAATCCGCCCATGGCTGAGACGATGCAGATAAGTAGTAAATAGCCTCGTGTCTGTTTCATGTTATTAAATGGTTTAATTGATATTGCAAAGTAAGCGGGTTTGAGAATAGAAATAAATAGAGAAACCGATTAAAAAGATGGACTATATTTCTTTTTTATCTCTATATTTGTGGCGTGAACCGATGAATCTTATTAGTATGGCAAAACAAAAAGACGGCTTTCTGGGCGAACAGGCATTGGTGTTGCCTCCTGCCATTGTGCAACGTATGAAGACTGATCCTGCAACTTCTATACTCTATATAACCGATATAGGCTATTATCCAAAGGCTTATAATCACTTTCGGGAGCGGGAAACTCCGATTGACCAGTATGTGTTTATCTATTGTACGGAGGGTAGGGGATGGTTCAGTCTCGATGGGCAGAAACACCCGGTAGTGCCTAACCAATACTTTATACTTCCTGCAGGACTTCCTCATGCGTATGGCGCTGATGAAAAAGAACCATGGACAATTTACTGGATTCACTTCGGAGGAACACTTGCTCCGCTTTATTGTACGCATCGTACCTGTAGGCTCACGGATATAAAACCGGGAATGCATTCGCGTATTAGTTACCGGACAGAACTGTTTGAGGAGATCTTTCGGGTACTGAAGATGGGGTATAGCTTGGAGAATCTTTCATATGCCAGCTCTGTATTCCATCATTATTTGGGATCATTGCGCTATCTCAGAGAGTATCGGGAGGCTTTTTCAGAGCATCGTCCGGCAGGAGAAGAAGATCCTGTAAATGCAGCTATTCATTATATGAAGGAGAATCTGGGCAAGAAGCTGACTTTAGCCGAGCTGGCTGATTATACGGGGTATTCATCCTCATATTTCTCTAATCTGTTTTTGAAGCGTACAGGATATGCCCCATTGAGTTATTTTAATCAGATTAAGATTCAGAAAGCCTGTCAGTTTCTCGATTTTACCGATATGAAAGTGAATCAGGTCTGTTATAGAGTGGGTATTGAAGATGCTTATTATTTCTCACGGCTGTTCAGCCAGATAATGGGAATGTCTCCCAGGGAATATAAAAAGGTAAAGAAAGGATAAAAGGAAGACAGCAAAGAAGAAAGGTGTGTCGAAACTCGTATTCACCACGGATTATCACAGATTAAGAGTGTTGATAACCAATGACGGGAAATTCACTCTGTGCTACTCTGTGTCCTCTGTAGTGAGTTCCGACACGCCTTCCTTCTGATAAATACTACATTTTTATTTTCTCTGCCAGTCTGATGTCTTTAGAGGAGGCGCCTACTAGAATTTCAAATTCACCTTTTTCAAATACCCATCGGTTTTGTTTGGCGTTAAAATACTGGAATGCGTCTTCACTCAAACCGATTTCTATCTGTTTGCTTTCTCCTGCTTTCAGATATACCTTGTCGAAACCTTTTAATTCTTTCAAGGGACGTGGCTCTTTAGATTGCATGTCGCGTACATAAAGTTGAGCGACTTCATATCCGTCTCGCTGTCCGGTATTGGTTACAGTGAATGAAACGACGAGTTGCTTCTGTTTTTTATCCGTCATACGGATGTTGAGGCCCGAATAGTCAAAGGTGGTATACGAAAGACCGAATCCAAAAGGGAAAAGGGGTTCGATACCTTTTTGATCGTATCCACGGTAACCGGTGAATATTCCTTCTGTATAATACACTTTCTTTTCCTTGCGAGTTTCATCGTAATGACCGCAGGCAGGTGAGTCTTCCCATCTTTTCTCGATAGTGAATGGCAGCTTGGCTGACGGATTCACTTTACCCGAAAGAATATGAGCTAAAGCATGTCCGCCTTCCTGCCCCGGATAGAGGGCGTGTACTACTGCAGGCACCTGATCGATCCATCGGGTCATGTTTATTCCGCCTCCTGCATGGATGGCAACTATCAACTTAGGATTTACTTTTACCAGTTCCTGAATTAACATATCTTGTCCGTAAGGCAGGTCGAAAGGACGGTCGCGCCCTTCCAGTTCGATACTGCCATCCAGTCCGGCACAGAAAACCACCAGATCGGCTTTGGCAGCCAGTCGTTTCGCTTCAGAAAAGTCAATATCACTTTGATAAGCATATCCCATCCGGATCTCTGCCGGTGTACTGCGTTGGTTGCAGAACTCCAGCCGAATATGTTTGGCATCCCCTTTTTTTGCGGAAATTGCGGTATTGCGAACATCGAATGATTGAGATTGAGAGGCATCCAATGCTAATGTTCCGTCTATCCATAAACGATAGGCACCTTGTGCGTCGACAAAGAATCGGATACTGTCTGTTTTCTCGACATCTACATATCCTTCCCAGCACACCCGATAATCATTTCCCAATTTACTTTCGTTGAAAGGATATCCCCACCATTCATAATTTACCGTGCGGTCGGTGCGGCGGAGAATCAATCCGCTTTCTTCTTTATCGGTTTCTACAGTCCGGTCGGCCGATTGATTAACACTTACAGTTCTTCCTGCCGCTACTGCTTGCTGTTGGATCATTTTATCCGAGAGTGTGGCAGAAGTGTCGGAAGATAGTGTATAATAGCTCGCTTCCAGTCCGGGTTTACCTTCTTTCGTACGGAATTTACTGTTACGGAATAAGCGGGGTTTGAATTGGTTGGATATTCCTTCCGTGTAAAGTACGGTTGCTTCCGGAAACTCCTGACGGATACCTTCTAACGCTGAAACTACATACCAGGGATGAACTTTTGAACTTCCCCCACCACCGTAAACGATGCTGTTTACATTGTATATTCTATCCGAAACGATAGCCGGATTGGCAGTCGGTCCGATCACAGCTATCACTTTGGGGCGGTGGATCGGTAAGGTATTCTGTTCATTCTTTAACAGGATGATTCCTTCACAAGCGGTATTCAGAGCCATCTGATTGGCTTGAGGATTAAAAGTCGGAATATCGGTGTCTTGCTGAGGCCTGTCGAAAAATCCCATTGAAATACAGGCACCATAGATGCGGCGCACTTTATCATTGATTACTTCTTCTGTAACCTTTCCTTCTTTGACAAGTGGGAGAAGTTCTTTGCGGGTGAACCAGTCATTGCTGCCCATCTCAAGATCCAAACCGTAGTTTGCGGCATTTTCGGCGGAATAGGTACATGCCCAGTCAGACATTAACATGCCTTTGAAGCCCCAGTCTTTCTTTAAAATATCGATCAGATGTTTGTTTTCAGTGCAATATACTCCGTTCACTAGGTTATAACCCGTCATGACAGCCTTGACACCTGCTTTTTGCACAGCAGCTTTGAAGGGAGGCAGATAGATTTCCTGTAAAGCACGTTCGGATACTTCGGTACTGACGGTGTATCGGTCAAATTCTTGATCGTTGGCTGCGAAATGTTTGATGGTAGCAATGACTCCTCCGTCTTGCACTGCTTTTATAAAGGGGACTACCATCTCGGATGCCAGATAAGGATCTTCACCAAAATATTCAAAATTACGGGCTCCTTTTGAAGCCCGATAGTTGTTAACTCCGGGAGCTAAGAGAAAATGAATACCTCTTGCACGCCATTCCTGAGCATACATTGCTCCTGTTTTCTCTGCCAGATTTTTATTCCAAGAGGCAGCTAGCGAAAGTGCTGATGGAAATGCGGTGGCGCGTCCGAATAATCCCCAGGATGCAACGCCCAGCGGACCGTCGGCCAGTTTGAATGCCGGTATTCCTAATCGTTCGCAAGGGTGCAGATAGAAATCATTGTATCCGGAAAGCAGGTCGATTTTTTCTTCCAGAGTCATTCGTTTGGTAAGATCGTCTACTCTTTCTTCAGTGGATAATGTCGTGTTCTGAAATGGGTACTGGCTTTGGGCATGTAGCTTGCAAGGAAAAAGCAGTCCTATACCCAGGCTCATGGTAAGGAAAATGTTTTTCATGTGTTTTTTCTGAATTAAATGTTTATTGAGTGATGTTGCAAAGTTCTAAAAAAGAGGGCTTATTGCAAAATAGAAAGCCCTCTCTTTTAGAATAAAGTGTGTTAAATTAATGTATAGCTTCTATCATTTCATTTCCGTTTCTTACGGGTTGTTTAATCAGTTCCGGCAGATTATAAGTTTTAGTGAACGTGTCATAAAAGTCCGGATCTTTTTGGGGCATCAGGAAGGGTTTCCCCGCTTTTCCGGTTTCCGGATCGAAACTGGCAAAGAAAGGGCGAGCCCAAAGCCCGTCCAACCGTTTGCTGCTGAAAACAAACCAGCGTCCGGATGATGACCATGTATGGAAACTCTCCACGTCGTTGCTGTTCACTTCATTTAAAAGCCGTATTTCTCCTGTATCCATTGTCAACAGACAAAGTTCGCTTTCCGGATGCCAGATGGAGAAGTTTCCATAATCCGACAGGGTGAACATCAGGTATTTACCATCGGGAGAAACCCTTGGGAAAGAGACGCTTTTTCCCTGTTCGGAGGCTCTGTACACACACTCCGGCGTACCGAATTTACCGGATTCCGGATCGAATCCTATTCTGCACAGGTCATAACGGATACTGTCCAGCGGCATCTTCTCTTTATAAGCATTTCCCCGGCAGAAATACAGTGTTTTCCCGTCCGGTGTCCAGTTGGGGAATGTTTCCATATACCGCTCCCCGCATATCAGGGAGTCAGTGAGGAATGTTTTCTTTTCAGTATCATAAACTATCAGGTCGGCAGCCAGGTCGGATACCTCTATGGGTTTCTGTCCCGATGAATGGAAGAACTGCTGTATCTCATTCATTGAGAATGCAATGTATCTTCCTGAAGGATGCCAGGCCGCATAGGTTCCCCCGTTCTTGAATCCCTCCGGTTTGGTGTTTACCTTTTCCACTTTCCCGTTTTTGCATATCAGTGTCCCTCCCGACTTTCCCCGCACATGCACCATCATGGTTTCCGGAGAGTTTTGATTGAACGTATGGCAGTTGATGCACTGTTTGCCGAAATTTCGGTTCTCCGCTATCGGAGTCTCTTCATAACCTGTCAGGTCTCTCTGGTAAATCCCCATTTCGTTCCATAGTTCATATCCCGGGTACAGCAACCGGTAGACCAGGTACTCATCTATCGGTTCGTTCGATATGGTATCCTTGATATCCGCATAGCGTGTCCATTTCCCTCCCCTCAGCAGGGTGATGCGGATGAATATTTCTTTTCCCGCGGCTTTTTGGAGAAGTTTCTTCCATTTCTTTGTCGGTATAATCACTTCGGGATTCTTGCTTGTGCAGAGGATGTCCGCCGTCTCCCCTGTGCCAATTTCCGTTTGGAAGGCATCCGCGTTCTCCCCGATCCTGAAATTGGGAGGTGCAATATTCAGCGGGAATGTGACCCCCGCATAATCGGGATATATACGGGGAATGCTGTCCGTGCAGGCATCCGGTTTGCCGCATTGGGCGGTGCATGCCTGCAGGCTCCAGCTGAGAACCGTGATAAGAAGGATATAGATTGTTTTCATGTCTTTACATATTAGTTCCTTATGATTTTGTCTCCATACGGACTGATGAAGTTCAGGTAATACCAGTAGGTGTTTCCAAACTCCGCTTTCAGCCTCTGCATTTGCCTGTTTTTATACAGGCTGTAATACCTTTGGAATCTCTTTTCGGTGTTTTCGCTGACGTTGAATCCTGATTTGGAAAACGTTTCCCCGTCCACTCCCAATTTATATATGTATAGTGCTTCTTGGTATGCGGGTGGCATTTCCGGATATTTAAAGTGCCTGATGAACTTCAGGTTATCCACAAAGCGTACTACGTTATTGCTCAGCAGTAAGTCACTCATCAGGTATTCAAAAGCCATTCTGTTTGTCGTGTCCTGCTCACACAGATATTGTAATTCCGGTCCTATATTGATGACGTTTGCAAATCGTGCGGGATGTTCCTTATTGTTTTCAAGTGCCATGCGCAGTCCCGGTACACTGCCTGCATGGAGCTGTTTTTCTAATTCTTCGGCATCTTTCCGATAGAAGAGGGACTGCTTCAGGAGATTGATGAACCGTCGTGCCACTTCAGGTCTTTTGTTTACTATGTTGTATCGTGCCAGGTTAAGCAAATGGGGTGCCGTTTCTCCCCATACCACCATTGCTTCGAATTCCCACCGCTGTGCTTCGTTGATGTATCCTAAGTCTTCATATATAAAATGTCCGTACTCACTCTCACGGCTATCGCTGTTCCATGGGAAGTATAGCGCCTTGACTCCCAGTTTTTGTGGGTAATCGAATAGTTGATAAGGCAATTTTCCCGTATGGTACAGAGCCAGGTTGTGAAAGTAGGAGATCAGCTGGTTGGTTCTTCCCGAGTTGATATATTTTTCGGTTTGTGTCAGTACATTTTCCCAATTCTTTTCTTTTACACTCTTTTCCGCCATTATCATTCGGTGTTCACTCATGTTATAGGTTTGGACAAAAAAGTAAAATGAAGTGCCTGCGTAAATTGCTATTAGTAAGCTGTATATTAAAAGACGGTACTTATTGTTGGGGGGAAGTGGAGAATAAATTTTTCGGATAAAAGACCAAGGGCGAACTGTGATTTGATGAAAAAGGCCCATAATCAGAAGTCCCAGGAAGGTAGCGATGATTGGTGTTAATGAATGGTCGACAGTCATTGAATAGAGGAACAAATATATAGAAGGTATTAGTGATAGCAGTAGCAGATCATTGTGCCCTGTAATTTTTTTTATGGCATCGTTAGTCAGTAAATATATGAGGGCTAAAATTCCTGCAAGTAAAATGCTGCCTATAGTAGGTATGTGAAAAAATTGTATAATAAATGCTGTCAGATAACTCATCCATCCTTGTGACTGGATATGTTGTAGAAAAAAAGTTTTGGAATATAGAAAAAGATGATGTTGTTCCTGATAGTAAATCACATGTGATAACACACTCTGATAACAGAGAAAATAAATAAAGAAAAGAAAAATGAAGAGTATGTAAGGGAAGTACTTTCTCATGATAAGTGCTGCTTAAATATGGGAAAATTCACGGACTCTATAACATTTAAATGTAGAGAGTCCGTGAATTTGTGTGTTAGATATTAATATCCCGGATTTTGAGTTAACTTGGGATTTAAATCAATTTCAGATTGAGGAATCGGGTAGATATAATTATGGTCTTCATATCTACTACCGGCCAGTTTAACATTGTCACCCTCGTACAGAACACATACCTTTCCGCCATCTTTGGGATCTGCATTAACCGCATCGTCTACCATTTTGTATTTAATGCCAAGGAATGGTGCGTTCAACACATCTTTAGCAATACCCCAACGGCGAATATCCCATTGACGCTTTCCTCCTTCGAGAGCAAACTCAACGCGCCATTCATTACGTATACGCTGACGAAGATCATCTTGAGTCGCGCAGTAAGTCGGCTTGGTTGCATCTGTCTTTTGTAATTCCGGCATACCTACGCGGCGACGGACCTGATTAACAGCTTCAAAAGCAGAATCGTCCAGTGGTGAAACTTCATTTTTGGCCTCAGCATAGGTTAACAGAACTTCTGCATAACGGATAGTTACCCAATCTTTTCCCATTTCCCAACCTGCTGATTGAGGGTCAATACTTGGGTCAAGCCATTTCTGTTGATAATATCCTGTTGCTGTAGCATCACCATGCTGTGCAATACCAGTGCTTCCACTTGATTTTAGTGGAGCTACTTTAATTGTCACGCCATACATTTCCTCACCATCGTGTAAAACGTTAACCTCTAAACGAGGGTCACGGTTAGCAAATGGATTTTTTTCCGAATAAATTTTAGATTTGCTGATAGGAGCTCCTTCGCTGTCTTCGAATGCATCTACCAGACTTTGAGTCGGATTCAAACCACCCCAACCTTTTGTCGGAAAGCATTCCCATCCAATTAGGTAGTTTGTTTTATCAGGTGCGTTGTACTGTACTGCAAGAATAATTTCTTCACAACCGTCTGTCTTTTCCCAGAATAATTCTTGGTACTTTCCAGTGTTTTCTTTGTCGTACAGATCATATTTATTTAGATCCATAACAGATTTTGCAGCTGTAGCCGCTGTTTCCCAATTGCCAAAATACAAAGCTGCTCTTGCTTTCATCGCCATAGCGGCACCTTTGGTTATGCGTCCCCACTGTGTAGCCGGCCATTCTTCTGGTAAGTAGCTGAAAGCTTTATCGAAGTCGGCCATTATTTTGGTGTAGATCTCATCTTTAGATGTACGGGTAATATCCTCTACATCAGTTAATTTTAAAGGCTGGTCGATGTATGGGACGTCTCCGAATTTACGAATCAATTCAAAATAAATATAACCTCTGAAGAAGTAAGCTTGTCCGGCTATTGGTTCCTTATCCGACTGAGATAATTCCATTTCTTCTAATTTCTGTAATACCAGATTACATCTACGAATATATCCGTAATCCTCTGACCATCCTTGGTCAGCAGGGTCGTATACGCCTTTGGACACGTTTC
>OGOG01001959.1_pt1 | contig 18643 bp, 18 predicted proteins | sample 1552581 | NCBI WGS metagenome assembly OGOG01 (sample SAMEA2580152, study PRJEB22360) | human gut metagenome | biome: human gut; feature: human-associated habitat; material: faeces | place: Denmark | collected 2008/2010 | reverse complement strand
TCTTTCCTTTCTTTTGCTTCTCCAACAATTTACGCTTACGGCTGATATCGCCACCATAACATTTTGCAGTCACGTCTTTACGAACAGCTTTTATAGTTTCACGTGCAATAATTTTGGCACCGATAGCTGCTTGTATAGCAATCTCGAATTGCTGGCGCGGAATCAGTTCCTTCAACTTCTCACACATACGACGTCCCATATCATAAGCATTATCAATGTGTGTCAGAGTAGAAAGTGCATCCACAGATTCACCATTCAAAAGAATATCAAGTTTCACCAGTTTAGAAGGTCTAAAACCATTAGGATGATAATCAAAAGAAGCATATCCTTTAGAAATACTTTTCAACTTATCATAAAAGTCAATTACTATTTCTCCCAAAGGCATATTATAATATAATTCCACCCGGTTGCCCGAAATATATTCCTGTTTGATCAATTCACCACGTTTACCCAAACACAAAGTCATAATAGGACCGATATAATCGGTAGTTGTGATTATGGAAGATTTTATATATGGCTCTTCAATATGATCAATCAATGTAGGATCGGGCATACCTCCAGGATTATGAACCTCTGTAACATGTCCCTGTTTATCATAAATATTATAAGAGACATTCGGAACGGTAGTGATTACATTCATATCAAACTCACGATCCAAACGTTCCTGAACGATCTCCATGTGTAACAACCCAAGGAATCCACAACGGAAACCAAATCCTAAAGCTAAAGAAGACTCCGGTTGGAATGTTAATGACGCATCATTCAACTGCAATTTTTCAAGAGATGCCCGCAAATCTTCAAATTCTTCAGCCTCAATGGGGTAAACACCGGCAAACACCATAGGTTTTACTTCTTCAAAACCAGCAATCGCTTTGTCACATGGACGAGCTATATGTGTAATGGTATCACCTACTTTCACCTCTTTAGAGGTTTTAATTCCGGAAATAATATATCCCACATCACCCGTACGAAGTTCTTTACGAGGTACCATATCCATTTTCAGCACACCGATTTCATCCGCGTCATATTCCTTTCCTGTATTGAAAAATTTGACTTTATCACCGGTACGAATCACTCCGTTCACTATCTTAAAATATGCGATAATGCCACGGAAAGAATTGAATACGGAGTCGAAAATTAAAGCCTGCAACGGTGCTTCCTCATCTCCTTTCGGATGAGGAATACGTTCGATAACCGCGGTCAGGATTTCTTCAACCCCCATACCAGTTTTGCCGGAAGCACGAATAATCTCCTCACGCTTGCAACCTAGAAGCTCAACGATTTCATCTTCCACCTCTTCGGGCATGGCACTTGCCATATCACATTTGTTGATCACCGGAATGATCTCCAAATCATGTTCAATAGCCATATAAAGATTGGAAATAGTTTGTGCTTGAACACCTTGTGAAGCATCTACAATGAGCAACGCGCCTTCACAGGCAGCTATTGACCGGGATACTTCATATGAAAAGTCCACATGTCCCGGAGTATCGATCAGATTCAGAATATACTTTTCACCTTTATGAGCAAATTCCATTTGTATAGCATGACTCTTAATGGTAATCCCCCTCTCCTTTTCCAAATCCATATTATCAAGCATTTGTCCTTCGGTAACTTGGATAGTATTGGTGAATTCCAGCAAACGGTCTGCTAATGTCGACTTACCATGATCAATATGGGCAATAATACAAAAATTACGTATATTCTTCATTTTCAACAGTTATCTATTTATAAACAAGATAATTACATAAGATAGCCATTATTCAGTAAAACTATAGCAAAACAAATAATAGTATACTAGTGAAATAAGACCTCTTTTTATGGCCGCAAAGATAATGAAAATAATCCAATACTTTCATGTTGTTTATGACTATAAGTTGCTGAAGGGGAACATCAGAAATTGATCAATTTCAGTTGAGTAATCAGATTATAAAACGAAGACTGATAAATATCCATCACATCATACATCCAATTTCCATAAGATATTATAAAAAAATGCGTTGATTACATTTTATAATGTATCAACGCATTTTTTTATTGGTAAGTGAACCGTACTGTTAGTTCAATTTAATGAAAAGCTCACCTTCAACTTCCTGAGTGGAGATCTTGTCTTCTCTCAATAACCAGCCAAGTCCCAAGAACAGGTCTTTATCAACCAGTTTAGTTGCTTTTTTAATTTGCTTAGCTGTCAGTCCTTCTGTTCCATTCAGTGCAACCCAGATTTTACCTGCAATTTCACCTGCTTTTTCTTTCAACATTACTTTTGAAAATTTAGTTAGACATGATATAAAATTCCGCAGTCAATAACAACTTTCAGATTTTATTTCAGCCGCAAAGATAGTTATATTTATGTTATATAACAGTTTATTAGTTCTTTTTTTACAGTAAATGTAAGAAAAACGGCTTTTTCATTCCTCTTTAGAGTGCTTTTCCAGGTACTCAGACCATATTCTGGCGGCTTCCTCTACCATCTTTGCACAGGGACGTTTAGCATAGTAATGTTTAGTTCTTTCTTCAGGAATAGACGAAAGCTGAGTCTTTTTGTTCAGCCCTAATAATTCACCACAATTTATAGAGCCGTTCCTTCTTTTGAACTCTTCTGCCAATTCTTGTACCAAAGCATAATTAGCAGCCTTGCCTACTTTATCAGCACCGTCTGTTGCTCCGGTTTCCAACCCTGCTAATAAAAACATGCCACAAGCAGCACCACAAGTTTCCCTCATACGTCCGATACCTCCTCCAAAAGAGGCCGCCATCCGCAATGCCTGTTCTTGTGTAAATCCATACATATCGGCAAAAGCAGCTACCACAGATTGCGAACAATTATACCCACTTTTAAAAAGCTCTATAGCACGTTGAATTCTATCTTCCATTTTTATTTCTATAATTGATTTATGCAAAATTAGAAAAAAGTATCTTTGCGGAAGAATTTTAAAAACAGAAAATTATGGCGATGACATTCGATATACAATTAGCACACTATCCACGTGGTTTCCACCTGATCACCGAAGATATCGTTTCACATTTATCAGAACTACCAGAAAGCGGCTTACTCGTAATTTTTATTAAACACACTTCAGCAGCTATCACAATAAATGAAAATGCCGATCCGGATGTCCGGCAAGATTTTCAGACTTACTTTAACAAGGTTGTTCCGGACGGAGCAAATTATTTCATCCATACTTTGGAAGGTCCCGATGATATGAGTGCCCACATCAAAGCATCACTTATAGGCAGTTCAATCACAATCCCCATCAAGAATCACAGACTTAACTTGGGGACTTGGCAAGGAATCTATTTATGTGAATTCCGAAATGGTGGGGATCACCGTAAATTAAGTATTACTATAATCTAAGTATTCAATCAGCCACTTCCAACATCATCGGACAATGATCGGAGTGTACTGCCTGATTCAAAATACAGGCATTTTTAAGCAACGGACGCATAGGTTCACTGACCATACAGTAGTCAATACGCCATCCTTTATTTTTTGCCCGCGAATTGAAACGATAACTCCACCAGGTGTATTCTTGCTTTTCAGGATATAATGCCCGAAAAGAATCAATAAATCCGGTAGATAGAAAACGAGTCATCCATTCCCGTTCTTCCGGCAAAAAACCACTATTTGTCGCATTTCGTATAGGATCGTGAATATCTATCGCTTCATGGCAAATGTTATAATCTCCGCAAAGTATGAGCTTTCTGCGTGATTTCTGCAATTCGGTAACATACTTCTGAAAAGCCTCCAACCAAACCATTTTAAAAGCCTGACGTTCGTCTCCGCTGGTTCCGGACGGATGATAGACGCTTACTATCGACAAATCACCATAATCGGCACGGATAAAACGCCCTTCATTGTCATATTCATCAATCCCCATACCATATTCCACATAGTCAGGTTCACACCGGGTCAGTATGGCTACTCCGCTATATCCCTTTTTCTGGGCTGAATATAAATAAGCCTTATATCCTAACGCTTCAAACGGTTCTGCCGGATACTGTTCCGGTTGCAACTTCGTTTCCTGCAAACATAAAACATCGGGTAACTCCTGCGACAGCCACTCGGGTAAGCCCTTAGCTACAGCTGCACGCAGACCATTTACGTTATAAGTTATTATCCTCATAAAATTCTTTTATATGTTTTCAAATCAATATCTTTAATACGGGCAATCTTCATAAACTCCATAGTAGTATATAAAAAGCAAATACTAATCATTTACATTTCTTCGCTTCCCAGTCTATTATTGCAGTTTTACGAGTCAGTCCCCAATGATAGCCACCCAAGGTACCATCGGAACGAACAACACGATGACAAGGAATCAGAAACGCCACCGGGTTGTCTCCAACAGCAGTACCTACGGCACGGGACGCTTTCGGACTATGAAGGTACCGAGCTATATCACCATAAGTCGTTAATGCTCCCAATGGTATTTTCAGAAGTGTATTCCATACCTTCAACTGGAAATCTGAAGCCTTAACATATAATTTCACATTCTTAATATCCTCACACCCCGTATTCAAAATAGCTACCGCATGCTCTTGCAACTTATCAGAACGGCGTTCAAAAGCTGCCATCGGGAAAAGACTTGCCAACTCTTCCAAAGCTTTCTCACGTTCGTCAGCGAAAGCCATATAACAAACACCCTTAGTAGTAGAAGCTACTAAAACGTCCATGAAAGATGTACTTTCAAAATTATAACTTATCGATAAATTACGTCCGCCAACACCGCACTCCTCATTTGACATTCTTTCAATACTTATGAAATGCTCGTGTGAAGTACCTTCTCCATAACGAACAAAATTCAAACTTTCCCCCATACCTGTTTATTTATGAAAACAATAACATTATATTCAGAGCAGAAACTACAATTGCAATTGTATAAAGCACGAACGTACTCCAGCGACTGTTCACGTAATTGCCCATCACTTTCTTTGATGAAGTTAACCCCACTTGCAGAAATACCGTAAATGGCAACTGAATGCTCAAAATCATTTGTGAGATCAATAGCCCCTTGAATGGATCACCAATAAAAAAAATTAATAACAACGCAATCCCCAATGAAAGAATGACTCCCATTTGAGAATGGCTATCTTTAATATGATAAGATTCTCCAAAAATCCCCGCGAAAATAGATCCTGCAGCCATGCCACTCGTACGTGAACAATTGCCTCTGTTTAGGGGGAAAGAGTTCCCTGCCATAAGCAACGCCAAGGCAAAAACAATGGCAGCATTATTTCCCAACAAAGGTTCCAATAGTGATTTTGCCTGTTGCAATTCTTCTACTTGTATACCACTCTTAAAAAAAGTAGCTGCTGCCAAAAGTATCATAGCACTGTTAATAGCCCAACCTATTATCATTGAAAAAAGAGTATCAAACAGCTCGTATTTCAATACTTTACGAATAGACGAGTCATCTTGTTTGTTATATTCATGACTCTGTATCACCTCCGAATGAAGAAACAGATTGTGAGGCATGACTACCGCACCGAGTACACTCATGATAATCAGCATGCTTCCTTTTGGAAAAGTCGGAGTCACCCACCCCTCAACCGCCATCGGCCAATCAATGTCAACCAAAAACAGTTCATATATAAATGACAACCCGATAACAGAAACAAAAGCAATGATCGAACGTTCTATTTTTTTATAAGAATTGGTAAACAGCATAATAGAAACAAAAACAGTAGTTAATACTGCTCCCCATATTATGGGTATATCGAACAACATTTCTAAAGCGATCGCACCACCCAGAATCTCCGCTAAAGAAGTGGATATAGAAGCTACGACTGCTGTTGCAAGAATAGGCCGTGATACCCATTTCGGAGTATACTGTGTAGCTGCCTCAGATAAACACAAACCGGTAACAATGCCCAAATGCGCCACATTATGTTGAAGTATTATCAACATGATAGTCGACAATGTTACCACCCATAATAATGAATAACCAAATTCAGAGCCTGCTGCAAAGTTCGATGCCCAATTGCCAGGATCGATAAATCCTACAGTGACAAGTAATCCCGGACCGATATATTTGAATACGTCCAATCCACCCAGATAGCGTTTATGATCTTTACGCTTCAAATCTTTAAAAATATTCCGCATAATAAAGTTTTGTTCTTCTATAATGTTTGTACAAAAATACGACTAAATGTCATATAAAAACAAGTTTATATACATTTCTTGGCATTGATAATTGATAATTGATCATTAAATAAAAACAATCATTTCACTTGTTAGGTTCACAGTTAACCATTATCTTTGTATATTATCACTAAATTAAAACAATTATGAAGAAAATCCTTTCTGCGATATGTCTGGCATTGATCATTCTTACCTCTTGCCAGCAAGCGAAACAAAAGGTATTTGAGATTGCTTCTCAAGAAGTCAACAAACAGTGTCCTATGAAGATAGATGATGTAACAAGAATGGACAGTACGACTTATACAAGCAAAGACAATACCTTTACTTATTATTATACACTTAGCGGTGCTGCGGATGATCCAAGTGCAGTAGAAGCTACTCAGAAGCAAATGGAAGAAAAACTTCCTGGTATTATTAAATCGACCAATGAATTAAAAATATATAGAGAAGCAAAAGTGACTATGCTTTACATTTATTTCTCAGAGAAAACTCAACAAAAGCTCTTTAGTGTAAAAGTAACTCCTGATATGTATCAATAATAAAATTCTTATAAACAATAACAGAGACACTTTTAAAAATGTCTCCGTTATTGTTTATAAGATCGAATCTTAATACCCCATGTCGTGTAATGCCCGGCAAAGCTGATCTGGACAAGAAGTCGAGCGAGTACCACACTGAATACCTTCCAGTTTTGCAATTACCTCTTCCACTTTCATCCCCGTTACCAACCGAGAAATTCCTTGCAAATTACCATTGCATCCACCCCAGTAAGCTACCTCTTTCAGAATACCATCCTCTACATCGATTTCGATACATGAGCTACACGTGCCATGAGTTTTATAGATATTTTTCATTATTCTTCGTCTTGGGCCGGCTTCATGTTTGTATAAACATTCTGAACATCCTCGTCCTCTTCCAAACGTTCCACCATTTTATCGATGGTAGTGCGTTGTTCTTCCGTCACATCTTTCTCGTCATTTGGAATACGAGTAAATTCGGCACCTTTCACTTCAAAGCCATTATCTTCCAGATATTTCTGAATTTGGGCGAATGATTTAGGATCACCATAGATCGTTACTTCATCTTCATCCTCATCATACTCATCCTCTACTCCATAATCTATTAATTCAAGAATCAGATCATCCATCTCCAACCCCTCTTTCTTGGTGATGGTAAACATTGACTTCCAAGAGAACATGAAATCAAGACTGCCGGATGTACCTAACGAGCCCCCGAATTTATTGAATATGCTACGTACATTAGCCACCGTACGGGTCGTGTTGTCCGTTGCGGTTTCTACGAATACAGCAATTCCAAAAGGTCCGTATCCTTCATAATTCATCTCTTTATAGTCTTTCTGGTCTTTGCCCATTGCATTCTTGATAGCGCGTTCTACGTTATCCTTGGGCATGTTCTCGCGTTTTGCAGTGGCAACCACAGCACGCAAGTGCGGATTATTCTCAGGGTCCGGTCCTCCTGCTTTCACAGCAATAGCAATTTGCTTACCTATTCTCGTAAATGTACGAGCCATGTTACCCCATCTTTTCAGCTTGGTAGCTTTTCTATATTCGAATGCTCTTCCCATTGGTTTATAGTTTTATTGTTAAATTTTAATTTTCAAGTATGTCTTAAGATGCTATCTCAGTTTTGCACCCAGCTTATCTTCCAGGTTCTTCACTAATTTCGACATGATCTTATCAATCATCTTATCATTCAATGTCTGCGTTTCATCTTGCAACAAAAAGCTGACTGCATAAGATTTCTTACCTGCTTCAAGGTTCTTGCCTTCGTACACATCGAAAAGCTCGACTTCTTTCAGCAGCTTTTTCTCTGTCTCATAAGCTATCTTTTCAATTTCGGCAAACTGGATATTCTTATCAAGCAGTAGAGCCAAGTCACGTTTTACGGCAGGGAATTTAGATATTTCCTTGTAGCTTATTTTCACCGAACGGATCGCTTTCATTAATTCTTTCCAGTTCAGATCGGCATAATACACTTCATTATCGATATCAAATGCCTTTAATAACTTCTTGGATACCACTCCAAATGTAGCCAGACGTTTTCCACCTTTCGTATTCATATAAAGTGCTGTTGCAAAAATATCATCAGAAAGATTGCCTGTTACCAGATTATGCAAATCCAGCCCAAGGCGTTTCATTATGTTTTCAACATACGCCTTCAATTCATACACTGAACTATTTTCATCAGGATGTGCCCATGAATTAGAAACTTTCTTGCCGGTAACCCATAATCCGAGATGATAATCTTCCGAATATGCGGCAAGTACCTTTTCCGGATTCTTCTTATCCGCATCGAAATAATAGCAATTACCGAATTCGAAGAATTTCAAATCGGCATTCTTCCGATTTGTGTTATGTGCAATACTTTCAAGACCGCCAAACAACAAGGTTTGGCGCATACAATTCAAATCTGCACTTAATGGATTCATCAGCATTACCAAATGATTGGAGGGATACGATTCCAATCCGTCATAATACGCCGCACGAGTCAATGAGTTGTTCAAAATTTCATTAAAACCACAGCCTACCAATTGTTCGGCAATCAAATTCTGCAATTTATTAGATTTATCAGACTCCCCTTTCGTTGTCAAGCTTGATTTCAAAGTAGTCGGAATTTCTACATTATTATATCCGTAAATACGTAAGATATCTTCAATCACATCACAATCGCGCTGTACATCTACACGGTACGGAGGGATCGCAAGAGTGAGTCCTTCGGTTGTTTCATTCAGAATTTTCATTTCCAGACTGGTTACGATGCTTTTAATCGTCTCGACCGGAATCACTTTTCCAACCAATGAATGCACCTTTTCATAAGACAGTTCAACAACAAAATCCTGAGCAGGTGCCACACAAATATCCTTTATTTCACTCGAAATGGTTCCGCCTGCCAATTCTTTAACCATCATGGCTGCCAATTTCAGACAATAGATGGTTGCATTAGGATCTATGCCTCTCTCGAAACGGAAAGAAGCATCTGTATTGAGGCCATGACGACGAGCTGTCTTACGTACCCATGTCGGATGGAAATAAGCACTTTCTATAAATACATTCGTAGTAGTTTCCGTAGAACCTGAATCTAATCCGCCAAATACACCTGCGATACACATCGCTTCTTCTTTGTTGCAAATCATTAAGTCACGTTCATTCAATTTGCGTTCTACACCGTCCAAAGTGACAAACGGGCTACCCTCCGACATCGTTTTCACAACAACCTCGCCTCCTTTGATTTTATCAGCATCAAAACAATGCAACGGTTGACCAAAAGCATGTACTATATAATTAGTGATATCTACCACATTATTAATAGGACGCAAACCAATAATACGAAGTTTATTCTGCAACCATTCGGGACTTTCCTTTACTGTAACCCCTTTTACCGTCACACCGGCATAACGCGGACATGCTTCACTATTTTCTACCGTTACACTGATGTCAAGATCATGGTTTTCTACCGTAAAACGATCTACTGACGGACGATTTAATGTTGCCTGGTAACCATTTTGGATAAGATATGCGTATAAATCACGAGCTACTCCGTAATGTGAGCATGCATCTGCACGGTTCGGAGTAATATCCACCTCAAGGACATAATCACTCTTTACGTTATAATAATCTTTGGCTAAAGTGCCCGGGATGGCATTTTCCGGCAATACGATGATTCCATCATGAGAAGTTCCGATACCGATTTCATCTTCCGCACAAATCATTCCTATAGATTCAACACCGCGAATCTTCGACTTTTTAATCGTAAAACATTCATCCCCATCGTAAAGTTTCGTGCCCAATGTGGCAACAACTACTTTTTGTCCGGCAGCAACATTCGGTGCGCCACAAACGATTTGAGTAGGTTCGCCATTTCCCAAATTTACAGTTGTGATGTGCAAATGGTCTGAATTAGGATGTTCCACACAAGTCAGAACTTCACCGATCACCAGACCTTCCAGACCACCTTTAATGGTTTGAACTTCTTCCACGCCTCCCGTTTCCAGTCCGATGGAAGTAAGCGCAGCAGCCACTTCATCAGGTGTCAGATCGAAGTTAACATACTCTTTCAGCCAATTATAAGAGATATTCATATCATTAAGTTTTTATTGTTTCTCAAAAAAGACTCGCAAAGTTAATAAGATTTTTTGGTTGGCGGGGAATTAATAGGTAGAAAATTAACCAAATAGAAAAAGCCGACACGAATCCGCATAGGAATTAGCACCGGTCATTTTCATCAATATCACTTGTTACGAATCGTATAATCTATTTTCTATTAAAAAGGCAACGGCCCTTCACTGCTTCCTCCAAAAGGATTCCCTCCCTGAGGAATAAAATCGGGAGCCGGTGGAGGCACACTTGCGGGTGAAGAATTCATTCGCGAACCAAGGATGGCTCCTTCATCGGGAGTAGGAATCACCATATCGTCTTCCGGATTCTGGAAACGGGTATATTCTCCTTTGAACCGGAGAAGCACGTCTCCCACCGCACCATTACGGTGTTTTGCAATAATGATCTCAGCCATGCCCCGCAAGTCATTCCCATGATCATCCTGATAGATCTTGTAGTATTCCGGTCGATGAATAAAACAGACCATATCGGCATCCTGTTCGATAGCACCGGATTCACGAAGATCACTCAATTGGGGACGTTTTCCTTCTATGCCTTCACGATTCTCGACACCACGATTCAACTGGGACAAGGCAATAATAGGAATATTCAATTCTTTGGCAAGCCCTTTCAACGAACGCGAGATGGTACTAACCTCTTCCTGACGACTGCCAAAAGCCATCCCACTGGCATTCATCAACTGGAGGTAGTCAATAATTATGATCTTCACATTGTGTTCGCGAACCAAACGGCGTGCCTTCGTACGAAGTTCGAATACAGACAGAGAGGGTGTATCGTCTACATAGAGCGGAGCATCTATCAAGTCTTTCAGCTTATAGTCGAGTTGCTGCCACTCGTATGCCGCAAGCTGTCCACTCTTTATTTTCTCACTTGGAATCTCGCATACATTTGAAATCAGACGATTGACCAACTGCACGTTACTCATTTCAAGAGAGAACAACGCAACCGGATTACGAAAGTTAACAGCAATGTTCCTTGCCATAGAAAGCACGAAGGCCGTTTTACCCATCGCAGGCCGGGCAGCAATAATAATGAGGTCGGAATTCTGCCAACCGGCAGTCATCTTATCCAATTTGGTATAACCACTCTCCAAACCACTCAAACCATCCGTCCGTGCAGCAGCTTTCTGAATCAATTGATACGCTTCGCTAATCACAGGGTTGATCTGCGTATAATCTTTCTTCAGATTCCGCTGGGATATTTCAAAAAGCTTACCTTCCGCCTCCTGCATCAGATCATCGACATCGAGTGTCTCGTCAAATGCTTTACTCTGGATTCCACTGGTAAAGGTGATGAGTTCGCGTGCCAAATATTTCTGCGCGATAATGCGGGCATGATATTCGATATGGGCGGAAGAAGCTACTTTACTACTCAACTGAGTAATATAAAAAGGTCCGCCTACCTCCTTCAACTCCCCTCTTTTAGCAAGTTGCTCCTTTACAGTCAGGATATCCACCGGCTTCTGGTTAACTGCAAGATCGGTGATTGCAGCATAAATCAACTGATGACGATGCTCATAAAAAGATTCCGGACGAAGGATCTCACTCACTAATGAATAAGCATCTTTCTCAATCATCAAAGCACCCAATACCGCTTCTTCCAATTCGGTTGCCTGTGGCTGTATTCGGCCATAATCAGTGACAGGTTGAGTCGCCTTAGGTTTGGTATTACGCGGGGTTCTTTTTTGTTGTTCAGCCATCTTTATACTTACAATTTAACTATTTACGAATGGAAAAATATATATCAAATCTTACTAAATGCATTCCAAACACGCTATTAACGTGAAAGGGACAACAAAGATAGAATATATTAATGAAGAATGAAGAATGAGCAATGAAGATTTTGCTAACTTTGCATAGTTTAAAAAAACGAGTAACTTCAATCGCCTATAATTAAATCGTAAATTAAGAGATGATCACATTTCCAAATGCTAAAATAAACCTCGGGCTGAATATTACCGAGAAGCGTCCGGATGGATACCACAATCTTGAAACCATTTTTTACCCTGTCCCTCTCGAAGACGCGCTGGAGATTCATGTTGCAAGTCATACCAAAGAAAAAATCACTCTGCAACAGAAAGGTATTGTCTTAGACGGGAATCCGTATGACAACCTGGTTGTAAAAGCCTACCGATTATTGGATAAAGAATTCGACTTACCACCTGTAGACATCCATTTATATAAGCGCATTCCTTGTGGCGCAGGATTGGGAGGAGGTTCGTCGGATGCAGCTTCCATGCTAAAGCTACTTAATAAAAAGTTCTCATTAGAGCTAACGGACATTGAACTGGAGAAGTATGCCGCCATGTTAGGAGCTGATTGCGCTTTCTTTATTAAAAACATCCCTACATATGCGGAAGGGATCGGGAATATTTTCTCCCCCGTTACCCTTTCATTAAAAGGTTATAAAATCATATTGGTCAAACCGGATATTTTTGTTTCAACGCGTGAAGCATTTTCCCTGATAAAGCCCCATAAGCCGGAATACTCCCTCAAAGAGCTGGCCGGTACCTCCGTACACGAATGGAAAAACAAAATGGTAAATGATTTCGAAGACAGTGTATTTCCTCAATTCCCCATTATTAAAGAGATTAAAGATGAGTTATACCGGAATGGAGCGATCTATGCTTCCATGAGCGGTTCCGGTTCCTCGGTTTTCGGACTATTCGCTCCTGAAGCTATTTTACCGGATATAAACTTCGGATCAGAAAGTTTTGTGTTTAGAGGCAGCCTATAACCAAAAACGGTACCACGACTCCCGTCGTAGTACCGTCACAACACAAACACAAAATAAAACACGACAAAACTACTATGCAATTAAACCTGTCTATACCGGGGAGGTATAAGTACCAAACCTATCTGTTCACACAGACACAAGAGGCGTCAGGCAGAATTGCTATGTATAAACAAATGGTTACACCATTTGTTTATTTCTTATATGCTAATATAAACATAATTCAAATTACTGAATCCCTCTCTCACGGAGTTTCAATTGCCAGTTCCATGCAGAACGTAAAGTATCTTCAATACTTTCAACGGCTTTCCATCCAAACTCTTTATTTGCATGTTCAGGATTCGCCCATACTTTCTCAATATCACCGGCACGACGTCCTACAATCTTATAGTTCAGCTTAACACCGGTTGCTTTTTCAAAGGCATTGATCAATTCCAATACGGATAAACCACGACCCGTACCGATATTGAACACCTCTACTTTTTCTTTTTGCTTCTGTTCAATGATCCGTTTAATAGCTATCACATGAGCTTTTGCAAGATCCACGACATTGATATAATCACGGATACAAGAACCGTCAGGAGTGTTATAATCATCACCGAACACACTCAGCTGCTCGCGAATTCCTATAGCGGTCTGAGTCAGGAAAGGAATCAGGTTCTGAGGAACGCCATTAGGCAATTCGCCCAACAATGCAGACGGATGCGCACCTATCGGATTAAAATAACGCAATAAAATTGCATTAATCGGGGCACCGGATGCTATAGTATCACGAATAATTTCTTCATTAATCTGTTTTGTATTTCCGTAAGGAGATTCGGCTTTCTTAATAGGAGCTTGTTCTGTTACAGGAAGCTCATCCGGCTGACCGTATACAGTACAAGAGGACGAGAATACAATACCGCCAACATTATGTTTAGGCATTAATTCCAATAAATTGATCAAAGAGACGAGATTGTTACGGTAATAGAGCAATGGTTTCTTAACAGACTCCCCTACTGCCTTACTTGCCGCAAAATGGATAATAGCCTTAATTCCGGGGTATTTATTAAAAACAGCGTCAAGACCTGCAAAATCCAAGCAGTCCACTTTTTCAAAAGCAGGACGTATGCCAGACACTTTTTCTATATTGTCAACAACATCAGCATTTGAATTGGAGAGATTATCGATAATAATAACTTCATATCCGCTATTTTGGAGTTCCACTACAGTGTGAGAACCAATGTATCCGGTACCACCGGTAACTAAAATTCTATCTTTCATAATTAACTAATAGTTATTTCTTATGTGTTTTGTCCTTTGTTTCACCCTGCAAATTTAATAAAATTAAATTAGAACCATACCATTCTGGAAAAAAAATCACCACAGATGACGCAGATTAACATGAAAACAGCTGAATTGCCCATGAAAACTGAGTCACCTGTGGTGATGAACCCTATTTTTAACAATGAAATCTTCTATACGACTCCGGAAAATCCCATAAACGCCATAGCCAGCAAACCGGCAGTAATCAAAGCAATCGGTGTACCTTTCATGCCTTCGGGAATCTTTACCAAGCTCATTTGCTCACGCAAACCGGCAAACAGGACAAGTGCCAATCCGAAGCCCAACGCAGTAGAAAAAGCATACACGACTCCGGTCAACAGATTATAATCTTTCTGAATAACCAGAATGGCAACTCCCAGAATGCAACAGTTGGTTGTAATCAACGGAAGAAAAACGCCCAATGCCTGATAAAGGGCCGGTGACACCTTCTTCAATATAATTTCCACCATCTGAACCAAAGCCGCAATGACAAGAATGAAAGTGATCGTTTGCAAATACGCCAAGCCAAACGCATCGAGTACGAACTTCTGGATCAGAAACGTGACTATGGTAGCTATAGTAAGCACAAATGCTACCGCAGCACTCATGCCCATTGCGGTTTCTATCTTCTTGGAAACTCCCAGAAAAGGGCAGATTCCAAGGAATTGTGACAATACGATGTTATTTACAAAGATTGCCGATATAAATATCAATATATATTCCATACTTCCTTAAATTAATTCTTCTTCAGACTATTAATCAATGCAATGAGATAACCCAACGCGATGAAAGCTCCGGGAGCCAGAACAAATACAAGCATGCCATACTCTTCCGGAAGAATCGTCAGATCGAAAACCTTCCCGGTTCCAAGAAATTCACGAACTGCTCCCAGCAAGGTCAAGGCGATTGTAAAGCCAAGTCCCATGCCCAATCCGTCGAAGAAAGAAGCTATAGGATTATTCTTTGCAGCAAAAGCTTCGGCACGTCCCAAGACGATACAGTTAACGACTATCAACGGAATGAAAAGTCCCAATGTAGCGTATAAACCGGGCACGTAAGCCTGCATCACCATTTGCAAAAGTGTCACAAATGAAGCTATCACAACAATAAACGAAGGTATACGTACCATATCCGGAATCAGATTTTTTATCAATGAGATTACAACATTGGAACAGATAAGCACGAACATCGTAGCCAGCCCCATACCCATACCGTTGATGGCAGAGGAAGTTGTTCCAAGTGTAGGGCACATACCCAACAGGAGTACAAACGTAGGATTCTCTTTAATAATCCCGTTCATCAATACTTTAAAATTATTCATATCTTAAAACTCCTTTCTTAATTAGCACTGATTGCATCAGCCGGTTCGACAACAGCTCTTTGTGAAGCTCCGGTAGTAGCATCGCCACTACCATTATATGCGGAATAAGCTGCATTCACCGCTTTCAGGAATGCACGTGAAGTAATGGTAGAAGCAGTGATGGCATCTATCTGTCCCCCGTCTTTACTTACAGTCAGCGGAGTCTCGCCCGGATTCATCCCTTTGATGCTACCTTTATTACCTTCCTTAAACCAATCCGCGGCTTTAGACCCCAATCCGGGTGTTTCGGCATGGGAAAGCAATGAGTAATTGTAAATCTTCCCTTCGGAATCAAAACCTACCAGCAGTTTGAGTTCACCGCCAAATCCCATAGAAGTGGCTTGCACGGCACTCCCGACCCATTTATCTCCCTCCTTGGCAGGATAGATGATAAAATCGACTGTTTTCTTTCCTCCTTTTTCCGAGAAAATAGTATCACTTTCTGCCACCGGATTATTATTGAACGCTGGGAGGACTTGCTTTAAGGCCTCATTAAGAGTCTTGACATTTGCCTCAGCGATCGGACCTTTTGTCAATTCGTTCACGAATGCCAGTAGAGCTACCGAAATAGCAGTTACTCCGGTCAACACCAGCAACATATTCTTTAATGATGATTCTAACTTTTTCATTTCTTCTTCGCTACCTCCCCAAAGCGTTTAGGTTTAAAATATGTATTTATTAGCGGAGTAAATGCATTCATAATCAAAATAGCAAATGACATACCTTCAGGGTAAGCACCGAACAGACGGATAATAACGGTCAACAGACCGATACAAACACCATATACCAACATTCCACTTTTGCTCATTGGGGATGTGACATAATCAGTCGCCATAAAGATGGCACCTAACATCAAACCACCGGAAAGCAGCTGAAGAACCGGAGATACATATATTTCAGGATTCACCAAATGCATAATGCCGGAAAACACAAATACAGTAACAAGAATGGATACCGGAATGTGCCAGGAAATAATCTTTTTCCATAGCATATAGATCAGTCCCAATAATAAAGCTGCTGCACTCACCTCTCCCAAACATCCTCCATTCTGACCGATAAACAAGCTTAACGTGTCGGGAAGCTGGTCGAATGCGGTCATATCTCCGTGAATTGCCTGCTTCATTAATGCAAGTGGAGTGGCAGCCGTAGTAGCATCTGTATAGGATGTAAGTTGCCCTACCACCGGCCAAGTCGTCATCTGCACAGGGAAAGAAAGTAAGAGGAACACACGTCCGGCCAATGCCGGATTGAACGGGTTGTTACCCAATCCACCGAATGACATCTTACCGACACCAATAGCAAACAAGGCTCCAAGGATAATGATCCATATAGGAAGATTGGACGGCAAATTGAATGCCAACAGCACTCCGGTGATAATAGCCGAGCCATCACAAATGGTAGTGGTTTGTCTTTTCAACAGATACTTGCCGATAGCCCACTCAAAAAAGACACATGCTGCCACAGAAGTAGCCGTAACGATGAGGGCACCCAATCCGAAAAAAGCAAGCGACACGACAAAAGCGGGAAATAGTGCAATAAGTACACCATACATATTTTTCTGAACACTGTCTCCGCTATGTACGTGAGGTGATAATGATACTATTAATTTATTTTCCATACTTTGTTATTTTTTAGCTTGACGTGCGCGAATCATGGCACCGACTTTCCCCTTGCCCAAACGGCAATAGTCAAGCAACGGGCGGTTTGCAGGACAAGTGAACTGGCAAGAGCCGCACTCAATGCAATCCATAATTCTTTCTGTTTCCATTCTTTCAAAATCTCCATTTTCCGATAATGCAGAAAGCAAATACGGTTCAAGCCCCATCGGACAAGCTCCTACGCACTTAGCACAACGGATGCAATTCTGAACATCCCCGCGCTTGGCATCTTTCTGATTCATGATGAGTATGCCGGAACTACCTTTTGCGGTCGGCACATCGGTATTCACCAACGCCTTTCCCATCATCGGGCCACCACCGATCACCTTACCGGTATCTTCGGGCAGTCCGCCACAAGCATCGATCAACTGACGCATCGGCGTCCCGATACGTGCAAGGAAATTGGACGGTTTAGCCAAAGATTTTCCAGTCACGGTGATCACACGTTCGAACAACGGTTTATTTTTCTGCACCGCCTGGTAAACGGCAAAGGCAGTACCCACATTCTGTACCACGGCACCTGTAGAGATAGGGAGTGCCCCACTAGCTACCTGACGCTTGGTTATCGCATCGATCAACTGTTTTTCACCTCCTTGAGGATATTTCACTTTCAAAGCAACCACCTCAATGCCTGCATACCGAGAAGCAACTTTTGCCATCAATTCTATTGCATCGGGCTTGTTGTTTTCAATGCCTATAAACGCTTTGTTCACTTTTACCGCCTTCATCAGGATAGAAACGCCTACCATAATCTCTTCGGCATGTTCTAGCATCAACTGATGATCTGCCGTCAAATAAGGTTCACACTCCACAGCATTGATAATAACACATTCAGCTTTGAAAGAAGGCGGAGGACACAGTTTCACCTGAGTAGGGAAACAAGCGCCACCCAGACCTACAATCCCCGCATTGGCTATTTTTTTCACAATTTCTTCAGCAGTCAGCTCACACTCCCTTACAAGAGTTTCGCTACGGTCAATGCTTTCCTCCCATTCATCTCCTTCCACATCAATAAAGATGGCAGGTTTCGCATAACCGCTCGCATCGATGACAGTATCTATTTTGGCTACTTTTCCGCTGACAGAAGAGTGAATAGCTGCCGAAACAAAACCAGCGGCTTCGGCAATCTTAGTGCCTACCTTCACAACATCACCTTTAGCCACCACCGGCTTTGCAGGGGCACCGATATGCTGCCCTAACAGAATCACCGCTTTTGCAGGAACTTCCGCTGTAATGATAGGTTGATGCGCTGAAAGTTTATTTTCGTGTGGATGAACACCACCAATTGAAAATGTCTTCAACATACAAT
>OGOG01001926.1_pt1 | contig 18910 bp, 23 predicted proteins | sample 1552581 | NCBI WGS metagenome assembly OGOG01 (sample SAMEA2580152, study PRJEB22360) | human gut metagenome | biome: human gut; feature: human-associated habitat; material: faeces | place: Denmark | collected 2008/2010 | reverse complement strand
GGAAGCTGCCTCAGGCACGCGCCTGGCATCTGCCCCAGTTCAAGTGGATGATTCACGAACTGGCGTTGTACGCGCGGCTTTCCACCGCATGCGAGATCGCGCCGGCACCCACGGCGTTGACCGTGCTGCTGCGCATCTCCGACCGCGTCGGCATGAGCGCCGCCGGATTGCAGGCATTAGGCTGGAAAATCGAGGCCGAGGCCGAGCGGAAGCCAGTCGATTCGGAGTTCACGCGCCGCAGGGCCAAGGAGCTGAACCAGGAATCAGCCGCCGAACGCTCTCCCATGGACGAGACGAAGCATGTGTACCAGCGTCGGATGAGCGGCAATGGCTGACGAGGATTCATGGCTCATCGACTTCCCCACGTTGGGACATCTGGTGTGCGCATGGATCGAACGTCACTGCCGGCAGCCTGACGGCCCGTTGCGCGGCCGTCCAGTGGTGCTGTCCGACTGGCAGTACTGGCTGGCGGCGAACCGTTGGCGCATCCGCGAGGACGCCCCATATGTGCCGCCCGAGGAAGTCACCGTCGACAACCCGATGGTACTCAACCAGGCATTCGAATACCGCATGACGCTGACCGTCGGACCGCAGAAATGGGGCAAGGGGCCATGCACGGCGTTCTTCACCGCAGCCGAGGGCTGCGGGCCCACCATCTTCGATGGCTGGGCGCGAGAAGGCGACATGTACCGTTGCGCTGACAACGGCTGCCCGTGCGGCTGGGGGGGGGCGGGCAAACCCATCGGGTTGCAATCCGGGCGAGCCGAAAGGCCGTCGACATCCGTCGCCGCTCATCCAGCTGACCGCCAACTCCGAGGAACAGGTACGCAACATCTACCGTCCTCTCGTGGCGACGATCCTGCTGGGCCCGCTCAAGGAGCTCATGCGCGTGAGGGACACCTTCATCCGCATATTGCAGCCGGGGCGCGAAGGCGAGGCCGACGCCTTGGACTTGGATCGCATCGACGTGGTCACCGCCTCGGCGAAATCCCGTCTGGGCAACCCGATCACGGACGCCGAACAGGACGAGGCCGGCCTGTACACGAAATCGAACGGCATGATAGCGGTCGCCACCACGCAGCGCCGAGGAGCCGCCGGCATGGGCGGCCGCACACATGCGTGGACGAACGCATGGGATCCGGGCGAGGACAGTTACGCGCAGCAGGTGTTCGAGAACGCCGAGGACGACGTGTTCGTGTTCTACCGGAACCCCGATCTCGCGAAATCATTGCGTCACCGCGACGGCCGCCCATTGGACTTCAATCTGAAATCCGAACGGTTGAAGATGCTCGAATACGTGTACCGCGGCTCACCATGGGTCGACCTGAACTCCATCGAATCGGAAGCCAAGGCGCTGATGAAGACCGACCCTACCCAAGCGGAACGGTTCTTCGGGAACCGTCTGGTGCAGGGCGGCGGCGCATGGCTCGAAGACGGACTGTGGGAGAGCTGCTATGCCGGCGCATGAACTCTGGTTGCCGAACCCGCCAAAAGGCACGCGCGTATGCGCGGGCTTCGACGGTTCGGAGAACGACGACTGGACATGCATCAAGATGGAGACCCTCGACGGGCTGATATTCACACCCCGATACGGGCCCGACCAGCGCGCGACCATCTGGAACCCGAAACAATGGGGCGGCCGCATCCCCCGCGCCGAAGTGTCCGCAGCATGGGCGGAACTCAACGACCGCTACAAAATCGAACGCGCCTACTGCGACCCCGGCTTCCGCGACGAACTGTCATGGGAATCGGAAATAGAGGCATGGGATCGCGCCTACGGGCCGAAGAAATTCCTACCATGGAGCATGTCGGGCAGCTCCCGCATCGGAGCCGTCTACGAGGCATTGCGCCGATTCGAAGCCGACCTGACCACGCACCGCATCACACAGGACGGCTGCCCCATCACCCGCACCCACATGATGAACGCGCGAAAGGTCGCCAAGACCCTGGAACGCTACGGACTGGCGAAACCCCAACAGAACAGGAAAATAGACGCCGCCGTGACCAGCGTGCTCGCCCACGAAGCCGCATGCGACGCGCGAGCCGCCGGCTGGGGCGCTCGCAAACACAATTACATGCTTACCGGATCATCGACCAGAAGGAGGTACTGATGGACTACAGCCAGCAGGAACTGTCCTCATTGGCGAACCGACTGGCCGACAAAATCCAGTTCCGTCGACCCAGCATCGGCACCCACACCGATTACGTCTTGGGCAAACGCGGCAAGCTCAAGTTCGCGTCCAAGGAATTCAAGCGCTACATGAGCGACCGGTTCTCCGACTTCTCCGACAACTGGTGCCTCCCCGTGGCGCAGGCCCCAGTGGAACGCATCAAGTTCAAGGGCTTCGTCCCTTATGATGACGTGAAGCTCGGCACCGGCATCATGAAATGCCTCGACCGCAACGACTTCGAACGCGGACTTCAGGAAGCCGCACTGATGATGACCACCACGGGCCGCGCGTTCGCTTTGGTCACGCAGGTCGACGGCAGGGCCCGCATCACGTTCGAGCACCCGGACAGCGCCGCAGTCATCTACGATGCGCGCACCGGCCAGCCGTCAGCCGGGTTCCTCATCCAGCAGGGCGACGACAAGGAGTACGGCACCCTCATGCTGCCCGGCTGGACGGTCAGCATGGAACGCAAGAAGATGCTCGATCTGACCGACCAGCGCGTGCCGCCCGACGTGTACGGCTGGAAGATGAATGACCCTCAGCCCACCGGTCTGGACACGATCCCCCTGCGCGAGTTCCGCAACCAGATGCTATTGGACAATGCGCCGATCAGCGACATCGCGCACGTCGAATCGATGCAGGACACGGTCAACGTCGTATGGGCCTACCTGCTGAACGCATTGGACTACGCCTCACTGCCGGCACGAGTCATCCTCGGCGGAGACCCGCTCGTCGAGCCCGTCTACAACGAGGAGGGACAGCAGGTCGGCGAGAAGCCCATCGAACTCGACAAGCAGGTGCTGGAGCGCATCTACCAGTTCACCGGCGACAACGTGAACCTGGGCGAATGGTCAAGCTCGAACCTGAACGTGTTCATCCCGGTCATCGAAAAAGCGGTGGAACATATCGCCGCCGAAACACGCACCCCCGGCCATTACCTGCTGACAAACGCGGAGGTTCCCGCCACAGGCTACGAGGTCGCCGAAGCCGGCCTCGTATCCAAGACCATCGAACGCATCAGCTTCCTGAAATCCCCCATCCGCGACATCTGCAGCATCGCCATGCGCTACGAGAACGACACGGACGAGGCGGACATCATCGCCGACTCCAAGGTGCAGTTCGCGACCCCGCAGTATCGCAGCGAAACCCTGATGGCGGACGCGATGCTCAAATACAAGCAGCTCGGCTTCCCGATCCAATGGGTCGCGGAGCAGATGGGCCAAAGCTCGGACGAGGTGCAGCGCATCATGCGCATGCGCGCCGACGAGATGGCCGACCCCGAACTCGAATCGTTGAACCGTGCCCTGCAGATCGGAGGCGCTGATGGCGGTCGAATCTCAGGTGCTGGCCTACAGTCAGAAACGGCTGGCGACCTTGGAGCTGGCGGCGGACAGAGCCGCACGCAGAACATGGAACAGGGTCGACGCCAATAACATCCAGGCGTCGTGGAAGTCGATAAGCCGCGACTTCCTCACCCTGTTCTCCACCATCCAAACCAAGTCGGCGGAGACAGCCATCGACGCGAGCGGCATGATGCTCGCCGAACAAGGCGTGTACGTCACTCCCCATGCTTTGGCCAACCCGAACGCATTCGCAGGCTGGGCTCCGTCCGGCCTCGACATCGCATCCTACTTCCAATCCCCCGTGTTCGCCGCCCTGCACGCGATACGCACCGGCAGCTCCCCGTTGGAGGCATTGGAATATGGGCGCAACCTGCTGGTCATGCTCACCTCTCTGGCGGTCATGGACACCGCCCGCCAGGCGGAATCACTGGACATCACCAGCCGCCCCAAGGTCGGCTACATCCGCGTCGAATCCGCCACCTGCTGCGACCGATGCATGCTGCTGGCCGGCAAATGGTTCCGCTTCAACGAGGGGTTCCTGCGCCACCCCCACTGCCACGGCCGCCACGTGCCCTGCAGCCATGGCATGGCCAAACAACAGGGATGGATCAGCGACCCCATGGAGGGTTTCAAAAGCCTCTCCCGTGAGGAGCAGGACAAACGCTTCGGCACGAACTACGCCCAGGCCATCCGCGACGGGGCCGACATCTACCAGGTCGTCAACTCGAAACGCGGCATGCAAAGGGTGGGCAAAGGCTATACGGCGCTGACCACCAGCGAGGGCACCACACGATACGGGTGGGCCAGCATGCAATACGCCCAGCAGTCCGGCCGGAGGATGAAACGCCGCCTGTCCATCGACGGCATCTACTCGCTGACCGGAGGCGACCGGGAGAAGACCATCTCTGCGTTGAAGGCCAACGGCTACTACGTGGACAACGACTGGCGCGGCAAGGTGCCCGAGATCCGCAAAAGCATGTGGCTGCACGACAACACGTACCGGCAGGGGCGCGTCGAACTATTGACCGCCGCCGAGAAGCGCGTTCAGACCGCGAAGCTCCGCTACGAGGCCGTATTGGAGGGCCGCAACCCCAACGATGGCCGCATGCCCCTCACCCCCGAAATCGCCGCCCAATGCGAACGCGAATACCGCCGATGGGTCACCTCCGGCGGACAGATTTTCCAGCAATGATCCAGCGAATCGAAAGGAAGAACATGGATCCCGCAAACCAGAACCAGCAGACAGGCGACAACGAGTCCAAGAAGCCGGAGAACACCGGCGGCGAGGATTGGCAGTCGAAGTTCGAAGGACAGCGGAAAGTCAACCGCGACCTCGAAAAGAAACTGAACGAAGCCTACGCCAAGGCCGACAAGGTCGACGAACTCGAAAAACAGATCGCCGCCCTGCAGGGCAAGGAAGCCGAATACGAGGCCGCCAGGAAGGAACAGGCCGTCAAGGACGAGGCCCTTGCCGCCGCCAACCAGCGCATCCTCAAGGCCGAAGTCCGCGCCGCAGCCAGCGGCAAGCTCGCCGACCCGGCCGACGCCCTGCGCTACCTCGACCTGTCCAAGTTCACCGTCACGGATGACGGAAGCGTGGACAGCCAGGCCATCGCCAATTCGATCGGCGAACTGCTGGAACAGAAACCTTATCTCGGGAAAGCCGAGCAAGCACCCTCGGGTGCGAACATCACGCCGCCCAGCGGAACACGGGACGGCGACCGCCATCAGGGTCAGCTCACCCGAGACGACCTGAAAACCATGAGCCCCGCAGAAATCGTCAAAGCCCAACAGGACGGGCGACTGAAGGACCTGCTCGGAGCCAACTAACGGAAGGAGGCCTTAAATGGCCATCACCAATTTCATTCCCGAACTGTGGAGCGCCAACATCCTGCTGGAACTCCAGAAGAACCTCGTCTACGGTTCCGCCGTGAACCGCGACTACGAGGGCGACATCGCCAACTACGGCGACACCGTGCACATCACCGGCATCGCGCACATCAGCATCGGCGACTACACGGCCCACACCGACATCACCATCGAACCGGCCACAGACAAGAACGCCGGCGAACTCGTCATCAACCAGAGCAAGTACTTCGCGTTCGAAATCGACGACGTGGAGAAGCGCCAGGCCATGAACAACCTGACCGCCGCATATTCCCGGGACGCCGCCTACAAGCTGCGCGACCTGACCGACCAGTACCTGGCCGGCCTGATGGCAGCAGGCGCGAAGAGCAAGCTCGACCCGATTTCCGGCGCCACCGCCACCAAGGCGTACGACACCATCGTGGATCTGGCCACCGCATTGGATAAGCAGAGCGTGCCAGACGCGGGCCGTTGGGTCATCGTCAACCCGGACTTCTACGGTCTGCTGCGCAAGGACAGCCGTTTCGTCGCTGGCGCCGAGTCCGCTCATTCCACGCTGCTCAACGGCGTGGTCGGTGAGGCCGCGGGCATGACCATCCTCAAGTCCAACAACGCTCCCGCAGCCAAGGGCGACTCTGCCTCGGCTCAGACCGATGAGGGCAACGTCATCATCGCCGGCACCAACGCGGCCACCACGTTCGCGGAGCAGATCGCCAAGGTCGAGGCCACCCGCAAGGAGAAGGGCTTCGACGACATCGTCAAGGGCCTGCACCTGTACGGCGCGAAGGTCGTGCGCCCCGAAGCGCTGGCCACCGTACACTTCAAGGTGGGCAAGTGATGGCCGGCAGCTATGAGGCCATGCCCTACTTGGACGAAGCCGAATAACCGCATAGGGGGTGACTCATGGACACGCTGGCAACGGTCAAGGACCTTGATTCATACGGCATCGAATACGCGGACGAAAAGCTCGCGGGCAAGCTGCTCGAATCGGTTTCCGCAGCGGTGCGCGACGCCGCAGGGTGCCCCATCACACGCGGCGAATACACGGTGACCATCCCCGGCGAAACCTCACGCAGGCTCGACCTGCCCATGCGCCCCGTGATTTCCGTGAGCCGCGTGCTCATGGACGGCGAGGAGACCGGGGATTGGAAGCTGCTCGGCAACGCCCTGTACAGGGAAAGCCTGTGGAGCCTGCCGAACATGGTCCCCTGTTCCGTCACCGTCACCATGCTCGCCGGCTATGACCCGGTTCCCCCGGACATCGTGCGCCTCGTGTGCAGCATGGTCGCAGCCGGACTCGTCCAGCAGTCGAACGGCGGCCCCGGCGCTCACCGCGACGAATCATACGCGCGAATCGACGACGTGCAGATCGGCTACCGTCAGGGCGACTCCGAGATCATCGACGCACTCGAACTGCCGGAGGGCACGAAACGAGCCCTCCGCAACAGGTTCGGCATGCGAGGCATCGCCATAGGGGTGTTCCGATGAACGTGCAGCATATCCTCAACCGAGGCCGACAGCTCGCCGAATCGTTGATGACCGACCAATGCCGCGTCACCCATATGGGCAAACCGGTCACCGACCCCGAAACGGGACTGGTGGGACCGGCCGCGAACACCGTGTATGAGGGCCGTTGCAAGGTGCAGACCTCGGGCGGTCTGGCCGCCGAGAACACGGAGGGCGGCATCGTCGAAGCGTTGGGTGCCGTCACCCCCGTGTGGAGCATGTACGTGCATTTCCCCTACGGCACCACGGGTTTATTGCCGGGCGACGTGTGCGAGATAACCGAAGCCGCCGACCCGAATCTCAAGGGGCGGAAGCTCAGGTTGTTGAACATGCAGTCCGAGAAGTCTCATGCGACCGCATGCCGGTGGAACGTGAAGGAGGTGGGCAACAGCAATGAGTGACGTGACAGTCGACGCTTCGGAGCTGACCGCGTTCGGCCGCAGGGTCGCCTCCGCCCACGCCAAAGCCTCCATAGCGGTCGCGAAGGCGGTGAAGAAGGGCGCGCAGAACGTCAAGGAGTCCATTCAGGAGGACGTTGCCGGTTCCGGCAACGCCGGCATCCGCAAGGTGCAGGTCGCCTACGAGCTGGGCAGTACCGGCACCACTGTGTACGCGGACGTGAGCCCCCGCGACGGCGGGGCCTCCGACTTGGCCAACATCGCGTTCTTCGGCACCGCGAAGGGCGGCGGAACCCACGCTTTTTACGAGCATGCGGAGACGGAGCTTCCCCCGCTCGCCGAATACGTGGGAGACGCGGCCGACGACATGCTGATAGGAGCCATCGGATTATGAGCGTCATGGACTTGACCAATGCGGTTCTCGGTCTGCTGCCCTCCATGCCGTCCGGCGTGAAGGTGTACAGGCAGGAGGAGCCGTTGGAGTCGGAGATGCCGCCGTGGATCATCGCGCGCGTCTCCACCGACCGTCATGTGGCGGCGGAGACGATGCGGTTCACCGCCCACTCCGCCCTGCTGGAGGTTCGCGCCGTCAGCACCACCGCCGACAGCGTGAACATCTGGTGTGACGACATGCTGATTCCCGCGTTGGCGAACCGCTCCCCCACCCGGCCGCCGGGCTACACGGTCGGCCAGCTCACCCTGTGCGAGGATTCCGGCGCGTACGCGGCCGGTCTGACCGCCGACGACACCGCGCGCCGCTACCAGGTGCGCGTCCTGAGGTTCCGCTTCACGTGGAGCCGACCATAGTCAACCAATCATTTACCAAAAGTCTTCAAGGAGCACATTATGACCCTGAAACTGGGTACAGAGATTCCCGGCACCAGTGCCGAGGGCAACATCACCACCATCTGGGTGCCGGCGATCAAGAACATCAAGGCCCCGACCATCATCGAGCTCGAGGCCGGCACCGACATCTCGAACTACGTCATGCTTGGCGGCTGGAGCTTCGACCCGTCGCAGGACACCGTGTCCGACCAGCGCGAGAACACCGTGCAGGACTTCGGGGCCCCCGGCCGCAAGAGCGCCGGCGACATCAGCATCGAGGTCATCGACAACACGAACACGGAGCACAAGGAACAGAACGAGGCCGTCACCCTCATGCACGAGGGCGCGTCCGGCTATATCGTGCGTCGCCGCGGCATGGCCACCGACGCGCCATTGGCCTCCGGCCAGAAGCTCACCGTCGTGAGCGTGAAGTGCGGCGAAAAGAAGGTCATCAACCCGGATGCGAACACCATGATCCGCAGTCAGATCCCGCTGTTCGCTCAGGCTCCCGGCTGGGAGTCCGAGACCGCCGTGCTGACCGCAGCCTGACAAGTTCTTCCGTGCGGGGATTCTAAGCCTTTCTGGCCCCGCACAGGCATTCTCTCTTCTCTCTCTCAGAAAGGTTTTCAGACTTTCAGAAAGGGATAATCATGGCTTTGGAAGTGAAGCGCAAGCGCGTGGACGTCGACCTCATATTGGATCAGGAGAAGGCCGAACAGGTCGCCGCATTGGGAGCCGACCTGGAACGCGCCATGGCGCAGCATGTGACCGAGGGCGGCAACGCCGCCGCCAAACGCATCGCCGAACAAATCGACAGGCTGCGCGACGAGGTGAAGGACGACACCGTCCGCATCACCCTGGAGGCGCTGCCGCTCTCCCAGTGGCGTCAGGTACTCGAGGCGAACACCGTCACCGAGAACGGCGTACCGAAACAACACATCGAGGACATCTGCGCCGACGCCGTCAGACTCATGGTCAGGAAGACCGTGCCGGAAACCCCCGTGGAAGAGCTGGCCAACGTCATGACCGAACTGTCCGACGGCCAGATCAGCCCCATCTGGTACGCGATCCGTGACCTGAATGCGAAGCTCATCGACCCAAAAGACGTATTCGAATCAGCCTCGCGGATAATCCGCAGACGGTAAGGGAACTGCGAATCTGCCAGAAGCTCGGCATCAGCTACAAAAGGTGGCTTGGATGGGAACCGTCGTATCGGGTGGAAAGGGACGGGCATAGGCGCATCACCGGCTACACGCCGGAAACCGAATGGGATGCGACCGAACGCGAATGGATGCTCGCACTCGACGAATACGAGCGCACGCTGTGTCCGCGCTGCGGGATGCCCGTCAGCATATGCCACGACGAGCTGGCCCCCACCAAATACGCGAGCGAGGTCGGCGTCTGTCAGATTGACCTGATGCGCCGCATCGGGCTCGAAGAATACCGCAAGGACCATTCCGCGGAATCCGCCACGAAACTTGACTCACTGACCGTGGGCATCAACCCACGATGATCCGACAGGAGGATATGCCATGGCCGGTGGCCTGAACCGCAACATCACTGTCCGCCTGCTCGCGGACACCAGCAATTTCACCGCCGGCATGGCCAAGGTGTCCGGCGAAAGCCGGAAGGCCGCGACCACCATGGAAGCCGCCGGAGGCAAATCGAAGCTCATCACCACCGGCATCGCGGCGGCCGGTGTCGCCGCCACCGCGCTGGGCGTGGCCGCTGTCAGGATGGCGGCGGACTTCGACGCCAGCATGTCGACGGTGCAGGCCAACACCGGAGCCAGCGCAGATGAGATGAATCAGCTCCGTCAGGCCGCCATCGACGCCGGCGCCGACACCATATACTCGGCCACCGAATCCGCCGACGCCATCAACGAACTCGGCAAAGCCGGCCTATCGACCTCGGATATTCTCTCCGGCGGTTTGAGCGGCGCATTGAACCTCGCAGCGTCCGACGGCATGGCCGTAGGCGACGCCGCCGAACTCATGGCCACCACCCTCAAACAGTTCAACCTGACGGGCGCCGAATCCACTCAGGTGGCCGACGCGCTGGCGGCCGGCGCAGGCAAGGCCGTCGGTTCCGCCCATGACCTCGGCCTCGCATTGAATCAGGCGGGGCTGGTGGCCAACAGCATGGGCGTCAGCATGCAGGAGACCACCGGCACGCTCGCCGCGTTCGCCAACGCCGGCATGATAGGCAGTGACGCGGGCACCAGCCTCAAGACCATGCTCCAACGACTGGCCAGCCCCACCGACAAGGCGCAGACCCTCATGGACGAGCTCGGCATCAACGTGTACGACGCCAATGGCAAGTTCATCGGCCTTGCCGGTGCCGCAGGCCAATTGCAGAACGGTTTGAACGGCCTGAGTCAACAGGAACGCAATGCCGCGCTCAACACCATCTTCGGAGCCGACGCGGTGCGAGCCGCGAACGTGCTCTACGAGCAGGGCGCGGAAGGCATCGACGACTGGACGAAAGCCGTCAGCCAATCCGGCTACGCCGCGGACCTCGCCGCCAAGAAGAACGACAACCTGAAAGGCGATCTGGAGAATCTGAGCGGCTCTTTCGAATCCCTCATGATCTCTTTGGGCGAGGGAGGTCAGGGACCATTGCGCTCCCTCGTGCAGACACTCGACACCCTTGTTGACGGTTTCGCGTCATTGCCTGCGCCCGTACAGCAGTCCATAGTGCTGATGGCGGCTCTGGTTGGAGGCAGTGTCGCAGTCCACAAAGCGATGGGGCCGCTGAACTCTAGCAGCAGCCAGCTTGCGCAAACCCTCGGATTGATTGCCGACCCAGGGCAAAGGCTCATAGGCCTCGGCTCCGGAATCGCGTCAGCGTTCCAGACATGGGGCGCAACTTTCGGCAGTGCAGAATCTCAGATAAACACGTTTGGCACCACTATCAGTCGTTCCCAAGGCATTATGGCCGGTTTCAAAAACCTGGGAAGCGGCATAGTATCGTTGCTGGGCGGACCATGGGGCATGGCCATCACCGCCGCAGGACTCGCGTTGTTCGCTTTCGCGCAGGATCAGCAGGCCGCCACGCAACGAGTGGACGAACTCACCCAGGCGTTGCAGAGCGGACAAAGCGCCGCCGAATACTTCAACAAGGCGCTCTCCGAAAGCGATTCGTCACGCTACACGGCCGACATATTCAGCCGTTGGACCTCCGGCTACGACAATGTGCGAGAAGCACTCGACAAGATCGGCATCGCCCACAGCACCTACATCAAGGCCATACAAGGCGAGCCCGAAGCGATTCTGCGAGTCCGCGAACAGGCCGACAGCTACCGTGACTCGCTCGGCGGCATCAACCAGATGTGGGACCGCACCTCCAACGTTGCCTACGGCGTACTGAGCGAACAGCAGGAGATCTTCGAGAAATCAGCCGCAGCGGCCAAGGAGGACGCGGCCAACTCGAAGGCCGCCGCACAGGAGAAACTGGCGCAGACGCTGGCCACGTCCGGATTGGTCGACGCGCAGTCGGCGAACGCGGACGCCACGCAGGAATCAGCTGACGCCCAATCTATCCTTCAGGATGGTTTGGGAGCGACCACCGACGGCATCAACGAGCAGGCCACCGCCTTGGGCGAGGTCATTGACGCGCTCGGAACCTACTACGGTTTCGCGCTCTCCAGCTCCAACGCGCTCATCTCCATGCATGACTCGTTCGACAAGGCGACCGAAAGCGTGCAGAAGAACGGGCAGACGCTCGACCTGAACACCGAACAGGGACGAGCCAACCAGAGCGCGTTGAACGATCTCGCCGAATCCGCGTTGAAGGCGGCGGAAGCCCAGTCACGCAACGGCGAAGGACTCGAAGCGGTCAACGGCACCCTTGACCTGGCACGCGAGAAATACATCGCAGCTGCACATGCGATGGGCATGACCCCGGAAGCCGCAGAAGCCGCAGCCAACGCCGCCGGCCTGACCAAGGACAAGTTCGACCAGCTCGCCACCAGCGTCAACAGCATCCCCGGATCCAAAGCCATCGACGTGAACGCCCACACCGAACCGGCCAAGAACAGCCTGACCGACCTCGGCATGACGGTGGCGAAACTTCCTAACGGCGAAATCAAAATCGACGGCGACAACACACAGGCACTCGCCGCCATCGAGGCGGTCAACGGCGTCGAAGTGGATCCGCACACCGGTGTCATCACCATGGACAAAAGCCAGTACGACACCGCCCTCGCATTGGCGAACGGAGCGACGATCGATCCGAAGACCGGTCATCTGATGGGTGACAACAGCGACTATTGGAAGAAGATAGCCGAAGCGAACGGCTGGACCATCGACCCGCATACCGGCATGATCTACGCGGATGACGGTCAGGCCATGAGCGTCATCACCAATCTGAACAACACGCAGATCGCGGACAAGTACTTCACCATCCATGGCAGCTACGTCGATGATTCAGGCGGCACGTATTCGTCCAGTGGTTATCGTCCGGCCGGTGCGATGGGCAATATCCCCACCGGTAAGACCGGCGGCCTGTTCACCGGTTATGGGGTTTCGATGCGCGGCTACGCCGGCGGCGGCAGTGTCATCGAGGGCCTCCTGCCAGGCAAGGCGAGCATCACGGGCGGCGACAACATCACGTTGGCGAACGCGCGAGTCAAGAGCGGCGAATTCGTGTCCAATGTGAAATCCGTCGCATATTATGGCGCCGACACATACGCGGCCATGAACCGCCGGCAGATACCCAAGGAATCGTTCTCCGGCCGGGATATCGACGTGAGCGGCGTCATCGAGGAGATACGTTCCTTCCGCGAGCAGATCGGCCCAATCATCAGCGCGTATGCCCCGCAACTCGGCAAACGCGACTTACAGCGGCTCACCAAGGAGGCTTTGCGCACATGATGCACACGCTCACCTACATGTCAAACCGCGCCGGAACCGTGATTGATCTCGCCGACCCGGAGGGAATCATGTGCGGACAGATCCTGGAGCTACGCACCCGCACGTGGGAGTTCGAGCTCGGCTACCGGTCATTGCATGCCACGCGGCCCGCGAAGACCGTCAAGGTCACCGGGCTCGTCTACGGTATCCCGGCGCTCGAAAAGGCCGAGGAACTGTTCGACGCGGACATGTACGCCTACCTCAACGATGCCGCGAAACCCGGCGTCATCACGGTGGACGGATGGTCACAGACCTGCCTCGTGGTCGGCCACGAACCTGACTACACGTCACCCCTGCTCGTGCGCGGCGATTTCACGGTCGCCTTGCTTGACGGGGTGTGGCACAAACCGGTCAGGCAGAGCTTCAGCCGGTCGACGGCCCGCTACAACAGAGGCAAGGACTATCCCTACGACTATCGCTACGATTACGCGCCGACCCGCAACGTCAGCAGCATCGACAACCAATCCGCCCTGCCCTCGCGGATGAGGCTCACCATTTACGGGCCGGTCTCTACGCCGAGCATCATCATCGGCGGCAACAAGGTGATAGCCGACGTGAGCGTCCCATCCGGCGGCTACCTCATCATCGACGGCACCGGCTCACCACGCACGGCCGTGATGGTCGCCGCCAACGGCGACATCACCAACGTGTTCGACAAAACGCATCGCGACCAGGCCTCCAACGAATACGCGTTCGCCACCCTCCCGCCGGGACTGCAGCAGGTCTCATGGGATGAATCGTTCGGGTTCGACGTGGAGTACTGGTTGGAGCAGACGGGACTGCCATGGACCTGATCTGGACCAATACCGCTCACGTGCCGCAGGGCGAACTCGTCTCCCCCGCACTCGACCTGCAGTACGGCGACGAGCAGAATGATTTCGAACTCACTCACTCCACCCCCGGACTGCTGCTCTCCGACGGCTGCTACATCGGGGCGGAAGGCACCGAGTTCGGAGGCCGCGTCGACGCGGTGCGTATCACTGTGGATGACGGGCATGCCCTGTATACGCTCACCGGCCGCACATGGCACGGTTTGCTTGCGGGCAAGATCCTCCAACCCGACTCCGGCGCCGACCGGCTCACGGTCTCCGGCGACGCCAACAACATCATCCGCACGATAATCAGCCGGATCGGACTGTCCACGGTGTTCGACGTGCCCTCGGAAACGAGCGGCATCACCCTCAGCAACTATTCGTTCCGCCGGTACATTACCGCGTGGGATGGGTTGCGCATGATGCTCACCGCGCAGGGAGCCAGACTCGACCTGACCTACACCGCTGGACGCTGCCGGATTCGCGCGGTCGCCGCCGACACGTACGGCGACGCGGACAGCGACCAGCGCATCAGTTTCGAGGCGCAACGCATCTGGACCCAAGTCAACCACCTCACGGGCCTGGGCAAAGGCCAGCTGCGCAACAGGGCGCGCAGCGACTGGTATGCGGATGCGTCCGGCAACATCTCCCAGACCCAGACTCTGACCGGCGACCGGGAGATAGCTCAGATCTACGAGCTCACATCCTCCGAAGGCGCCGAATTGTCCGACCAGACCAGGGACAAGCTCAAGGACATGTGGAAACAGGGCACCGTCGATTTGACGATCCCCGAGAACCTTGGCCTGCATATCGACGACCATGTGCGCGCCTACGATGCGCTGACCGGCGTCAGCGTGGACAGCCCCATCGTGCGCATCACCGTCAAACTCGCCAACGGCACACCAACCATCCGATACGAAGCCGGCCAATACAGTTGGCCCGATGAACAAGACTAAAGGAGCATCATGCCGAAACAGCCCAACATCACCCTCTACTCCTGTGATCGGCCTTCGTGCGTCAACAAGGAATACGTGTTGCCCAACGCGACGGCCAGCCCCAACTGGCACGAGGTCACGCGCGTCGACCGCAACGGCAACCAGAGGAAAATCCTTTTTTGCGAATCCGACTACCAGCAGTACCTACAGTTGGCCGAAAATCAGGACAAGGATTATGACCTCTGGCTCAACAAGTCCCTCAACGCGGAAGGTAAGTGATCATGGCAACAAATCTGCTTGTAACCGGCTCGCACGGCGGCGACGACCCGCACGTGGAATCGAAGCATGACGCGCTCATGCACGCCGCCATGCTCGGCCGAAGCGGATACATTTTGAAAACCCGGAATTGGACGATGAAACCGACGGCGAAGGATGCGAACAGCATCACCATCCCAGCATGGGACCTCGTGGTCGAGGGCCGGCAGATCTACATCGCCGCACCGACCGACGTGAACATCCAATCCGGCTCGCAAGGGCAAAAACGACGCGATCTCATCGTGGCCCGGTACGCGTTGAACTCAGGCACCGGCGTGGAGACGGTCACCCTCGAAGCCATCAAGGGCAAGCCCAGCGCGGCCACGCCCGCGGATCCGGGCATCGAGACCGGCAGCATCATCGGCGGTGCGGCGTCGGCAGCCCTTCCCTCCTGTAAGCCCCCCCCCTGCCACTCTGCCGCGTCAACCTCGACGGCATCACCATCACATCGATTGACACGCTGGTCAATGTTATGCAGCCCTTGGAGGATGTGTGGGATTCCCTAACCCCTATCACAGGCCAAGTCAAGATGCCGTACTCCGACAGGCATATCACTCTGGTTCGTGTCGGCCGTATTGTCACCGCCTGCGCGTATATCACGCTGACAAGCAATTTCAATCAGGTCGGCAACACATCCGTCAGCGAGACAATCCCGGAGGGTTTCAGACCGTCCGGCGATTCCCGCGCGGTCATGCGCGGCACCGACAACAGCGGCGCGACCAGTTTCTACCTTTACGGCACGCCGGAGGGGAAAATGGTGTTGAACGGCACCGGATATACCAGCCGATTCGTCGGTATATCCGGCTGTTGGATTACCGAGTAGCTTTCCCTAACCCAGCGTTCTACGACGTGGCGAGTACCTTACAGCAGCGACAGCATTTTGCTTACGCGCATCGGTGATATCTGTTTCATGGGTGGCAACGTAAAATTCAACAGTAGCGGGCAGAACAATTACACGAAGGCTCAGGAGAAGCTCCCCGAAGGGTATCGACCCGTCATCGCCAATACGCCCGTGGCCGTTTTCGGTGGTGAAACGACATTCATCTGTTACGGCGAGGCCAATGGCACCGTCACGATGCTTGGCAATCCGAACAGCGCGTACGCGGGATGCACCGGCGTATGGAGGACCGCTGACCCGATGCCCGCCGCATAGCTTCGGGACACTGGCTCAGGCGGTTGCACTGTCTTGCAGTGACCCCACGGGTCATAGCGCGTATGAGACGGTCATGCCGAACGCGTTCGTGCCCTGCGTGCCGCCCTGATTGGCGTAGGTCATGGTTCCGTTCGCGTTTACGTTGATGATTTTCTGGTTCGCGCCGTCGCGTCCGCCAAATGAGAAATTCAAATCCATTGGAGGACGCCAGCTTTCAGGCAGGGTTCCGAAATTGCCGGTGTTCCACGAGCCGGACGCCGACGACTTCCAGTCGATGCGCAACGTGACGAGCGAGCCGCGACGGTAGCCTTTGACGGTACCGTAAAGGCAGTTAATCAGCGTCAGCACTTCGGTCTGGGTTAGGGAATCCCCTCAGGCTATCAAGGCTCTCTCCCAGAGGCGTTGCGCGTCCCTCAACGCCGCGATATCCGGCTTGAGGTAGTAGCGGGCCGTGGTTTTGATATCGCTGTGTCCGAGCATTTTGCTCACGATGGCGATATCGGCTCCCGCCGCCAACGTGTTCGTCGCCCACGAGTGGCGCAGGTTGCGTGCGGGCACGTGCGGCAGGCTATACCGCTTGCACCAGCCCTTGTACTGGCGTGCCACCTGTGGCGGGGTGAGCGCACCGATGAGTCGCCCTCCCTCGCGCGGCTTGAGCTCGCGCAGACGCTTGACCGCGAAGCGCGGCAACGGCAATGTGCGACGGCTCAATTCGGTCTTCGGCGGCACGACGACCTCATGGCCGCTCACCCATTGCAAACCGCGCTCGATATGCAGGACGCCTGCGCGCAGATCAATGTCACTCCACTCCAAACCGTACCCCTCTTCGGTGCGCAGGCCGCATGAGACGGCGCAGATAAGCCACGCCTCAAGCGGATGGTCGTAAAAGCCCTGCAACAGCGATCGCTGCTGACGGATGCCCAATATCACCGGCTCGTAATGCGGCTTGGCCGGCAACTGGATATCGCGTCTCGTGATATCCACGTCCAAGAGATTCCAGCGGATAGCCCGCCTCAGTATCGCGCGTAGTACGGCCCATGCCTTGCGCGCCGCGCCCGAACTGGCGAACCCGACGAGCCACTTGTCCACCAATTCAACGCTTATCGATTCCATCTGCATTGCGCCGAACCTCGGGGCCACGTGCAACCGCCACGCCGACTCATAGCCGACACACGTGGACTCACGCAGATTCGCCGTGCAATACGGCCAAAACCGGCCGTTCCAAAACTCTCGTAACAGCATTTTCAACCTCCAAAACCCACACGCCCGTTGGCCTATCCAACGGGGACGAACGTGTGGGTTTTACCCACCGTAAAGGAGCTTTTCCATGTCTTTGCTCACTCACGTCGTCGATTGGCTCGTGCCTTTTATCTGTGGCGGCGTGGCCACGGTTTTGGGCCTGATGTGGCGATGGGGCAAAGCCATGGTCAACGGGCTGCGCGAGCTCCTGCTCTGCCAGTTGGAGGACCTGCGCCGCGAAATGGTCATCGAGCACGACGGAGTGGCGGACGAGGACCTCAAATCACGCTCCCAACGCCTCTACGACAGCTATCACAGCCTGGGCGGCAACGGCCACGGGACATCGCTCAACAATGACATCCAATCCGCGCCGATAGCGCCACGACAGTCCTGACCCACGACCGTGGGCCACAAACAACAATCCATCCCGAGAAAGGGGACATATGGTCAATAACAAGGACAAGCCGAAGCCATGGCATAAGCGCCTGTTCGCCAAGGTCACGGCACTGGCCGCCGCCATCTGCATGATGCTGCTTCCGGCGACCGCGCACGCGGACATGCAAGGCGTGGACATGTCCAACTGGCAGTGCGGCGTAGACGTGTACAACATGCAGGCCGATTTCATCGTGGTCGGCACCACATGGGGCACGGGCCAAGTCAACAACAACTGCCTCGTGTCCGGCGTCAACACCGACGCCAACCGTATGATCGCCCAGGCACAGGCCAGCGGCAAGAAGTTCGGCCTGTACCATTACGCGATGGGCGGTTCGCCCGAGGGCGAGGCCCAATTCTTCTACCGCAACACCAGCAACTATTGGCGTCACGGCATCGTGGCGCTCGACTGGGAGATGGACGATAATCCCGCATGGGGCAACTGGGACTGGGTACGCCGATTCATGGCGGAGTGCGAACGGCTCTCGGGCGGTGTGCGCCCATTGCTGTACACCGGCCCGGTCGCCGGCACCATCCCGCAGGACATCCGCGACCGATACGGTTTGTGGATCGCCCAATACGCGAACATGAGCCCGACCGGCTATCAGGCATCCCCGTGGATGCTGGGCGCATACGGCGAGGCCATGCGCCAGTACAGCGGTACCGGCGTGGTCAACACGTGGAGTCCAATCGACCTCAACATTTTCCGTGGCGAAGGCTGGCAGTGGGATTTGTACGCCAATCCCACCGGCTCCACAGCCCCGGCCCCGGCAACGCCCGCGCCCGTGCAGCCGAGCACTCCCCCGGCCAACACCAACACGGGTGGCATCAGCCACGTCATGCAATGGGGAGAAACCATCTGGGGACTCGCCGTAGCCCACAACGCATGGCCCCTGTCCGCATGGCACACGCCAAGCGGTGACATCAACCGCTACTACGTGGGCGATGTCGTCACCTACGGCGGCGGCCCTCATGCCACCCCCCCCCCCCCCCGGGGAGTGT
>OGOG01001908.1_pt1 | contig 19031 bp, 17 predicted proteins | sample 1552581 | NCBI WGS metagenome assembly OGOG01 (sample SAMEA2580152, study PRJEB22360) | human gut metagenome | biome: human gut; feature: human-associated habitat; material: faeces | place: Denmark | collected 2008/2010 | reverse complement strand
CCATCGAGTTCCTTCTCGACACGGCCGGCAGCTTCTACTTCATGGAGATGAACACGCGCGTGCAGGTCGAGCATCCGGTTTCCGAGCAGATCACGGGCGTCGACATCATCAAGCAGCAGCTCATCGTCGCGTCGGGCGATCCCATCACCTGCGCCGATCTCGCTCCCATGTCGCCCAGGGCATGCGCGATCGAGTTCCGCATCAACGCGGAGGATCCCGCGCATGACTTTCGTCCGTGTCCCGGCACCATCACGCGCTTTGACATGCCGGGCGGTCCCGGCGTGCGCGTCGATACCCATCTGCGTGCTGGCGACGTGATCCCGCCCACCTATGACTCGCTCATGGCAAAGCTCATCGTGTGGGGTGATACGCGCGAGGAGGCAATCGCCCGCGGCAAGCGCGCGCTTGACGAGTTCGTTATCGAGGGCGTCGCGACGACGATACCCTTCCACCGTCGCGTGCTCGATAACGCGACCTTCAACTCAGGCATGGTCTACACGGACTTCATCGAATCCGAGACGAATGGGGGACAGCTGTGAAGGAAATCGATCAGGGGTACGCGATTGACGGCATCACTATCGCACCCGGCGTCGTCGAGACCATCATCTCGCTCGCCACGGCCGAGGTACCCGGTGTCGCCGCCGTGGGGGCGGGTGGTGCCATCTCGACCATCAAGTCGGCCTTCGTCGCCGGCAACGCCGTTCCCACCAATGGCGTGCGCATCGAGGCACAGGGCGACAAGAAGGTCGCCGTCACCGTTTCCATCCAGGCGTATTACGGTTACCGCCTCGTCGAGATTGCTGAGAACGTGCGCAAGGCCGTCGCCGACGCGCTTGCGGCGCAGATTGGCGTGACGGTGACGTCGGTCGACGTGCACGTCGACGCCCTCTCCTTCGAGGAGTAGGATCGCGCGATGGCCTCGCTTCGACACGAACACACGGCCGCGCGCCGCGAGGCGCTGCAGCTGCTATACACGAGCGAGCTCACGGGCGCGCCCCTGTCTGGCCTCGTAGGCGGTGACGAGCAGGAACTCCTGCTCGTGCCCGAATGCCCGCAGGGGGTCAGCGATGCCGATTTGGTCGGCGTCGACCTCGTCGACTACGCCTCGACGCTCGTCGACGGCATCGTCGAGCACGTTGACGCGCTTGACGAGCGCATCTCGTCGACGGCCGAGAACTGGACGCTCGAACGCATGCCCATCGTCGATCGCAACATCATCCGCATCGCCACCTACGAGATAGTCTATTGCGATGACATTCCCACGGGCGTCGCCATCAACGAGGCCGTCGAGATGGCGAAGGCCTTCGGTACCGACGAGTCCCCCAAGTTCGTGAACGGCGTGCTGGGGCGCATTGCGACCGAAACCTGTGGCGGGAACGTCGACAAGCTCGACGAGGACGCGCTGCAGGCGTGACTCGATGGATGGGGTGGTGACAATGGCGGAAACTTCACCGGAGACCTTTGGCGAGGTGCGTGCGCGTCTAGACGAGATCGTCTCCCAGGTGCGCAGCAAGGACGTATCGCTCGAGAAGAGCCTCGACCTCTACGAGGAGGCGATCAGGCTCGGCAATCGGGCGGCCGAGCTCATCGACAAGCCCGATTACACCGCGGCTGAGATCGCCGAGGCAAACGAGGTCATCGAGGCCGGCCAAGAAGAGGGCCCCGAAATCACGATCTGATGGCGAGGAATGACCAGGCCTTGACTGAGAAGATACTGGATACGATCGAGTCTCCCGCGGACCTTGGGAGGCTGAGCTACGACGAACTCGAGCGGCTCGCCTTCGAGATGCGTGCCGAGATGATCGCCGCGACCTCGCTGCATGGTGGTCATTTGGCCCCGTCACTTGGCGCCGTCGAGCTCATCATCGCGCTGCATCGCGTCCTCGATTGCCCGCGTGACCGCCTCGTCTTCGACGTCGGACACCAGGCCTATGCGCACAAGCTCCTGACGGGCCGGCGCCGTCAGTTCAAGACCCTGCGCACCTATGACGGCATATCGGGTTTTCCCAAGATCACCGAAAGCGCATATGACGCCCACGATTCGGGCCACGCCTCCGACTCGTTGTCAACCGCGCTCGGCTACGCGCTCGCCCGCGACCTCGACGGTTCCGACGCGACTATCGCAGCCCTCATCGGTGACGCATCGTTTACCGGTGGCATGGCGCTCGAGGCGCTCAATGACATAGGCCGCGCCAACACGCCGCTTCTCATCGTGCTCAACGACAACGGCATGTCCATATCGCCCAACGTCGGCGGCTTTTCCGCCTATCTCGCCAAGGTGCGCATGTCGAGCCAGTACACCAACCTGCGCAATCAGGTCGAGGACGCCTTCAACTCGAGCGGCGCGCTCGGACGTTTGCTCATGCGGGGAGGCAATGCAGCCAAGGAGTCGTTCAAGCAGATCGTGCTGCCAGGGGCAACCTTCCTCGAGGGCTTTGGTGTCACCTACGTCGGTCCGGTGGACGGTCATGACATCCAGACCATGGAGCGCATCTTCCGTGACGCCAAGGAGCTCGGCGGCCCCGTCGTCGTCCATGCCGTGACGGTGAAGGGAAAGGGTTATGGCCCGGCCGAGAACAATCCCGCGTTGTTCCATGGCGTCGGTCCCTTCGACATCGCCACGGGCACGCCCAAGCCCAAGGCGAGCACGCCCACGTGGACGCAGGTGTTTTCCGACGAGCTCGTCAAGCTCGCGGGTGACGATCCCGACATCGTCGCCATCACCGCCGCCATGGCAAGCGGCACGGGGCTTGCGGGTTTCGCGAAATCATATCCCGATCGCTTCTTCGACGTCGGCATCGCCGAAGAGCATGCCGTCGGCATGGCGAGCGCGCTCGCGCTCGCGGGCAAGAAGCCCGTCGTCGCCATCTATTCGACTTTCATGCAGCGCGCCATCGACCAGGCGATAGTCAACGTCGGCCTGCAGAAGGCCCATGTCATCTTCTGCCTGGACAGGGCCGGTCTCGTAGGTGACGATGGCCCGACGCATCATGGCGTCTTCGATCTCGTGTACCTGCGCATGATACCCGGCATGCGCGTTCTGGCTCCTTCGAATGACGAGGAGCTACGTGCCGCCTTGCGCTGCGCCATTGACCTCGAGGGTCCGGTCGCCATCCGCTATCCGCGTGGGTCCGCTCCCGTCGCTGCCGCGTCCTGCGAGACGTGGCGGGAGGGACGGGCCCTCAAACTCGAAGATGGGAACGACGGCGCGTTGCTGGCGGTCGGGCGCATGGTCGACGTCGCGCGTGACGTCGCCAGGAACGCGGCGGGGCATGGCATCGACCTCGCCGTCTGGGACATGCGCTGGGTCAAGCCCATCGACGAGGATGCCGTACGGGAGGCGGCGCGGACAGGACGCATCTTCACCCTCGAGGATGGTGTCGTCACCGGGGGCTTCGGATCGGGGGTGCTCGAGCAGCTCGCCGAGATGGGCGTTGCCTGTCCGGTCACGCGCTTTGGCATTCCGGACGCCTTCGTGACCCAGGGTCCGACGGACAGGCTCTTCGAGGAACTTGGCCTCGACGCCGCCGGCATCGCCGCCAAGGCGCGCGCCGCCATCGCCCGCAAGTAACTGGGGCAAGTGGGACAAGGGGAAAAATGTGTCACGGGGTCTGACCCCCTGACACATCGTGAGCGTGGGCGGCGTGCATACGTGAACGCTTTGTGGTGTTCGGAATATCTTATTGGGTCTTTCGCGAGGGTGGGATAGAATACTTAGTCGATTAAGCTGAATGAGATCGGAGTTCAAAAGTGGCAATATTCGGCAAATCGTCGCGTGGTGCCCACGCAGCGGGCGGTCGCTCGTCAAAGCCGCGAGGCAAGGCGACGCGCGTGCCCCAGGTAGACGAACAGCAGCCATCAGGCGATGCACGCAGAACCAGGCAGATGGATGCCCGTCTTCCGCGTGTCGACGCGGAAAGCAACATCGACGTACGTCGTAACGTCGGCGGTAGCGGTGGACGCCAGCGCTCTGCCGGCCAGACGGGGCAGCAATCGCCCCTCTCCACATCGTCCATGCCCGCGGCGACCGAGGCCGTCGGCTCCTATGCCGACCTCGCCCTCGACGAGAACGCGAAGCAGAACCTCGGGCCGGTCGTCATATCGCTGCGCAACGTCACCAAGGTCTACCCGGCCCAACCCAACAGGCCAGCACTCGCCAACATCACGCTCGACATCCGTTCGGGCGAGTTCCTCTTTCTTGTCGGCCATTCCGGATCGGGCAAGTCGACCTTCATTCGCATGCTCAATCGCGAGATCGTGCCCACGAGTGGCGAGCTCGTCGTCGCGGGGGAGAACCTGCGCACCATCAAGAGCTGGCGCATCCCGTACCTGCGTCGCAGCGTCGGCTGCGTGTTCCAGGACTTCAAGCTCCTGCCCAACAAGACGGCGTTCGAGAACGTCGCCTTCGCACTCGAGGTAATCGGCAAGTCACGTCACGTCATCCGCACGCAGGTGCCCGAGGTGCTCCGCCTCGTTGGCCTCGAGGACAAGATGGACAAGCTTCCCGATCAGCTTTCCGGCGGTGAGCAGCAGCGCGTTTCGATTGCGCGCTCCATCGTCAACCGACCGCCGATTCTCATTTGCGACGAGCCGACCGGCAATCTCGATCCCCAGACCTCCCTGGGCATCATGCGTCTGCTCGAGCGCATTAACCGCACGGGCACGACGATTCTCGTTGCCACGCATGACCGCGAGATGGTCGACCAGATGCGTCGTCGCGTGCTCGCACTCGAAAACGGTACACTCGTCCGCGATCAGAAGAAGGGAGTGTACGGCTACGATGTCTAAGATTCTCTACTTCCTCAAAGAGTCCGTTGTCAGCTCGCGCCGCAACCTGGGCACGACCATCGGCGGTATCGTCACCATCTTCCTGTCGCTCCTCATGATTGGCGTGACCATCATCATCTCGATCATGATCGGCAACCTCGCCTCGTCGTTCGAGGACGAGGTCAACGTTCGTCTCTACATCGCCGACGAGGCGACCGACGAGCAGATAGCGAGTCTCGACAACTACCTCAAGACCCTCGAGAACGACACGGGTAACGTCGCGTCGGTCGATTTCCGCAACAAGGACCAGGTCCTGGAGGACTTCCAGCGCCAGACCGCGAACAACCCCGATATCGTGAACCAGCTCGATGGTAACCCGCTGCCACGCACGTATGTCATCACGCTGCGCGATACGCACAAGGTCCAGGACACGGTGAGTGCGATTCTCGGGAACGAGGCGTTCACCGCGATTGCGGACAATCCCGACGATCCGTCCGATTCCATCAAGTATGGTCAGGGCACTGTCGAGCGCCTCTTTGCCGTCACCAACGTTATTCGCTACGCATGTATCGTGGCGGTCGTGCTTCTCGTGTTCATCTCGCTCGTCTTCCTCAACAACACGATTCGCCTCGCGATTCTCGCTCGCAGACGCGAGATCTCGATCATGCGGCTCGTGGGCGCGACCAACGGTTTCATTCGCGGGCCGTTTGTCACGGAAGGCGCGCTGCAGGCACTCGTGGGCGCCGTGTTCGCGATCATCGTGCTCTCGATCGTGCGCGTGACGGTCTTTCCCGCGCTCGAGAACATGGTGAGCTTCCTGCCGCTGTCCGTTGACCCGGGCGTGTATTCGGCCATCTACCTGGTGCTCATCATCGCCGGCGTGTGCATCGGCATGCTGGGTTCGGCCATCGCCATGCGTCGTTACCTCAAGGTCTAGATGCCGCGGGCGTTCGAGGACATTCCGCGCGACGTTCCCGCGCTCCGGCAGGCGCAACTCATATCCGAGCAGGCGGTTGCCGCGGGTTTCGAATGGGAAAGCGTCGGGCAGGTCTGGGATAAGGTGCGCGAGGAGGTCGGCGAGTTCGAAAGCGCCGAGCCCGGCAGTGCAAACCAGGCCGAGGAGTTTGGCGACGTGCTGTTCTCGCTCGTCAACGTCGCTCGCAAGGAGGGGATCGACGCCGAGGACGCGCTCCTGCGCACCTGCGACAAGTTCCGGAGCCGCTGGTCCGTGATGGAGCGACTTGCCGCGCAGGAAGACGCAATGTCGCTGCAGGATGCGACGACGGCGCAGCTCGTCGGACTCTGGAAACGGGCGAAGGCCGTTCTGGCGGCTGCCGATACCGGGGTCCAATAGGGGTTTTTCGGCCTGAATAGGGTTTGCATGGACGCAAAGACGGACAAGAAGCCGCAGGGAGCCAAGAAGCGCAAGCCGTCACGGCGTGCGGGAGCCCCCAAGGCGAAGAAGGAGAGGCGCAAGCGTTCGTGGCGCGTGCCCGCCATCGTCGCGTGCATCGTGCTCCTCGCGGTCATCATCCTGTATCCGGTCGGGCGTGACTACTACCAGACGATGCGCACGCAGCAGCGGCTCCAGGCCCAGCTCGACGCCGTTACCGAGCGCAACGAGGCGGTCCAGGCCGAAAACGATGCCCTGCAGACCGAGGAGGGGGTCGAGAACCAGGCACGCTCCGACCTAGGCTGGGTGAGGGAAGGGGAGAGTTCGGCCGTCGTCACGAACGAGCAGGGCACGGTCGACAACACGTCGAGGCTCCCCGAACATCTCGACGAGAAGAGCATCACGGCTCCGCAAACCTGGTACTACACCATTCTTGATACGATATTCTTTGTTCACGAATAGGCTCGTGCAGTGATAGCATTATGAGCCCGCACGTGGGGGCGTGGCGGAACTGGCAGACGCAGCGGACTTAAAATCCGCCGACTTCGGTCATCAGGGTTCGAATCCCTGCGCCCCTACCAACAATCTTCGCAGGTCAGCGTATATGTCTCGCCGTTCTCAATTATCATTGAATCATATAAAGGAAACGCGGAAATACGCGCAAATACACGCGAATATGCGGGTGTTCTTGCCAGTTCTTGCCACCTCGTTCTAACTGGTGACCTGCGGTTATCCGTCTCTTTGCCACTGACTTCTTGCCACTTGTCATAAGCTGGCGATAAATGAGGCGAGGGAATCGGCCACGCGAAGTGCCGCCTCAATGCTGAATTCGATGTAGTTGCTTGCTCGTGTGGTTCCGTCTGAGTGCCCCATAGCTCCCTGCACGGCTGAGTCCTGGGTGCCTGCCTCCATGTGCCACGTTGACCAGATCGTGCGCATGTCGCCGATGCGAACGTAGGGAACCTCGTTTCTCTCGCACCATTTGCGCCAGTTGTTCGTGATGGTGGTGGGGGATGCAAAGTGATCTGCCGTGTATGGTTCTCCTTCGGCATGCTTGATTCTGCTTGGATATAGGGGGCCTGTCCCCTCGCAGAGTGCAAGGAGAGGCTCTGCAAAGGGAGCGCCAACGGCCACGAATCGCCGCCTGTAGCCGTTTTTGGTATCCTTCAAATCCTTCTTGCCGCCGACCATGGTCAGAGCAGCGCACACCTCAACGAGTGCATATATCTTGCCGTTTCTCTCGTAGCGCACCACGCGTTCCTTGAGCATGCCCCATGCTTCCTCAGGTGATAGTCCTCCTCCGACGCAGCATAACCGGATGGCGGCGGCGGGTGCTTCAAGGGTGCGTTCTATCCATTGACTGGCATTCGATGCGAGCAGACCCGTCTTCTTACGTCTTGTGAGGGGCGCGGTTTTCGTGTTGCGACTCACGGGGCATACATCCAGCAGCCCCTCAACCACTGCCATGTTGCAGATCTTGCGGAGTAGGCGCTTGGCATAGCTTTGCACGGAGGGCGCATCGATACTGTCGATGATCCTTTGGATAACCTTCGGCGTGGTATCCCCGACCATGATATCGCCCATAACCGATTTGAGTTCTGTTCTCCACAGGCGTTTGTAATCATAGACCGTATGCGCCTGCAGCTTTGAGAACGTGGGAACCACGATGGTGTCCCAGAATACCGACCACTTCATGTCCTCAAGCTCATTCTCGGTGTCTTGCTGGATTAAGAGCTCGACCTTTATTTTCGCGAGTTCTAGTTCTGCGTCCTTATCGGTGCCCCTGATTCTTCTGGAATGGGGGTTTCCCTCGTTGTCTGTCCAGTATATTCTGTGGCGGTCTTCGGCTTCATGCCTGATGTGGCCAAACGTTGAACGGCTCATGATAGAATCACCGTGCCTTCCGAGAAATCGGTTGGTTTAACTGAGAGCCCCGGTCTAGGGTTGCCGCCCTGTGATGACCGGGGTTTCTTATGCCTGCTAGCGATCATCTGCACTCTCTTTAGCGTCGGAATTGTCCATGGACATACATGCATATGACAGGATCTCAATGCCCGGGTATGTCAGCGGACGTTCGTTGAGCTCTTGTTTTGTTGCGCGTTGCGCCCTGGCCGCCATTTCGCATATGTCTTTGTATGCCATGCTGGTGTCGCCAATCTCTCGTGCCTTTTTGCGAAGCTGCTTTTTTATGTTCTGGAGCGCGTTCGAATGGCTTTGGCAGGTCTTCTGCGGCTTGCCACCATTAGTCTCGCGTTTTCGATTGAGGGCCTTTCCGCAGACGGCGCAGATGCCAGGGAATTGGTGTTGTCTGAGCTCAGCAAATGCAAGCCAGAGCCTATCATCCATGGTGTTCGGCTCGAACAGCGGCTTGCCGTCGTACATGCCGGTGTAGAGGGGTGCGATGTGCGCGTTGATAATGAGCTGTCCTGCCACGTTGCACGCCCACCTTCTGCTTTCTTCGTTGTCGCTGATATCGAAGTCGAAGGAGAAAACTTGGAAGCCCTCGCTCTCAAACATCTTGTATCCCTCGGTTTCTGATATTTGGTATTCCTGGGTCATGACCACCGACCTCGTGGCGCTTCTGATCGAGTCTGTTGGGTTGAGGGAATTGCGGTAGTGCCTGGGAATCTTCAGGGCGCCTTCTTCGGGATGATCAAGGTATCGCCTCACATAGGGAAGCACGATTTCGTACGTGTACCAATCATCTACACGCTCTTCCTCAAGCTGCTCGTCCCATTCCTGACGGTGATGATGCGCGATATCCAAAAAGGGCGAAACGTCTTCAAAGCAACCGTTGCCGTTGCCATAGGCAACGAGACTTATCGTACGGTATAAGCTCTCACTCAGCGCTTTGTCCAGGGGCCCCTTCTCGAACTCAGGCATTTCGAGATTCGCGAACGCGACGAGATCTGCGCTACCTACCTTGGGATTGTTCATGTCATCCTCCAAATAACCGGTAACCTATATGTTATTGGTGATTCTAGCATGCAGCACCAATTAGTTCAAGGTATTCTGTTCTGCAGGATTTGGAAATGCAACTTGTACGAAAGGGGGCCAGGATGAAACTCCGGCTTCAAGAAGAGCGCGAGCGACTCGGACTGTCAAAGTCAGAGGTCGCGCGCCGGACTGGATCTATGCACCCATCCAGTATCTATCAGATCGAGAAGGGATATCGCAGTCCCGGCTACAAGCAGCGCGATCTTCTCACGAAGGTCATGATTGCCGCTGGTTGGGATGGGGACGGCGATCTATTCGAGGATATCGAAAGGGGCGAAGATGATGCAAGCATGTAAAGAAGCGCGGCCCTCCCGCCAAGAAGATGCCGCGCTCTTGTCCTCACAGGACGAGACCATTATATCAGCCGCAACTTACGAAGACGAAGTGTCGAAGATGTTGGAGGAGGCTTTTCCGCCCGTCGGCACTAGCGATGATGCAGCGGCGCTAATCGGCGTGAAGCCTGCTGCCATGCGTGAGTTTTGCCGCCAGGGAAAGATTCACGCTTTCAAGGCGGGGGCGGTGTGGCGAATTCCTCGCCCGGCTCTGTTGAGGTTTATGCTTGGGGGTGCTCATGGATTTGTTAGTGACTCTCGATAACGTTGCATATGAAGCCAAGCCATCGCCACAGGAATTCGCCTCTATCACTAATCGCCTCAAGAGGGCGGGTGCCACTGAGATTGATAAAGAGGGTTTCTGCAAGCATGTGGGCCAGGGCAAGACCTGGATGGGCGCGGTCTACGAACCGAACGGTAACGGCCGGGGGAGGTTCGTTTGCCAGCAAGTCTTCGGATTAGACTTCGACAATGCCGTCGAGGTTTTTGATGCTGATGGAAAACCCCTGAAAGACGCCAACGGCCACATCGTCAAGCGGCCACTTGAAGAGGGCGAGAATGGCTATCTCGATCCTTTGGAAGCGTTGCGTCGATGCTACGGTAACGGCCTAGAACCTCTCTGCCTTTACTGGACGTTCAGTGCAACACTTGATCCATTGCACCATAGGTTTCGTATTGTGATTGCTATGGACGAGCCTGTAACTGATCTGGCAAAGGCCGAGGAGATACTTGACAAGCTTCTAACATTGTTCCCAGAGGCCGATCAGAAATGCAGGAATGTGAATCGCCTGTTCCTTGGCACCCCGTACTTCGTTACAGAGTGCTGGAGGTGATGGGTGATGGGCAATCTTGCTGCTATCGAATCGCTTCCATCATCGAGAGGCAAGCAAAAAGGCAGTGCAGTCCAGATCACAGGCGATTCAGAGATCAAAACTCTGATCGAGCAGGCTCCGCTGCTTGATCTGATACGAGCCGATACAGGTGAGGATGGGTACTGCTGCGAAGATCGTATTGATTTTCACACGTGTCCCGTCTGCGGACATGAGGACTGTTTCAGGTATTACCCGGAAACCAACACCTGGTGCTGCTTTTCCGATAACAATACATCTGGCTACGACGGCGGAACCTACCTCGAATATCTGAAGGCCGTCCATGGCTATGATGATCGCGATGCAATGGAGTCATTGCGCGAAGTGACGGGTCATCCTCGCCCGCTCATCGAGCATAAACCCAGGACGAAAGCAGAGAAGACGCCGGAACTCCCACCCTGGAGAAACGTAAGAGCTTCTAATCCGCCGGAGAGAAACCCTGTTCTTATCCCCGGCATATTGCGCAAGGGCCATGTCGCAGTCCTCGCAGGAAAGGGAAAGATCGGAAAGACGCAGATTGCAATACAGCTTGCAATTGCAGTTGCCACGAATGGCGAATGGCTTGGGCATCGCATCGAGAATGGGGGCAAGGTACTTTACATCGACCCCGAATGCGATGCCAAGAGCCTCGACAATCGTTTTTCTTACATGTGCGAAGCGCTAGGCGTGGACAAGGGAAGGATTGATGATGCGATATACCAATGGCCCTTGCGGGGCATTGGCAGCTATAGCATCGAGAATTTGACCGAGTACATTCAAGAGCATTCAGCTCATGGCGAATTCGCCTTGGTAATCGTGGATTCAGCTTCCATCTTTGTAAAAGGTGATGAGAACAGCAGCGGCGACGTGCGACGCTTCGGCAACGAGGTTATCCGCTTGGCTGAAATCACCGGAGCATCAGTGCTCTGCGTCCATCACTTCGGAAAAGCGACGGACGGAGGGAGACTTGCGGCAGACCGAGCCCGTGGTTCAAGCGTGTGGCTCGACTTTCCAGATGCCCAGCTCACTCTCACCGAGATCACGCCATCGAGCGGGGATCCTTCAGAGGTGCTGTCATCGGGTGAGTATGGCGTTCTGCTAGAGGCGTCGGGTTTGAGGGAGTTCCCGCGTATGGATCCAGTGCACCTCATATTCAACGGACTTATCTATCGCCGTGATGACGACGAAGTAACACAGGGCTGGACGGTGAGCAGCAGCCAAAAGAAAGGAGGGCAGATTACGGGTGCTAAGAACGCTGAAAGGGCAGCGAGCAAATGGACTGAAGCTGAACGTGATTTGCTTGCTGAGTTCATGAGGCGTGGCATTGGAAGCGACGGCATGCTTATGAGCGAGGCAAGCGAGATCTGCGACATGCGCGGTGATCATCTATCTGAGAAGATCAAGAAACGAAGCCCTTACTTTGAAGTTAAGAAGGTCGGAAGAGAAAACCGGATCTACCTCAAGAATCCTCCAAGTGACATCATTGGGGCAACCGACCCAACCAGCATGCTCTAAGCATCTTGGGTACGTCATGGAAAGTACCCACCCAGGATGCTCTTATATAACTTTAAGGTTGAATGGTATGTCCCCTTTATGGCGGCAAGCCACGCCATACGGGGACAACCATTCCATGGGGCAGTTAAGTATGAGAGCAGTATCCTCCCTAAGCACAACTTAACTGCTATAGCTGTAGCGTCGAGTATGATGCGGCACCTTGATAACTGAATACCAGCACGTAGGTTCTGGAGAATTGGAAAAAGAGAGGGGAGGGCCGGAGCCCTCCCCAACAACTGGCGACATAGGATGGATGCTCACATGCAGGCGTTGAACGCTCCCCTGTGGCACCTGAGGAGCGCCCTGTGCTCCGCGACGATGCCGATGCTGATGATGTCGAACCTGACAAGGCCCTCCGCATCTTCGTGCTCCGCGAGGTAGCCCAGCGCGATCTCCTCGAGTCTCCTCTGGTTGCGGCGCGACGTGTCCTCTGCGGGCAGGTGGCCGTATCCGGCCACCACCTCGACGAAGGCCACCGTGCCGTCATCGTCGCAGATGACATCGATCGTCCCGGCTGCGCACTCCCAGTTGCTCTCCAGGATGACGCAGCCCGTGGATTCCAGGTAGCGGACGGCTGCCTCCCTCGCCTTCCTCCTGGTGACCGGATCGTCCGCCGTCCCCGCCATCCTCGTGATCGTCTCTTCCATCGTGCTTCTCCTTTCGGTAGGTGACTGGGCGGAGAGCGCGGACCCTGGGCAACGATGGGGAATGCCGCGGCCCGTGCCCTCCTTTAGAACCCAGACACCAGAGGCGCTGGTGCAACCGGGGCGGACTGGCGATAGGCGCAGCGGTGGCAACCGGGGATGCCCCCTTGAACCTTGACAACCGAATACGAGGCGTGGAGGGGCTTGGACGCGAGCATGGGAACAGCGGGCAAGCCGGTGATGCGCTAGGGCGCACACGTTCCCATCTGCGCGAAGCCCCCCGACGCGGAGACGAGAATTCCGTTGCAAGGCATGGCATGACCCTCGGGCCGTTCCCCTTCGGGTTTCCCCATGACATAGGGGGGAGTATATATATCTTATCTAGAGTGATTAGGAATGATGGAAGTACCCGCGAGGATCATCCCCCGGCTTTGCGGGGTCGATGGTTTTCCAGGAGTACCCGGTCAGTAAACATGTAGTAAACCGGTAGTAGGTGGGATGTAAAAGGTGCATGCATGTGAGTCATCCCCCACATGGTGCCGGACATCCCAAACTTTCATGCATGGTCTCATGCTATGCGGCCATGTCGGGTACACGTGCGGCATGCCCATTTCGTGTCTGCCATGCCATCGGAGAGAGGGGGCATTCACTCTATGAAGCGAAGCCAGCCGTAGTTTTCCTATAAAGCGCGTGCTCGCATCTTACGCGCTGATGTCTAGTTTTCCTTCTTAACGAAACCGCAATTACCGACGTTCGCCTTTGTAGTCGATTCGGGGATTCATGTAGTAGTCGAGCATCGGCGAACTTGCCTCCAGATCAAGCTCGCCATCGCTTGTGTAGAATCTATATCCCACGTTGTCGCGCAACAGTAGCGTGTCGAATTCCGCATGGCTTCTCCATGCCTCCATAGCCTCGGCATAACTTTCGTCTGTCTTGTAGGCGCGAAACCCGAACCCCGGAGCTTCGATGATATCGAACCATATCCCGTCTGGCTCCGTTGCGTAGGTTGCGCTCGCGAAGCCGGAATCTCCACTCGTCGCAGTTTCCAAGAGGAGTTTGGAACAGCGGGCGTCTAGCAGTTTCTCTCTCCTAGACAATGCGAAATCCTCGGCTTCTTGCGTAATTTCATCCATGCGTTCCTTTACGGCTCCGTCAGGCGTCAGTTTCCCCGTTCTTGACCTCTCGTCGGGATATCCAACTTGTAGCGCGAGCAGGTAGCCGTCCTTGTCATAGTCACACGTGAGCACGGGACAACCGATTCTCGAGGCGAGCATGTCGGCGGTCAGCTGATCTTCTGCGACGTACGACATGTACGATATGTCTGCTGAGCTGGTGCCCTCTCCCCAATCTTGCACACGCTTTATCTCGACAAACGGGCCTTCATCGGAATAGGCGATGGACCCGTCCGGATAGCTGTCGAACAGCTCCTCCTGAAGCGCGACGAATTCCTCGATAGCGGCTTTCCGCTGAGAAGCCGAATCACCAGCACAACCTGTGAGCACGAGCGCAAGGACAACCGACATCATTACGCCAGCTACGACATGTGGCAGCGGAAGCGCATTTAGCTCGTTCTTCATCAGGTACCTCATTTGTACGTCGCGCTCGACACGAGCGATTCGAAGTCTGCGTAGGAGGCCCTGTCTGGATTCGCGCCGAAGTCCATGTACTGGAACACGTGCATGATCCCACCGCCTAGGTGGAGAAACGCGGTCATCCTCGCTGGGACGTTCGTTCCCTGCACCGGGTACGTGCCGCTTCCGGTCACCTTCCAGTACTCGCTTCCGCCCAGGCTCACTCTCTCCACCTTCTCGTCAGTGCAGCCGTCCAGGCAAGAGGACACTATTTCCCGGAAATCATCCGCCGTGGTCTCGTTCATCTCGGGCATGTCCTCTCCAGCTCCGTAGGCGATCCCCGCCATCTTGGAGCTATCCTTCGGTGAGGCTTTCCAGCGGATAAACTGCCGCTCCTGGATGAAATCCTTTTGCGTCCATCCCGTCGGGAGCGAGAAGCTCACATCGTACTCATCGTCCGTGAACCGCGAGGAGCCCGGAGATTGGGTGAGCGAGTCGCCCTTGTTCGTGTTCGAGGATTTCGAGCGATACGCTCCGCTGGCATGATCGTACGTGTAATTCTGGGCGGTATGGGCACTTGGGGACAGGTAGTAGAACCAGCCGCAGTAGACGGCGACAAGGGAGAATGTGACGATGGCGACGATATACGACACGCCCCGCCTCGGATGCCCCGAGTCGTGGGCTTTCTTGAGGTTTCGATTCCAATACCATCCGAAGACGATGCTCGAAACCGCATAGTTCAGAAAAGATATGGCCCTGCTTGACTTGATGATGGGCTTTTCCGTGAAATACGATCTGTAGAAAACGGTCGCGTAGACGATGACGATCACCGCTTGGATTACCGATGCGATGAAGAGGCCGAATGCCGCAAGGACTAAACTCCATACAAGATAGTTGGTCAGCAGTCCCAAAAAGGAAAAGCCGGGCGCTGGCTTCCAGTCCTTTATCACGGGCAGGTTATCGGGAAGCGGCCCCCATTCGTCTCGCGTGCGAGATTGCGTCATATCTGTCCACTGCTTCCCGTCCCACCAGCGTTCCTTCTCGGAATCGTCCGGATCGGGATACCAGCCCATGCGCTTCTCTGGTTGGGGATCTTCGTGCTGCGCTTCGTCCATGCTTGGCGACCTCCGTCTGATAGAGCTTCAGCGGATGCCAGCGTGTGAACACGACGAAGGGCACCCACCCTATGTCGCCAAACATTTACACGTCGTGAAAGTACACAAGTGTTGGACAGATGCCCTTCGGCATATGTACTTTCACAGCGCGGTTCGTGATCCGCGTAAATGTTTGGCAGGGTCAGTTTAGCATCTGACGTCGGATTGACATACGCAGGATGCCGAGGCGATGTGACATTCTCGGCATGTGGGGTTACAACATGTTGAGGGCTTGGTGATGGGTGAGGTCTATGAGCTTGGTACATGCCAATGACTTGCTCTGTGTTTTCAGGCATCTTGTCGGGTAATATATGGAGTGTATGGCATTGCGTGCGCGTGCTCGTATCTGCACGTTGGAGGTCGGCATTTCGGGGGAGTTCTTGCCAGAACTTGCCGGAAGCTCTAAGTAAGTGCCGGTAGGGGCATTTGCTTAGCGGACTTAAAATCCGCCGGCCTTTGGTCATCAGGGTTCGAATCCCTGCGCCCCTACCAAATCGCATTCATATGCGCTGCGCAAAGATATACAATGTCTAACCAAGAGGAATGCACGACCAAGGGGGAACAATGGCTTTATTTGGCAACTCTCCGACCGCCCACAGGCTGCCGGAATACCGCGTCGCGGCACTCGCATCGCTTGATCTCGAGGAGCACATGAAGGACAACCCGCTCGTTCTTGACCGTCCCGGTCATATCGAGTGGATGGTCACCGAGGACGAGGACGGTTACCTTACCGCTCACGGTGCCATCAGGGTTCCCGTCAACATCGTCTTCGCTCCCGCTACCGAAGAGGGTGCCGATCCGGAAATCGAGCGCGTCATCGTCAATGGCAAGCGCAAGTTCGATCGTCGTGTCGAAGAAGAGGAGCTGCACGACAAGAACTACGGCCTCGACGTCAAGAAGGCGCAAAGCGAGAGCTTCATGCGCTATCGCAAGAACATCAAGGGCTAGCCAGGAGATACGGCGCAAGGCGTCTTCTCGTCGTAGCGGGGGTATGCGCAACATCATGGTCAATCATATCTTCGAGAAGTTCCTAAACGAAAAGACGGCGAGCTTCGATAGCTACATGGCCGAGTTTTTCGGAGAGGGCACTCATCCGGACATGTGGCGCTATCTCTACGGGCCGCTTTCCGAGTTCTCGAACAACGCCGGCAAGCGCCATCGTCCGCTCATCTGCATGCTCGCATGCAGGGCCGTCGGGGGCGATGATCAGATGGCGCGCGCCGCCGGCGCGGCCATCGAGCATTTTCACACGGCCGCCCTCATTCACGATGATATTGCCGACGAGTCCCAGCTCCGGCGTGGCAAGCCATGCCTTCACCATCAGATCGGCGAGGGCCTTGCCATCAACGCGGGCGACCTCGCGCTGTCGCTTGTCACGGGAACGGTGCTCGTGGACGACTCGCTTTCGGACGCGGTCAAGCTGCGCGTGCTCAAGGAGCTCGTCGACATGACCACGCGCACGATCGAGGGTCAGGCGCTCGATATCGGCTGGGCGCGCGACGAGCGCTTCGACATCACCGTCGAGGACTACCTGACCATGGCGGCGCACAAGACCGCCTTCTACTCGGGGGGTGTCCCGCTCGCCGTCGGCGCCATCATCGGCGGGGGCAGCGAGGAGCAAATCGAGACGCTTCGTGCATACGGCATGTCGACCGGCCTGGCGTTCCAGATCCAGGACGACCTGCTCAACCTCGTCGGGACCGAAGAGGCAACGCGCAAGGATTTTCGTGGTGACATCACCGAGGGCAAGCGCACGCTTGTCGTCGTGCATGCCCTCGAGCATGCACAGGGCAACGCGCACGACGAGCTCATCGACATCCTCTCCTCGAAGGAGACCGATCCGGAGTCTCTCGAACGTGCCGTGCAGATCATGCGGGAGGCGGGGTCGATCGACTTTGCCCGTTCGTACGCCATCAAGCTCGCGCATGACCATCAGCACGATGTCGAGGCGGTTCTTCCCGCGACTCCCATGCGCAAGCTGCTCGTCTCGATGGGCGATTTCTTCGTGAGCCGGCTAAGCTGAGGCACGCATGAGGACCATTGGCCGAAACGATTGCGGTGCCGCCGTCGAGGATGTCCAACGACGCCTGCGCGTCATGGGCTACGAACTTGCCGTTGACGGCGAGTACCTTCAGCGTACCTGCGATGCGGTCAGGATGTTCCGTCAGTCGGAGGGACTTCCCCCGGGCGATTTCGTTGACGAGCGCACCTGGTCCGCCCTCGTCGACGCGAGCTTCTCGCTTGGCGACCGTATGCTCTACTTGCGCATGCCGCACTTTCACGGCGCGGACGTGCGTTCGCTGCAAAAGATTCTCGAGGTGCTCGGTTTCGTCGTCGGCAGGTCCGACGGCATCTTCGGCGCGCATACCGAGCGCGCCCTGCGCGACTTCCAGCTGAGCGTGGGCATCGTGGACGATGGCATCGCGGGCAACACCACCTACGACGCAATCGAGCGGTTGCGCCATGCATGGGAGGGCAAGGAGCCCACGAGTGTCGAGAGCGCCCAGATGGGCTTTGCGCGCGCGGCCGAAGCACTCGAGAAAATGGAGGCGTGCTTTTACGGCCTTGACGAGATCGGACGTGGCGTCGCCTCGCGTGTGGCCAACCTTGCACGCGCGACTTCGGAGGACGCCCATGTCATGAGCGCCGATGCGCTCGAAGCATTTCCGCCTTCCAACATGCTCCTGGTGGGCATCAGCTCCGATAGGGTCGACGGGCAAGACGGCATCCCGCTCATCGAGTTCTCCAATGACCTCATGTTCGCGCGCCGCATCAACATCGCATTATCTGCCGCCAAGACAACGCCACGCCGCGTCATCATCGAAGTGCCCGCCCGGGGTCATTCCGACGAGACGGGTGACGTGGTCGGCGAACGCTGGGAGCAGCATCTCGCCGTCCTTCTTCTCGACGCCTTCTGTCTTTCCTTCTGATGGTCGTCTTCTCGTCTTGCGCTGACGCATCTGACGAGGCCATTCCAACATGCTTTTACGGCCACGCCTCAAGATATTGTGTTCCATGCGTGCGGTTTAGACAGATATGCGCGTGGGTGTTACCATAGTTGTCCAATGAGCTAAGGCAAACCGTCTGTTCTGGCGTGCGAATGCGAACGGGCAGTTAGGATTATTAATTATGCATATCTCCATAAAGCGCAAGGCGGCTGTTGGCTTCGTGCTGTCCGCGGCCCTTGCCGTCACGCTTTTCCCCGCAAGCGCGGGTGCCGTTACGGCTGCGCAGAAGCCATCGGAGGTCCAAAGCGTTTCGGCGCAGCTCGACTCCCTCAATTACGAGCTGAGCCTGGCGGTGGACGACTACAACAAGGCAAACCGCGATCACGACCGCGCTGTCGCCGAGGCCGAGGAATGCCAGCAACGTATCGAAGATGCCCAGGCCAAGATCAATTCGCTGCAGACGCGCATCGAGACGCGCGCCACGTCGATGTACCGTTCGGGCTCGATGACTTACCTCGATGTCCTCATGGGTGTGGGCTCCTTTGACGACTTCGCGACCGTGTGGGACACCCTCAACACCCTGAACGCCGAGGACGCGGACCTCGTCGTGAGCAGCAAGCAGGCAAAGGCCGAGCTCGATGCTGCCAAGGCAGATCTCGACGCCAAGCAGGCCGAGGCCCAGCAGCAGCTCGAGATCGCCGAGTCCTACAAGAGCGAGATCGAGTCAAAGACCGCCCAGTATGAGTCAATCTACAACGGCCTGAGCGCGGAATACCAGGAGCTTCTCGCCCAGGAGCAGGCGGCGCAGTCGCAGGCTGCGGCT
>OGOG01001904.1_pt1 | contig 19106 bp, 19 predicted proteins | sample 1552581 | NCBI WGS metagenome assembly OGOG01 (sample SAMEA2580152, study PRJEB22360) | human gut metagenome | biome: human gut; feature: human-associated habitat; material: faeces | place: Denmark | collected 2008/2010 | reverse complement strand
TTTATGAATTTGAGCAGACATGCTCGAATGTGCAATTCATCCCATCACCTATAGAGGTGAGGGAATTCTTGCTACGGTTGTTAAAGATATAATCCCGCATTTTTTCTATTTTCTCTGCGCCAAAATATTTAGCTACAGGAACACCAAACCCTGTACAGCTTCCCATGCAGAATCCCAGTACCAGAAACTGAATACTGCTGCTGGCTCCTACACTTGCCAGCGCTTTTGCGCCAAAGATCTGTCCTACGATCGCAACGTCAATAATATTATAGGTCTGTTGCAGCAAATTTCCTAATAATAAAGGAAGCGCAAACTGCAGCATCAGTTTCAGCGGATTCCCTTTTATCATAGATGTGGTCATTTCTCTTTACTCCCATTCTCTATATTTCTATAACAATTCCAGCTGATAAAATTATCTGCTTTGCTATTGATTTGATTGAATCTCCATTGAAATACAAATATCAATTTCAACAGAATTCCTTCATTATCATAACATTCCTATTTTTAGTTTCAATAAGAAATTTTGACATATTTTATCTTAAAGCCAAGTGTTTTCATACGTCAGGCGAATATTCGCAATTACATCAGGAGACTACTTGATTCTCCGCCTGCGACGGGTCGCTTCAGCGACATAATTCTTCTAACATAAAAAAGCCCTACAAAACGCCATCCAGGCGCATTGTAGGGCTTTATATATTGACTTAGCCTTTAATACCGGAAGATGCAATACCTTCTACATAATATTTCTGCATGAAGATGAACATGATGATCATCGGAATTGCAGAGATTACCAGTGCTGCCATGATTGCACTGTAATGTACAGGCTGTGTTCCGAAGAAGGACTGAACTGCAAGCTGGATCGTACGCTTGTCTTCACCGGTCATAACCAGGAATGGCCACATAAAGTCATTCCAGTGAGCGACGAAATCAAGGATAAATACAGTTGCATATACAGTCTTGGAAATCGGCATAACAATCTTGAAGAAAGTTCCTGCCGGACGACATCCGTCAATTGCAGCCGCCTCGATCAGATCATCCGGAATATCACAGAAAAACTGACGGAACATATAGATGGAGAAACATTTTGCTACAAAAGGAATTACCAGTGCTGCAAGTGTGTTTACCCAGCCAAGCTGTGACATTTCAATATATAATGGGAGCATGATTGCTTCCATCGGAAGTACCATCAGGGCTACTACCAGATTCATGATCGCGCCTTTTCCTTTGAACTCAAATTTTGCAAGCGCATAACCACACATGGAGTTTACAAGCAGATCAAGAACCAGGATGAGTGCAATGTAAAGCAAGGTGTTCTTAAATACCTGAGGAAGATTCATTCTGGTAAATACTTCTACATAGTTATTAAAAGAAGCCGATACCGGAAAGAATGTTTTCAGGGAGTTCATATTTGCAAAAATCTGAGATTCCGGTTTCAGAGACGCGGAAATCATCCAGATCAGAGGAGAAACAAAGATAATACCTATGACAATATTTCCAAAATAAAACATAAATTTGGAAAAAGCCGCAGAAAATTTCATTGATGATTTTTTCATTTTCCTGTCCTCCTTAATCAGTTGCAGTAGTTACTTTCTTCATTAACAGTGACATTGCCACAACAATAACGAAGAATACAGTTGCGATTGAGCAGGCATAACCAAAGTTACCTTTCTGGAAGCCCTGTGTATAAATGTAATATACCAGAGTTTTGGTGGAGTTCTTTGGTCCGCCCTGTGTCATGATGTATGGCTGTGTGAACAGCTTCATTGCCTGGATCATAGTGATCATAACAACATATTTTATAGTTCCTTTCAGTCCCGGAAGTGTGATAAACAGGAACTGATTCCATTTGTTTGCACCATCTACAGATGCTGCCTCATATTGATCTTTCGGAATTCCCTGAAGACCTGCCAGGAAAATCATCATCTGATAACCTGCGCCCTGCCATGCAGACATGAAGATAATGGAGTTCATGGCTGTATGCTCATTGCTCAGGAAATTAATAGGATCCATTCCCAGTGATACCAGCAGAGAATTAATAAGACCAGTGTTTGGATTTGCATTGTAAAGTACTGACCACAGAACAGAGATAACAACCATGGAGGTTAACTGTGGACTAAAATACATTGTTCTGAATATTGCAACTCCGCGGAATTTCTTTGAAACCAGAAGCGCCAGTCCAAGTGCCAGTATACACTGTACAGGTACAACAACTACTGTGAAATATACAGTATTTTTCAGAGCCATCCAGAAGTTTTTATCCTGGAACAGTTTCTGATAGTTTTCAATACCAATCATCTTTATGGCATCCGGTCTCATAATCTGATATTTAAATCCGGAATAGTAAACGGTATAGATCATCGGTACAACCAGAAATGCGATCAGAAGGATAACTGCCGGAGCAGTAAATGCATATGCAGTGATTCTCTCGTCACGTTTTCTGCCTGTCAGCTTCGTCTTAGCCATAATCCTTTCCCCCTTTTAATAAACTTAAAACGGCCGCACCGCACCGCAGAAGCGATGCGGCCAGGTTTCTATCCTGATTATTCAGCGTAGTATGTTTCGTAATCTTCTGTGAATGTTTCTGCTACTGTATCAAGTTCAGACTGGATATAATCATCATCAACTTCTCCGTTTGTAGCTGCATCAGAGAGGATATTTGTCATTGCTTCAGCATATGCAGAAGAGAATGTTGCATAGGAAGGTGTTCTTGGACGCGGAACTGCTGTGTTGTTCAGCTGTTCAACCATAAGTGCACGTGCTCCTTCTTTGTAATCAGCCATTGCTTCTTCATCATAAGCAGAGTTACGTGTTGCAGGTTTTGCGATTGCATCTGCATAAGTTGCTACATTTTCGCTGTTCATCAGCCACTGAAGGAATTCGCCTGCTGCATCCGGATTCTCACAGTCCTTGCTTACTGCTGCTGCCCAGTCACCACAAGGAGAAACTGCTGTACCTGTTTCAGATACCGGATAGTATGTTACACCCCAGTCAAAATCTGCATTTGCTTCCAGAGTTGCAACTTCCCATGAACCACCAAGCATTGTTGCACATGCACCGTTTAAGAACTCATCTGTGATCGGCTCAATGTTTGCATATCCTTTTGCAATAAGATCTGCAAGGTAAGAAGTTGTTTTTACTGCTTCTTCGCTGTTTACATATCCGTCAGCTTCCTTACCATCCTCGCTGATGTAGTCTTTTCCTTCAGAGATATACATTGGCTCTAATGCATATGGAAGACCTTCACCATGATCCATGATAATGTGTGTTCCCACATAATTATCTGTTGTACACTTTTCAGCGATCTCTGCCATCTCATCCCATGTGATCGGGTTGTCTAATGTACGGGAATCAAGGTCATCTGTATCAACACCGCACTCTTTGAGGTAATCTTTATTGTAATAGAATGCTACGGAAGATTCTGTTGCTCCGATTGCATATAACTGTCCGTCATAGGTATTCTGGGCAATGGATGAAGGAACAAAATCAGAAAGATCATCCTCTGTAAAATAATCACTCAGCGGAATGCTGATTCCGTTTGCTGCATAGTAGGAAACCTGCGGTCCGTCTACATAGAAGATATCCGGAAGGTCATTGGATGTTACTGCTGTAGCAATCTTGTTATCATATGCGTAGGAATCGGAACGGTCGATTGCTTCACGTGAGACCTGGATATTCGGGTTTGCTTCATTCCACTCTGCAATCTTCTCTGTCCACCATGTCTCTACCTGTTCTCTGTCTGTCGGGCTCCAGATTGTAATGTTTACTACATCACCATCTTTTGCCATTGCCGGTACTGCACTGAACATTGTAGTTGCCGCCATTGTGAGTGCCAGAATTACGCTCATTCTTTTTTTCATGTTTCTTTCCTCCTGATAAAATGTATTGGTTGTTGATGTTACATCTCCTTAATCTCGTTCGGGAAATGTCGTTTTTATGAAACCCGTTCCATGTATTTCCTTTTTTAACCACAGCTATTTTGCTGTGGTTAAAAGCTTTATTAGTCCTTTTGTGGAACCCGTTTCATATGATGGTTTTATCATAATCTCTCTTGCCTTATTTGTCAATATATTTTAACTTGAAAATCCTGTTTTTGCATCAATTCGTATATTTTCACAATATAAGTTATCTGTTTTTATATATTTTCCACAATCATATCTGGGTTTTTTCTTTGCTATATTTATATTAAATTTCCTATATTCCGTTATTTTTTATATGTTTCCAAAAAAGAGAGAGGGAAAATAGAATTCTCAATTTTCCCCCTCTTCTTTCTATTTATTTTTTCATTTTTATGGAACCGTTACCATTTTTTTTACTGCCGGCAGATATATGGCACATTGCTTTAAGCAAATATCGTTACTGTTCACTCCGTTCTCAGTAACTTAGCCAAATATCTGTATTCTGCGGATTTATTTCCAGATGGATTTCATTTCACAGATTTTAACCTGCGCTTCTTTATCACTATTCAGACAGAAGATTCCCTGGCTGCTGCTATTGTAAAACAGTCTGGTTCCTGCATCTTCTCCATCATTTAAATATACCTCAATTGTTCTTCCGTCTACAAAAATTTCTGCATTTCTGCATTTCTCCACAGAAGAAACAAACTGTACCTTATCGCTCTTCACACCTGTCATTTTGAAGAATACTTTTCCCCCTTCTGCAGTCAGACTGATGGATTTATCCCCATCCTGACCAAGAAGAATGTTGAAATCTCCTGTTTCTTCAAATGATACAGATGCATAATATCTGTTATCTGAAATGGAGCCGACTTTAATCTCACTGCCTGTGCCTTCATATACTGTATCACCCAGAAGAGTATAAACTTCCTCTACAGGTTTTGTATATACATGTTCATTCTTCACATGGAGCTCTCTTGGCAGAGTCATGCTTCCATAAGCTCCCGGCTCTGTAGCAATATGCTCTCCATAGAAATCACTGATCCAACCAATCAGGATCCTACGGTCTTCATGCTGAAAGCTCTGCGCTGCATAGCAGTTGCTTCCAAAATCCACCCACTGCTGTGTATGGACATCCATTGCATCACCGTTCCAGTCTCCCACATAATATCTGCACTGCTGGAATCTTCCGTATTCATCATAATGGCTCATCCATGCGCCCATAGCTACATATTTATCATCCAATGGGAAAAAGTCCGGACACTCAATGGTTCTGATCTTTGTTTCCTCTGTAATCAGAGGACATCTGTATTTCCAGTTCTCTGCATCTTCAGATTCGTACAGAAGAAATGTTCCTTTTTCATCTATACATGCACCTAATACAATATAATACTTCTTACCGATCTTAATTGCTTTCGGATCGCGGAAATCATAGTTGGTACCTTCCGGTTTCTCCCTGATAATCTCTTTTTCCGGCTCAAAATGGATCATATCACTACTCTTTGTCATTGTCTGATACTGAACAGTGTCCCATCCGTCATCCTGAGGTCCGATATGTCTTGTGAGATAGAAGTATACCTCGTCTCCCATCGGAAGTGCGCTTCCGGAGAAAGCACCACCTTTGATTGCAAGATTATCCAGGATTTCTTCCTGAGGCTCTAACGCAACCGGAAGATGTGTCCAGTGCATCAGATCCTTGCTTGCTGCATGTCCCCAGTACATATTATTCCACTCCTGTCCAAAAGGATTCAGCTGATAGAAAAGGTGATAATAACCCTTAAACCAACAAAGTCCGTTCGGATCATTATTCCAGTTCACAACCGGTGAAAAATGATACTGTTCTCTGTATGGAGTATCTATAAAACGAAGGAACTCTTCTTTATTCATCTCTTTATAATTATCTGTAGTATCCAGCACACAGATTCCATTTTCCATAATGTTTTCACATTCACTTAAATAAGCAAATGTTATTGTGCAGTCCTGTGTTGAGATTTCATATTCTGTATTTCTGCTTACCGGAAATTTGATCCAGTTTCCATAGATATGTTTCAGTTCTTTTGTCTCTGTTGTGCTTTCTTTTACGTTTTTCAGGAGCACACTGCCTTTTTTGCCTTCATCCGGTTTTACAAATAATTCCAGACATTCATAATTTCCTGTGTACATACGTAAATCCCCTTTCTGATATTTGTCACATTTAGATGTGGTACCCGTTCCATATATTTTCAAAAAATATAACGCAGGTTTCCTACGCTTTTATATATGGTACCCGTTCCATTTATTTGGATTATATAATGAATAATACTATTTGTCAACACACTTCTGATTCTTCTCCATGTCTCACAAATATAGGAAAGCTCTTTGTACACTTTTCACATATGCCAAAGAGCTTTTCTATAATTTTTTGTATTAATGCTGTCACCTATAGATTCACAGGATATGTAGTCTGTCCCTGACGCACCTCTACCGGAATAATTTGCTTGTGAGGAACCGGACGACGTTCTTCGATAAGATCAACCACCGAGTTTGCACTGATTTCCGCAAGCATTTCTATGTTCTGGCAGATACTGGTTGCTTCCGGATAACAAAGTCTGGTGATATCTGTTCCATCATAAGTAACAACCCTAAAGTTATCCGGAACTTTTCTGCCTGCTTCCATAGCCAGATGCATATAATAAAGTGCAGGCTGATCAGTCCCAAATACACCATCTATCCCATCACACTTCTGCATCGCTTTTCTGGCTATTTCCCGGTAATCTTCATGACCAAATTTGTTCCACTCCATAATCACATCTATGACTTCCACTCCATGCTCTGTCAGAATGGTTTCAAGAATAGCATGTCGGTCATTAGCCGCAATATCAGGAGCCACACCTGAAATATTCAGGACTTTCTTACATTTATTTTTTATTAAAATATTAGCAGCCATTTCTCCTCCGGACATATGGTCCGATCCTACCATGGGAATTCCAGAACCGAAATCTCTGTCAAGGGAAACAATTGTTTTCTTTCTCTTCAGATACTCATCACCTTCCAGCGTATGTGATCCGGTAATAATACCATCTACCATATTTCGATCCAGCATATCCAGAAATTCCCGTTCTCTGTTACTTATACCTATGGTATTTCCAATCAGTGTCTTGTATCCCATTTCATAAAGAGCTGCCTCCGTTTGTCTCACATAACTAGAGAAAAACGGATGATCTACATCTGGTACAAGAATACCTACGATTCCGGTTTTATTGCGGAACAGATTTCGTGCCAGCTCATTAGGTTTATATTGTAATTCTTCAATTGCACTTTCTATCTTTTTTCTTGTATCTGCAGATACATAACCAGTTCCATTTATAACTCTGGAAACGGTTCCCACCCCTACGCCTGCTCTGCGCGCTACATCTCTTATACTCGCCATACCTACTTTTCCTGTTCTGTTATTACTTTTCACAATCACATAATAATTACTGTTCATACGCCTATCCTGCAAGGTGTTTTGACATGCATATACCAAAATTCCATTGCTGCAGGCAATCTGGAATAAATTTTAATAAGATAAGTATAGCACTGCGCATTTGTTCTTACAATTAATAAGTTGCCGAAAAGTGGCCCTTTCTTTCGTCAAACTGGAACATGTTCCAGTTATGTATCCAGACAGTCCTGCACAGACTGCCTCTTTTTTCCAACTCTTATACCATACAATTTACGTTTTATACTTATTAAACATCTCCGCTTACTTCTGTTCTTCATTTTTGTTTTATGTAAAAAGGATGCCGGGGGACAAATCCGACATCCTTTTTGCTGTTAACTTATGTTTATTTGCAGCAATCCTCATAAATAATACATTTGAGAGGTTTGCTATAGAAATGATGCAATTTATTTGTTATCCTGCTACTATTATTCGCCTCTGTGTTTACCCTGAGACAGATCCTCCACTACTTTTGCATAGTATTTATCTACGCTGAAGAATGCCATGCAGATTACCGGGAAGTATTCCTGCATTTCTGCGATGTCCTTTTTCAGCTCTTTTACATATTTCACGTACTCTTCTACAGTCTGCTGGCAGCCCTTCATTTCTGCAACCATCAGATACTGATGAATATCCAGAACTACGTTCTTGTATTTGTCTTCACGCATAAAATCTTTCCATGCTTTTAAGCAGAATGCATCATGGAATACCACATATTTGTCTTCCGACATATGTTTGCGGATTCTGTCGTATGCTTCCAGATAAAAACCACGGATGAATTCCATTGTATTTAGCTTTGTTCCTTTAGCTTTCTCAGGATCAACCGCAGGATAGCGTTCTGTATCCTTCATGGATTCCCACATATCTTCCAGTATTGGCTCGTTCAGGATCTCAATTCCCCATAATCCTTTTCTTGTTCCGTATCTCTCTGCCAGTCTTTCCAATACTGTAAGCTCGAACTCCACTTCGTCCGGCTCCTGTGACCATTTGCATACACCACTGATTCCACCGTTGTCAAATCCATTCTGGCTGTCCGGTGCTGTATGAAGATCAATCAGAATCTGCAGTCCATATTTTTCAGCCCAGTTAAATGCTTTATCCAGTTCTTCAATACATCCGATGAATGGTTCTCTGTCACCGAAAATGAAATATGGAACCAGGATTCTCACTGCATCCATTCCCATGGATTTAATTCTTGTGAAGTCTCTTTCTGTAATGTACTCAGAACGATGGATCTTGATTCTTGCTTCATAGACTTCTTTCTGATATTGCCACCAAAAATATCTGGGTGGAGCAGTCCAAAGATTACATTTTCAAACATTTACACGAAAAAATCCGCATCCAGGATATTGCAGAGTATCTGCATCTGAATGCGAATTATCTTTCTGAACTATTCAGGCAATGCGAAAACGTTACTCTTACGGATTTCATTTTACAGGAAAAGGTAAAGCTTACCAGGAATCTTCTGGCTTGTTCCCCCTATTCTTATATTGAAATCGCCACTTATCTGGGATTTTCCTCTCAGAGTCATCTGGGAATTTTCGCTGTTATGCCATTCCATTCACTGTTTTATACTTATACAGCATCTCCGCATGATTCTGCTCCTCAATCTGGATATCTGCCAGCAGCTTGCGTACACCACTGTCGCCAAAGGCAAATACATCATCATTGTATGTTCCTGACACCAGCTTCTCTGTACCAATACAGTCTGTTGCAAGAAACGCATCGTGCTCTTTGTCTTCCGGTGAACTCATAGCTGTATAGACCGCTTTTGGCTGATAATCTCTGCCTGATCTGTCATTACAGTTACATTCAGGCACACTTCCGGAAAGAATCATTGACAAAGACTCATAATGCTTCTGTTCTTCCTGCTGGATATTCCGGAAAAGATTTTTAAGCTCCGGGTCTCTGGCCTGTTCTGCGTATTTTCCATACTTTTCCACACAGCTTTTCTCTTGTGTCTGAAGATCTTCGATTACTGAACGTTCCTTTTCTTTTAAAATCATAGTCTGTTGTCTCCTTTTTTAAGAAATACTGTATTTTGTTACATGAAAATAGTATGGATAAAAAATGCTTTTTTATTCTCTGTATCATGACTTATGACAATTTCAGAGAATATTTTGTGTTACTGTTCACATGCCACTGTCCCGCGAGGTGTTTTGGCATGAATATGCCAAAATCCCGAGACATACAAGCCAAAATTCCATTGCCGCAGGCAATCTGGAATGAATTTTGGCTACGTTACTGTGAACGGAGTGAACAGTAACTATTTTGTTCCAACACCACTGTATCAGAGTGAATTTCTGTTTACTTTATGATATACTTATATGCACGATAAAAGTTTTAAACTTAGGAAGATTTATAATGAAACGAATTGATTTTGAAAACGGAACTGTGACCAACAATATATTAAGCGCTGCGCTTCCCATGCTGGTAGCGCAGATATTGAATCTTTTATACAACATTGTGGACCGTATCTATATCGCCAGGATCCATGATATAGGAACAACTGCACTTGGCGCTGTGGGCTTATGCTTTCCGATCATCATGATCATTACTGCTTTCAGTAATCTCTTTGGTTCCGGAGGTGCACCAATTTTCTCTATCAACCGCGGAAAAGGAGATTCCAGGACTGCTGACATGATCATGAATACTGCTTTCACCATGTTATGTGGAAGTGCTGCTGTGCTGATGCTGATCGGATTTCTTTTTGCCCGCCCCTTACTGACTCTGTTTGGTGCTTCAGATGATGCTCTGGTTTATGCGTATCCCTATCTGATGATTTACCTTCTGGGTACTCTCCCTTCCATGATAGCAACAGGAATGAATCCTTTTATCAATGCACAGGGATATGCCATTATCGGTATGCTGTCAGTAACAGTCGGTGCAGTGACAAATATTATTCTTGATCCGATTTTTATTTTTGTTCTGGATATGGGGATTAAGGGTGCAGCGATTGCTACTGTCATCTCTCAGATTCTCTCTGCCTTGCTTGTATTTTATTTTCTTCATGGAAAATCAGAATTGAAGGTAAGATGGATTCATATAAATGAGATTTCTGAGTGCACCAGACATGCCAGGGATATCATCAGTCTGGGGTCTGCTGGATTTATCATGCAGCTGACTAACAGCCTGGTAAGTATCTGCTGCAATAATGTTCTTTCCGTGACAGGCGGTGATATTTATATCTCTGTCATGACTATTATATCCAGTGTTCGCCAGATGGTGGAGACGCCTATCCATGCGATCAATGAGGGAACCTCTCCTGTTCTCAGCTACAATTACGGAGCCAGACGTCCTGACAGAGTAAAGAAAGCAGGGGTTGTTCTGATCATTATGGTTCTGATCTATACAGGTATCATGTGGAGCGTCATTCTCATTGCCCCTGAATTTCTGATCGGAATCTTCAGTTCAGATAAATTGTTATTGAAGGATGCCGTTCCTGCGCTGAAGCTTTACTTTGCAGCCTTTATTTTTATGGATCTGCAGTATATTGGTCAGACAGTGTTTAAATCATTGAATAAAAAAAAGCAGGCGATTTTTTTCTCCCTGCTTCGTAAAGTATTTATCGTGGTTCCGCTGACTTATTTCCTGCCCTATGGATTACACATGGGCACAGATGGCGTGTTTATGGCAGAGCCTGTATCCAATGTGATCGGTGGTTCTCTGTGTTTTATTACCATGTTGGTTACAATCTTGCCTGAATTGAACAAAATGGGAAACTCCCGATAAGCAGAAAAGTCCTCAGTATTTATCCATTTTTAACTATCGCATAACTTTGCAGAAATTGTAAAAAGGATAAACAATGAGGACTTTTATTTAACTGAACATGAAAGTTCTTTACATAACTTCACACATTTCCCAATATGATATTAATCAGGTTCTTATCCAGCATGATTGTGCGATTCCATGGGTTAAGAATAATTCCCTCAATTTCATTTACCTGTAATGCTGAATGAAAAAGCTGATCTATGTCTGTCAGAAAAGTGGATTGTACGCTTCCGCCACCTTTCAGTTCTTCCTCAAAGCTTGTAAATGCCGCCCACCAGACTTTTTCATCTCCGGTTTTCACTGTGCCGATCCGGAGCTGGCTGTCTCCTGTGGGCGGTTCTACTGAAAGGATAAACTGGCCGTTTTCTCTCATTCGTCTACGGATTACAGTCAGTGTATGTGCCAGCATTTCCTGAGTGGCTTCCTGCTGCAGAGCAGCGATCGCCTGCTCTATTTTTTCATTTCCCTGAAGACCTTTATCCTGATTTACATTCTTATTATCGCTCATATTGTTACCTTTCATCTGTGGTGATATCACTTTTCAGACAGTGTGTAAGATCATATTTCAGGGATGTCGGCGGCAAATCTCTCATGCCGCCGGCATCCTGTCATTTATTTATATTTCACAGCAGTTCCATATGCGATCACTTCTGCTGCCCCTGACATTACCTGAGAGGAGCCGTATTTTACACCGATCACAGCATCCGCATTCATCTCTTTGGCTTCATCCACCATACGCTTGGTGGCAATCTGTCTTGCCTCATTGAGCATTTCCGTATAGCCTGTGATCTCTCCGCCTACCAGAGTCTTCATCCCTGCCATGAAATCTTTTCCTACATTTTTTGTCTGTACAACTGTTCCCTTTACAATTCCCAGTGCCTCAAACTCTACACCCGGAATATATTCAATACTTAGAAGCTTCATCCTCTTCTCCTCCTTCAATCTCTTTCATGCGTCCTGCAAGTGCTGCCAGAATTCCTCCGATGATCACAACCGGTATGGCGATCAGAAATATCAGCAGTCCGGTCGGTATGGGATCTTGTGTATTTGCCCACAGCATAAGCCCTATGGTAAATCCCATAAGCAAGATCATAACTACTGCTCCAATGATCGCTCCTGTCCTTCTTTTCTTACGGATATCTGTTTTCTTTATATCCATAAACCTTGCACCCTCTTTCTCCATCTGCTCGATTTCTTCCAGACAGTTCTCGGCATTCAAGGTATCCAGAGACTGATGCTCTGCGATCAGGCGCTGGCACATTTCCTGCATTTTCACAAGGCCTTCCCTGCGGCGTTCCAGTTCTCCCAGGTGCTGTTCCAGACAGACCTGCAGGCTTTTCCTTTTTTCAAAAAGAGCTCTCATCTCTTCTATGGAAATATCCATCTTCCGGAATAATTTGATTTCCTGAAGTCTGGCAATATCTGCCGTATGATATTCCCGGTATCCGTTCTCTGCACGCTCCACATTCAGGAGACCCTGCTCTTCATAAAAACGGATATTCTTTCTGGTGATGCCTACCAGCTCTTCCACCTGTTTGATCTTCATACTGCTACCTCTTGCTTTCCTGACAGCAGATATAGCTGATCCGCTGCTCTACTGCCCTGTCTGTGCTTCCTTTATACTGCTTCCACAAGGAGGAAGGTCAAGTATTTTTTGAAAGAAATTGAAAAAAATATAGCTTCCGGCAGGGGGAATCTTTTAAGCTCCTGTACGGTCTGAACCTCTCATAATTGTGATCAGAGAGCTGAGCAGCAATAACATGGGATAAAACAATTTCGGCATAATCTGAAATGCAGAAATCTCACCACCCAGTTCGTTCACTGCTGAGATTGCAACCAGCATCTGTGCACCATATGGAATCACTCCCTGGAAAACACAGGAAAAAGTATCCAGTATGGAAGCTGTCTTTCTTGGTGTAATCCCATACTCTTCTGCCATTTCCTTTGCGATAGGGTTTGCCATTACGATCGCCACTGTATTATTGGCAGTGGCAATATCCATAGTTCCTACCAGAAGTCCCATTCCAAGCTGTCCGCCTTTCTTTCCGCGGAAAATTTTATGGATCCAGCCAAGAAGCGCATCGAATCCACCATACTCACGTATCAGCGCACACATGGCAGCTACCAGAATCGCCACCATACAAGTCTCAAACATTCCGGATACACCGGATCCCATATTTTTCAGGATCTCTACAGGTGTGGTATGTCCTCCGATCAGCATAATAAATGCTCCGGATACGATTCCTGTCAGCAATACCACAAACACATTGATCCCAACAATTCCTCCGATCAATACCAGCACATACGGTATTACCTGAGTCAGATGATAGGGCTGAATCACACGGCCCTGGATTTCTGTCTGAAATGACAGGATCAGGATTAAGATCAGTGTGGCAACGGCTGCCGGAAGAGCGATCCAGAAGTTCTCCCTGAATTTGTCTTTCATCTCACATCCCTGACCATTACATGCAGCAATCGTCGTATCTGAAATAAAAGAAAGATTGTCTCCAAACATGGCTCCACCCATAACAGAAGCCACACAAAATGCCAGATCAAATCCTGATGCTGTGGAAACTGCTGCTGCAATCGGTGTCAGAAGGGTAATGGTTCCCACAGAGGTTCCCATAGCCACAGACACAAAACAGGCAACTATAAACAGCACAGACACTGAAAATCTGGCAGGTATCAGACTCAGCATACAATATGCAACACTCTCAGCACTGCTTCTTCCCACAACTCCTACAAAAGATCCGGCTGCAAGGAAGATCAGAAGCATGGTGATGATATTTTTGTCCCCAACTCCCTGTGCCATGATTTCCAGTTTCTTATCAAAATCCAGTGCTCTGTTCTGCAGACAGGCAACCAGGATTGCAGCAAGAAATGCTACTACGATCGGCACATTATAAAATCCCATGGGGATTTCCATCACATACTCAAACAAAATGCCCAGTCCAAGGTATAATACAAGAAATACACCAATGGGAAGCAGGGCAATTCCTTTTCCTTTTTTCATCTTTCATCCTCTTTCTACCATAATCTCTTTATGGTTATATAATCACTCTGCTATTTTAGCATACCCACAGCTTTCCTGCCATAATATTTCTTACAGTTTTGGCTGATAGCGCATATCCGATACATTGTAAACCGTCACAAAGGCCTTTGGATCTTCGTGATTGATATAAGCCATCAGCTTCTGATATTCTGTTTTGTCTACGATCGTGATGATCTCATTGCGTTTCTTCATATTATAGGCACCTGTTGCTTCATAGATTGTCGCTCCGCTGTGCAGATCTTCGATAATGAATTTACGCAGTTCTTCCTCTTTCTGAGTGATGACACAGACACGACGTTTAATATTATGGTCAAAAATAAAGTGATCCAGAACCATTCCATTAAAGTATGTTCCCAGAATACTCAGCACCACTGTTTTCTTATCATATACAAGCGCTGCGGAAAGAGCCACACACATACCGGAAAGAGACATTGCTTTTCCCAGTTCCATGTGGAGATATTTGTTCATGATCTTTGCCACAATATCCAGTCCGCCGGAGGATGCATTTCTGTTAAAAAGAATGCTCAGTCCTACGCTGACTACCAAAATATAGCACAGCACATCCAGTTCCTGACTGTTGGTCATAGAGCCAAAATCCGGAAATACTTTCTCGAATAATCCGAGAAATAAGGGCAAAACAATGCTGGTGTAAACTGTTTTTACGCCAAATTCGCGTCCGCAGGTGATGAAGCCAATGATCAGAAGTACCACATTCAAAATCATGGTGATTGCAGACAATGGTAAAGGTACAAAGTTTGATAACACGATACCAAGACCGGAGATACTGCTTACAGAGGTATGGCTCGGCAACAGAAAGAAATAAACTGCTGCCGCAATGATCGCTACCACACCTGTCAGGATCAGCACTTCCTTTATGATATCTGCATAATTTAGTTGTTTTTTCATAGTTAATTTTCCTGTCTTTCTTTCCATATTCTTGTTCTATTGTAACATATGGAAAGAGAATGTCCATCAGCAATTACAAAAAGAGGCTGCCTTACGTGACAACCTCTTTGTACATTTTTATAATCCACCTATAAGAATCTTTAAAATTCGCTTTCATATTTTAGAGTGTGTTTGAAAAACACTCTAATATTTTATCCTAACGGCTCTGTATGTTCTTCAGATAAATAAGCCTTCTGTTCTTCCTCCGAAGCTTCCCAGATTGTTGTTGTAGTTCCATCCTTATCTACATACACTTCTTTTATCTCATCTTTTTTCAGAATCTCATGAAGATTATCATATGGATAAAAAATACAGCTTACATATTTTTCCCACAAGCTCTGTTCAAAATGGATAGTCATTACACCTGTTTCTCTGTCCAAAGATGTTTTCCAGCGATAATTTCCTTTTATATTCATTCTATATGTTACTTCATCTTTATTATCCTCAACAATAGTAATCCCGGCATCTTTGTAGTTGATATATGTGACATGTTTATTCATGAACGTGAACACTGCCACAAAGCAAACTATGGTTGCTGCTATGGAAAGCAGGATTGTTTTTATCTTTCTTTTCTTTAAAAACTTTCTGAAACTCTTCAGATCATTTGCTTCATGGCTGCTTTCTTTTGTCTGTGCAGAGATTTTCATATCATTTTCAAGGTCTGTCTTTGTCTCATGGTATACCTGCTGACAGATTTCGCAGTTTTGCAGGTGTTCTTCTACAAGTTCTTTTGTGTCATCACTTACCACATCATCAATGTATAATGGCAGAATATCCTGAATCACATTGCAGTTTATTTTTTCCATGTTACTTTTCCTCCTGACTCATCTGTGCTCTTATCATCTGGCGTGCACGGTGGCAGGTTACTCTTGCCCACCCTGCACTTTTCTGATAGCATTTTCCGATCTGCTCAAAGGAGAGCTCACCGTATATCCGCAGGTGAAATACTTCCCTGTAGGGTTCCGGTATCAGTTCTGCATAGCGTTTGAGATTCCGAACTGTCTCATCCTGCACGATCTGATCCAGTACGGCCGGGGATGTATCCTGCATGGAATCCTGCATTATTTCTGAAAATTCTTCAACCACATAGATTTTATTTCGCCTGCAATAGCGGAAATATGTATTCTTCGCAATTACAAATAGCCATGCGCGGATATCCTTCCTGCCGTCAAATTTCTCAATATTATTCATTGCCTTCAGGAATGTTTCCTGGGTGATTTCCTCTGCCAGACTTTCATTTTCGGAAAGTGCCCGGATATAGAGAAAGACATCATGGAAATGCTTCCGGTAGATCGTTTCGATTTCTGATTTCTCCATTCCTGCTCCTTGTATTTTTTATTATCCTACTGCATCTTTCGGGATTTTTAATGGTCCGGTCTGGCCGATCGTGGTGCCATCCTTATCCAGAATATAACCATCTTTATCCTGATATGACCCTGCCGGCGGTGTCCACATAGATCCATCTGACGACCTGATCTGTCTTCTTCCATTGAATGTCTGAACACGGTTCTGATTTTGTTGTATCTGCATTGAATATGCACGGCTGCTCACCTGAGTATCACTGTCTGTATCAGATGCACAACCTGATAAACCAACCATAATTGTCAGAATGAATATTCCTAAATATCGTTTCATGATAATCCTCCTGTCTGCTGTATCATTATTTTATCTGATGTCTTTCTATATAACTAAGTCACAGACAGAAGAAACGTTACAGGAAAATTTATATTTTGATATTTTAACCGAAACAAGTAAATTTCTTCTTACACTACCTGTTTAACTTTATAATGCAATATCCCTTTGGTCAGAGACACTGCCAACACACCCACAGCTATTACAGCTACAACGTACCAGATACTGTATATATCATTCAGATTCACCTGCATAATGAGAAACATCGGCATCGAGTCCACCAAAATCCATACAAATCCACCAAAAAAAATCCGTACAAGCAATGGAATTGCCCAGCATATTGCAGTTACAACTACAGCTCCAAACATACTGTCCTGATATGCTGAAATACACAATGTAATGGCATTTAATGATAAAAATGCCAACATCCCCAATATCAAAAGCACTGACAAATAACTGAAAAATGGAACTTTATCCACTGTCTTCCACATACTTCCCGAAATGACTACTCCTGTCAGATTGTATCCTCCCTTTAAGTCATACACGATTTTGCATAATCCCCATGCACTTCCTGTAATTCCTGCATATAACAGAACTGTTATCGTAAAAGAAGCCAGAACTTTGGCTGAAGTATCCTTCCTTTTCCCCTCCACTGTTGTAAAGATTACTGGTAACATCTTTGTCTGACTTTCCTCTGCAAAAATACCTGAAATCACACAGAGGATCATAATACTTCCCAAAATCAGTCCAAACTGCAGCAGTTCTCCGAAAACTTTCCAGCCTGTGGTATATTCCAGTGTTGGTTTGAGCTTCCACATTGACAATATCTCATTTTTCATCTGTTTCTTATCGTTTTTTTCTGATTTGCTGTCTATATTTTCATTGTATTCTTTATAGGCTTTCCATAAATCAGTGTCCTTAAGCCTATATCGCTCTGTAGGTTTTACTCCATTCTCCCAGCTTCCATTTGTAAAAAATCTTGTTACAAAATCATTCAGATAATTACCGTTCTTCCAGCCAGACATATTTTCATTTAATTCCGAAGGAAGTCCATATTTATCTACAATCTGATTGATTTTTTCATCTGTGACAGTACCCGCATACTCTTCTGTAATTTTTTTATTCATCTGTACTGCTTCATATCCTGAATAGCTCCGACCATCTATTACACATCTCTCATCTCCCACTTCCGCAAACCAGAAATACACAAACATCAATCCCAAGATTGCTAATATTCCTATCCAGAAAATCTTCCTGTGAAAAATTTTATAAAGTTCCATCTTATACAACTGTATTCTCATCTCTTCTGCTCCTTATTCTGTTAATATCCTGTGTTTGATAAAGATATGCATCCTCCAGTGTTTCCTCTGCAAGTTCAGCAGCGGGAAATGGGCATTTTTCTGAAATAATCCTCAGTTCTGCCTGGTTTTCCTCACTGCCGTTTCTCAGGTTACTTACCATATACTGGTTACAAAGTTTTTGTGCCACATCAGTCGAAACATTACATTTCCAGACATATCCCTTTACACTTGCAGTAATCCCCTGTTCTGTTCCACTACAGATCAGTTCACCATCCTTCATAATTAAAATCTGATCAGCGATGTATTCAATATCGGATACAATATGTGTCGAAAGTAATACTGTTTTTTCTTTTCCCAATGAACTGATAATATTTCTAAATTTTACCCTTTCTTTCGGATCCAATCCTGCAGTCGGTTCATCCAGAACCAGAATTTCCGGATTATTGAGCAACGCCTGGGCTATTCCTACTCTCCGAAGCATTCCCCCTGAAAAAGTTCTAAGCTTTTTCTTTTTATCCTTCTGAAGTTCTACCAGTTCCAGCAGTTCCTGAATCCTCTGCTCGGAACACTCCGCTGACATAGCTTTCAATGCAGCTATGTATCTCAAGAATCTTTCTGCTGTAAAATTGTCATAATAACCCAGTTCCTGTGGCAGATACCCCAGAAGCCTGCGGTACTCTGCTCCCATCTGAGCAATTTCCATTCCATCATAATAAATATTTCCTGTGGTTGGCTGCAAAACTCCACAGATCAGACGCATCAGAGTTGTTTTTCCCGCCCCGTTTTCTCCGAGCAGACCATAAACTCCATGTTTAAATGTATAACTTACCTGTTTCACCGCTGTTTTGTCTTTATATTTTTTCTGAACCTCGTATAACTTTAATTCATGCATATTATGCCTCCTCAAACACCATTTCTCCTGCCGAGAACAATCTTTTTACCTGCACAAATGTTAATCCTCCTGCCACTGCACACACACCTGCCCATATACTGATTGAAGCAGAAAATAATGCACCGGAAATGTTTGATACCACTATATAGACGCCTGAACA
>OGOG01001897.1_pt1 | contig 19133 bp, 15 predicted proteins | sample 1552581 | NCBI WGS metagenome assembly OGOG01 (sample SAMEA2580152, study PRJEB22360) | human gut metagenome | biome: human gut; feature: human-associated habitat; material: faeces | place: Denmark | collected 2008/2010 | reverse complement strand
AGCCCTATACACCGCCAGTACAAAAGGCAGAAGAGCCAAAGCCGTACACACCGCCAGTACAAAAGGTAGAAGAGCCAAAGCCATACACACCGCCAGTACAAAAGGTAGAAGAGCCGAAGCCATACACACCGCTTGTGCAAGAATCTGTGCAGGAAGCACCAGTGGCTTTTACAACATCAGAACCGGTTGAATCAACTCCGGAACAGAAGCCGAAAAAGAAAAAATGGTGGGAATGGTGGAAAGAAGAAACGCCATCTGTACCGAAATCCGTACAGTTGGAAGAATCGTATATGCCACCCGTGCAGGAAGAGCCTGTACAGCCGGAAATGTCCTATATGCCGCCTGTGCAAGAACCTGCACAATCAAAAGAACCACCAATTATTACAGAATCAGAACCAGTTGAACCAGCTCCGGTACAGAAGCCGAAAAAGCAGAAAAAGACACGGAAGAAAAAAGAAAAGCCGTCCAAACAGCAATTTGTTCAGCCGGAAGAATCCTATACACCGCCCGTGCAGAAATCTGTACAACCGGAGAAATCGTATGCACCACCTGTGCAGGAATCTGTGCAACCGGAGAAATCGTATGCACCACCTGTGCAGGAATCTGCTCAGCCGAAAGTATCGTATACGCCACCAATGCAAGAATTTGCCCAGTTAGAAGAATCACCAATTGTCACAGAATCAGAACCAGTTGAATCAGCTCCAGTACAGAAACCAAAAAAGCAGAAAAAAGCACGGCAGAAAAAAGAAAAGAAACCAAAGAAACAAAAACCAATTCCAGTAGAAAAGCCCACTTCAGAGCCTGTCACAAATAACATGCCAAATTCAGAACCGGAATTTGCAGCAGGTTATGCACCAGCGGAACAACCGCTGGAAACCAATTGGACAACAGAAGAATCTTCTCATTCAGGATGGTGGGACGATTCGGAATCGAAAATCCCAGGTTCAAGCGGATTTGACCCGACAGAAGAACCAGCACCACAGCCAGAAGAAAATGAGTCTTATACAGCAAGATTCAAGAAAGTTGTGGTTCAGGAAATCACTTATACTGAACCAGAACAGCCGAAAAAACCGAGAAAACCAAAGAAAGAAAAAACGCCACGGGTGAAAGTGCAGAAGCCTGTTCCGCCAGAACCAAAATCTATTCCCAATCAGGAAGCGGAAATTCGGGTCAACATCAATTTGTTGCGGAACGCCGTCTTTTTCCGGACAGTATCGTTGGCAGTATTGACCATAATCGGTGCATTTCTTGCCATCGGAGAATCAAGTTATACGCTCCTGTATCCGGCATTGTCACAGCTGATGACGGTACGGGGATATTGTTTCCTGCATCTGATTTTAGGGCTGTTGATTTTGTTTATTACATTTCCAACGGTCATCAATGGAATGCGAAAGCTGTTCCATCGAGAGGCAGACAGCGACACGATTGCAGCAATGCCGTTGATTCCGTGTCTGCTGACCGTTCTGGCAACGATTTTCGTTCCAGAGCCCATGCAGCACAACTTAGTGCATATTTTCTTGCCCGTTTCCAGCTTTATTTTGCTGATGAACTCCATCGGGAAATTATTCATCATTCGCCGTGCAACTCGGAACTTTGCCCTGCTGACGAAAAACTTTGAAAAGTATATTGTCACCTGTGTGCAGAGTGAAACCGCAGCTGAAGAATTGACCCGTGGGGTGGTGCAGGATTATCCGATTTTAGCAACCATCCGGAAAACAAAACAGATGTCGGATTTCCTCCGCCATACGTATGCATCCGATTTGGCAGATCGATTCAGCAAGAAATTAGCACCGATTGTGGCTGGAATTTCCCTGTTGCTGGCGGCTGCTATCACGGGAATCCGCATTGGCGTTCTGAAAACACCAGCAGAAAATATTCCATTTTTCTGTTCTGTTTTGACAATGCTTCTGACTGCCGGATGCAGTGCCGGAATTCCATTGACTGTGAATCTGCCATTAGACCGTGCCTCGAAGCGGCTTTGTCCGCACGGCTGTACATTGCTGGGCTATCAGAGCGTAGACGATTTTTATGACGTAAATTCTATTTTAGTTCCAGCAGCAACGCTTTTCCCGAAGCAGTCGATTACCATCAGTGGCATCAAGAACTTCTCTGGTTTCCAAGTGGAAGAAGCATTGCTGGATGCTGCCAGCATGGTTTATGCTGCTGACAGCATTTTACAGAATGCGTTTGCAGCGTTGGTGGAAGAAAAAGATGGCGGGATGCTCTATCAGGTAGAGGATTGTTCCTATGAGGACAACCTCGGAATTTGTGGCTGGATTCGTCATCGCCGAGTGCTGCTGGGCAATCGGGAAATGATGATGGCTCATCATGTTGAAGGTATGCCGACAAAGGTACGGGAACTGGAAATGACCAGCGGCAGCCAAGATGTTTTGTATTTGTCTGTCAGCGGTGTTGTGGCAGGGATGTTTGTCATTGATATTACTGCTGACCCGATGGTGAAACGTCAAATGCAGCGGTTGAAAGAAGAGCAGATTTCTGTTGTTGTCAAGAGTGTGGATAGTTGTATCACATTGCAGCGATTGACAACACTGTTTGGTGTGCCGGATAGTATGCTGAAGATTCTGCCGTCTGCCGATAATGATTTATACGAAAAAGAAACCGCTCCGCTGCAAGATGTGAGTGCTTCCACGATTCATGATGGTTCGTTCTTTGGAACGGCTCGTCTGCTGCTGGAAGCAAGAAGCATCAAACGGGCAGCAACGACAGGCCTATTATTACAAGTGATTGCTGTTATTTTGGGACTGTCCATTTGTATTGGTTATATTCTGGTCAATGGGTATGATAATATTACGTCACAAACCTTGTTATTCTTCCAGTTGGTGATGACAGGATTGACCTTGTTGACCACCCGTTTGAAATAAAGGAGGAGATGGATTTGCGAAAACAACGCAATACCGATGCAGAGGAAACACAATTCGTTTCTGCCTCTGAAATTGCAGCGAAACGCTCTACCGATCAGCTGGATACCCAGCAATTAGATGCGGTACAGACGGAATATCGGGATCGAAACCCATACCGCAGAGAAAAACAGGAATTACACGGAACGCCGATGACACCGGAACAGGAAGCGGCATCCTATCGGGAACAGCCCTATAATAGCAATTATAGCAATGCATCCCAGCAGTCGTACAATAACGGTTATGGGAATGCACCGCAGCAACCGTATAACAACGGTTATGGGAACGCATCCCAGCAACCATACAACAATGGTTATGGGAACGCACCGCAGCAGCCGTATAACAATGGTTATGGGAACGCACCGCAGCAGCTGTATAACAATGGTTATGGGAACGCATCCCAGCAACCATACAACAATGGTTACGGGAATGCACCGCAGCAACCGTATAACAACGGTTATGGGAATGCACCCCAACAATCATATAACAACGGTTATGGCAATGCACCACAACAGCCGTATAACAACAGCTACAGCAATGCACCGCAGCAACCGCATTATAACGCTTATAACAATGCCCTTCGGCAGAATTATGCTGGCGGACAGCAGCATTCCGGTTCTTCCTATCGGGGAACTGCAACAACTGCTTCCCCACGTCCGCAGCGGCAGCAAGCTGCACCACCGCCGCAAAAGCCGCCAGTTTCTTCACAGCGAAGTACAAGCCAGCGAACTGCTCCGGCAGAGCCGGTTCGTCAGAAAGCTGCTCGTACCAGAAGCCCAAAGAGTCGAATCAGTGGCGGCATTTTAGGGAAAGCCATTCGGGCGGTTTTATGGGTGGTTATCATTGTGTTTGTGCTGTATTCCGCTGTTTCCTTGATTGGAATCTTGCGAATGCATCGGGAAACCGCAGAAAATCGTGCGAATATCTCGGATGTTATGGATGCTGCTTATGTCAGTAATGTGCTGTTGATTGGAACGGATTCCAGAGATCTTTCACAGGAACGAGGGCGTTCCGATTCCATGATTTTAGCGTCCATCAACAAGAAAACCAGAGAATTAACGCTGACTTCTTTTTTGAGAGATAGCTATGTTTATATTGATGATGAATATGGATATGGCAAGCTGAATGCAGCGTATTCCTATGGCGGAGCAGGGTTGCTGATGGATACCATCGAATCGAACTATGGCGTGCGAATTGATGATTATATTTTGATCTCCTTTGCAGCCTGTGCGAATGTCATTGATGCAGTCGGCGGGGTGAAGTTAGACCTCACTGATGAAGAAGCAGATGCCGTCAACGAAATTCTCATCAGTGAAGTGAATGAGCTGATGGGGGATGACCGGAACGATGATTTGTTAGATTGTGGCGGTAAACAGAAGTTAGACGGCAAGCAAGCACTCTCTTACAGCCGAATCCGTTATGTTGGCAATGCAGACTTTGAACGGGCAAGCAGACAGCGAACTGTGATGACACAGGTTCTGAAAAAGGCAGCAGTCAATCCGGTTGCCATGGCGAGAATTTTTGTGACAGCATTGCCGGAACTATCCACAAATTTATCTGTTGGAAAATCTTATGGTTATACGTTGCGTGCACCGTTTTTGTTGATCGGTTATCAGTTGAAAACGCAGCAGATTCCAGCAGATGACACCTTTTATGGGGATGATGTTGATGGAGAGTCGGTTTTAAGAGTAGATTGCGATGCGAATCGGCAAGTGCTAAAAGACACGATTTACCGAAAATCGTAAAACACATAAAAAAATAACAGCTGGTGTTTCTCCAGCTGTTATTTTTTTGAAAGTAAAAGGCACGTATCTATCATACAAAAGCGACCAAAAGTTTTTAGTCGCTTTGTAGTAAGAATTTTCATTGAGAATTTGTCGAATTCTTTGTGTGAATTCAATCTTCTTCTCTCAATTTTTCAGCCTTTTCTCTGTTAATTCTTGCTTTCTCATAGGCTTTTTTTGCCTTCCCATAATGCTCATCGCCGAGGTCGTTCTTTGCATACGCCCATTCACGATTGCCTTTTTCTTGATATGTATCTGCTGTTGATTCATATTTTTTAATTAATGTTTCCTTACTTTGTGACATATAAATGCACTCCTTTTTATTATTTAGAAAATCATACTTATGCTAAATTGATAGAATAAGTATGATTTTCTATTTTTACAATTTTGCTAAGGCATTCAAATTAAATGTCTTCTTCTTAATTCTTTTTCAGCCACATCTTTAAGGCGTTGATCAACTTCAGGATCGAATTGTTTCTCATCCCACCATTCTAAAAGCTTATCATCGGTTGCTTTTTTGCACATAGCTGCCCATTGTTCAAGAAATTTCGAACTTAAATAATTACCTACAGAATTAGCTGTAGAATTCAGAGTATCGAAAAATCCCATTATATTTTCCTCTTTTCCATAGTATAGTTAAGAATCATACCTTATATTGCTATCAAAACATGCAATTAAATTATTAATCGTATTTTGATGTAATTTAGTGTGAATTTCTTACTTCCTATATTCTATCACATTTTTTCATCAATGTCAACACTTTTAGAAACTTTTTTTAACCCTTTTAGCGTTAAAATGTTGCATGAAAAAGCGACTAAAAATTCTCTTAGTCGCTCTACATAAATTTTTTTCAAAAACCAGCTGTTATTTTTTTGCCCTTGTGTATAAAACGTGCAAAGATTGCCCATGCTTTTGATGAGGTGAAAAGAAATGAAACGAACCATCAAACTTTGGGAAATCGCATTGCTCATTGGCTGCCTGCTGACCTTGCTGTTTGGCAATCTCTTTCAGGCAGAAAAAACAGTTTCTGATTTACAGCAGCACGTTCTGCGGATGCATATCCTTGCAAATTCCGACAGCGATGCCGACCAGCAATTGAAGTATCAAGTACGAGATGCCCTGTTAGCCTCCTCTGAAACGCTGTTCGGCAGCAGCCAGTCAGAAAGTCGGGAAGCATTGGAAACCACTGCAAAAGCCCACCTGCATGAAATGGAAACGATTGCACAACAGGTCGTGCAGGAGCAGGGATATTCCTATCCAGTCAAAGCCGAGTTGGTGACGATGCCCTTTACAGAACGTACCTATGAAGATTTAACAATGCCAGCTGGTACATACGAAGCCATTCGCATTACCATTGGAGCAGCTGCCGGACAGAATTGGTGGTGTGTAATGTATCCGCCATTATGTATTCCAGTGGCAGAAGATGTTGCTGTGCAGGATGAGCAGGCAAAAGCCTATTTTTCCGATGCTGAACAAGATGTGCTCTATCATCCCGAACGCTATCGGATCAAATGGAAGCTGGCGGAGTGGTTCAAGAAGTGGACAACCTCCGAACAAACAGACCATACAACTTCCCACATTTCAGATCTGCGAACATTCTTTTGAGGTTGATTATTTTGGCATGCGGAAGGAGGCAACTGGAATACCATTCTTTCCGTAAACGCCAACATCACACCAGTTCCGCCAAGCGTACCGCATGGATGCTGGAATCCGCACATTTGGTGAAGTCAAGCGGACAAAGTTGTCCCGAAATTCTGCAACTGCCGGATAGTAAACGCCATCCGTTCCAGCCAGTTCAAATACGGCTGCTTCGCCGTCCTTTGCAACAACAGGCTGAGAGAATTGCAGAATATATGCACCGCCAGATGCATATGCATTTTTACAGTACGGGGCTTCTGCATCCATTGCCGGAATTGCCCGATAAACCCGATACAGGGCTTGCAGTGCCAGACGGTGTGCGACCGTTCGCTTGTCGGCTGGATGCATATTGTTGTATTCGCCGCAGTCCATTGTCACGGCTAAGCCTGTGTTGCGGAGTGTCCGGAATACCTGCATTTGTGCTTCTCGCAGTTCTGCCCAGTTCGTACGGGATTCTTCCCCTTCGTAGCTGAACATTGGCAGCTGAACAATCAGGAACGGCATGGTTTCGTCGCCCCAGTCTTTCCGCCAGCGGTTGATTAAGACAGTCAGCAGCTGTGCATAGCTGTCCGGACGGTTGTCATCGTTTTCGCCCTGATAATACCAGAATCCCCGTAAGGTGTACGGCATGACTCGAGAGAGCATGGTTTTATATAAGCCACACGGACGCAACGGATTGCGGCTGCCCATTGGACCTGGATAGCGGTTTTCACCGCAGCGTTCCAGAACCTGATTCCACTTGATTTTTGGGTTTTCCTGATAGCAGGCAGTCATCCGTTTTTCCCATGCATTCTGGTATGCCAGATATGCGGCGTAATCTGCTGCCATTTCTGCATCGGTCTTTCCCCGGCAGGCGGACAGGTAAGCTGCCCAGTACGGATGTAAGGCAGTGTGTCCGGTCAGGTCGGCAGACGGTACCCAGCAGCTGGCAGAAGTGCCAGTATAGTTGCAGCCAATGACCCCAACAACGACACCCAATTTTTGTGAAAGTTCTTTTGCGGCAAGGTATGCCACGGCAGACCATTCCGCAACATTGGTCGGATTTGGCATCTGCCAGCGGTTTTTCCGTTCGTTCTGGAAATAAGCAGCATGCATGACACCGCTTCTCTGTACATGATAATAGCGAACCCGGCTGCGTTCGCAGCGGGAAAGTTCCAACTTTCCGTTGACAGCATTCTTCACCGGAAATTCCATGTTGGATTGTCCGCCAGCCAGCCAGACTTCCCCGATGGCAACATCCTGAAAATGAATTTCTGTATGGCTATCTTTTGCGAATAGGCTGAGCCCTGTTCCAGCAGGCTGCGGCGGAAATTGCAGCCGCCAGCTGCCGTCTTCTTTTACGGTGGTAGAAGCATATAATTTTCGTTCCGGAATGGAAACGGTGATAATTGCACCGACTTCGCCGATGCCGAATACAACAATATTTTTTTCTCTTTGCAGAACCATATGGTCGCTGAACACGGCTGCAAGTTGTAGCATATGAAAGACTCCCTTTTGGTTTATAGATTTCATAGATAAAAAAGAACTCACGCTGTTACATTCTGGTTTTATTATACCAGAAAGAACGGGATTCGTCAATCCAAAATCAGAAAGAAGCTGAAAACGGACAGAAAAAGCCAGAGAAAGGCGGCGTAAGATGTGAAATTTCTGTAAAATTTAAAACGGAACGCTTGACATCTTTTCGGTACTCTGTTATAATACCCAGAGAAAACAAAGCAGAGCATCATCGTTCTCACCGTTTGGCTGTTGTCGAAACGGTCAATATTCCCTGTTTCGTTCCGGTTTGTGAGAATCGGTGCGGAAATTGGTGGAAACGAGGTCGAATGATGCGTACTTTTTTGAAAAGTACGCATTTTATTTTTGTTTGAAAATAATATGTTTGGAGGTGCTGGCTATCAGCAAACAAGAGCTGCAAATCAATGAAGAAATCCGGGATAGAGAAATCCTGGTCATTGATCAGAACGGGACAAAGCTTGGAACGATGTCCGCAAGAGATGCACAAAAACTTGCGTATGAACAGGATCTGGACTTAGTAAAAATCGCCCCGCAGGCAACCCCGCCGGTCTGCCGCATTATGGACTACGGCAAGTATTGCTTTGAACAGCAGAAGCGGGAAAAGGAAGCAAAAAAGAATCAGAAAGTGGTTTCTATCAAGGAAATCCGGATGTTTTCTGCAATCGATACCCACGACTTTGAAACAAAGGTAAATCAGGCAAAGAAGTTTCTGGAGGGCGGCGATAAGCTGAAGGTTTCTGTTCGGTTCCGTAAGCGTGCAATTGCCCATCCGCAGCTCGGAGAAGAACTGCTCAATCGCTTTAAGGAAGCGTGTGCAGCAGTCGGTACTGTTGAAAAGCCGGCAAAAATGGAAGGCCGCAGTATGGTCATGTTCATTTCACCGAAGGCATCCAAGTAAGAGGAGGAACTCGCAATGGCAAAGATTAAGACAAAAACACATTCCGGTGCAAAGAAGCGGTTTAAGGTTACTGCAAACGGAAAGGTAAAGTATCAGAAGACCAATAAAAGACACAGACTGACCCAGAAGGACACCAAGCGGAAGAGAATCGCTCGTACCGTTGGTATTGCTGATGTAACCAATGCACCGGCACTGAAGAAGCTTCTGCCGTATCTCTAAGATACAATCCGCAGAACGGACAGTCAATCGAGAAAAGAGAAACACATAGATATTCGGAGGTAGAAGCAAATGGCACGGATTAAAGGTGCGATGATGACTCGCAAGAGAAGAAATAAGACCCTGAAGCTCGCAAAGGGCTATTTTGGTGCAAAGAGCAAGCACTTCAAGATGGCAAAACAGGCCGTTATGAAGTCTGGCAACTATGCATATGTTGGAAGAAAGCAGAAGAAGAGAGAATTCCGTCAGCTCTGGATCACCAGAATTTCTGCTGCATGCAAGCTGAATGGGATCAACTATTCTCAGTTCATGAACGGCTGCAAGAAGGCTGGCATTACCCTGAATCGGAAGATGCTGTCTGAAATTGCAATCACCGATGCAGCAGGTTTCACTGCGATTGTAGAAAAGGCAAAGGCTGCTCTTTAAGGGGCAAGCTTGGAACACGCTCCGGTTTTTTTGAAAAAACGGGGCGTGTTTTGTTATATATAGGGAAATTTTCAGCAGACAGGAGGCAGAACCGCAATGGAATTCCGCATGACCGCAATTACTGCAAAGGACAACCCTTCCATTCAGCTTTACCGGAAACTGGTGCGGCAGCGAAAAGCCAGAACCCAAAACCAACAGTTTGTGTTAGAGGGGTATCGGCTGGTCACAGATGCCGTGCATTTTTCGAGAAAACTGACCCATCTGTTCCTGACAGAAGCAGCGTGGGAACGCTATCAGGAAGAATTTTGCTCTTTAGAGGCTGATTTGAGAGAAACAAAACGCTTGCTTATTTCAAATGAACTTGCTATGGAGCTGACCGAAACCGAACATCCGCAGGGCGTGTTTGCCATCTGCCAGATGCCAGCGGAACAAGTCCCAATCGTTGCAGAGGGAACGTATCTGGTGCTTTATCAGCTGCAAGACCCTGGCAATATGGGAATGCTGCTGCGAACTGCTGCTGCAATGGGCGTTTCCGGTGTGATTTGCTGCCAAAGTTGCGATTTTTATAGTCCAAAAGTTGTGCGTGCAACGATGGGAGCGTTGTTTCATGTGCCAGTGATGCAGATGCCGGATGCAGAAACGGTTTTGCAGAGCCTGCGGGCTGCCAATATTGTTTCCTGTGCCTCTGTGGTGCAGGGCGATGCCGAACAAGTGGGACTTTGTGAACTGGGCAACGGCTGTGCCGTCTGGATTGGAAACGAGGGAAACGGATTGCCGAAATCTGTTGTGCAGCAGTGTGAACGCCGGATTACCATTCCAATGAAAGGCTATATGGAATCATTGAATGCTGCTATGGCAGCCGGAATTATGATGTGGGAAATGACAAAACCAAGATGAGGGAATCCACATGGAACAGGAAAGTATCTATGATTGGCTGTGGCTGCTGTTGGTATTCGGGGCAGGCAGCCGGAAAATCTGGAAACTGTTAGAACAGTATGAAACACCGCAGAAAGTACGGCAAGTCTTGCAGACGGAAACAGACCTGCCTTTTATTCACGAGCGAGAACAACGCAGCATTCGTTCCATCACAAATGAGCAAATCGGAAAACTGATACAGAATTGTGCGGAAAAACGGATTGAACTGGTGGCGTACGATGATGAAAATTATCCGGAATCGCTTCGCCAGATTTACAATCCGCCGGTAGTGCTGTTCTATCAGGGGCAGCTTTCTGTGCTGAGTGATTATCCAGCTTTGACCGTTGTTGGAACGAGAAAGCCCAGCTCGTACAGCATCCGCACAGCGGATTTGCTGTGTCGGTGTCTGGCAAAGAGTGGAATGCTGCTGGTCAGTGGCTTTGCGGTTGGATTGGATTCGGTTGCCCATCGGGCAGCCTTGCTTTCCGGTGGAAAGACAGTTGCTGTGATGGGCTGCGGTCTAGATGTGCCATACCCCAAGCCGAACGCTTCCGCAAAGAAATATATCATGCGAAATGGCTTGCTGTTGTCAGAATTCTTGCCGGGAACAGAACCATCTCGGCAGAATTTTCCGATGCGGAATCGGATTTTAGCGGGTGTCAGTGGCGGAACATTGGTGATTCAAGCACCAATTGGCAGCGGAGCGTTGATTACGGCGGAACAGGCAATGGAACAGGGCAAGCCTGTTTTTTGTTTACCGCCAGCGGACATATTTGACAATCAATATGCAGGTGTGGTAAAATACCTGCGAGAGGGTGCGATTCCGGTTTTTGCACCGGAAGACATCCTGCAAGAATATGACCACGGCTGTGAACAGCGGTTGATAGAAGTTTTGATGCAAGCCGTTTTAGAGCAGCAGGAACAGAATCAGTTGAAATCTTCGGATTCCTCAGAAGCCGCTGCTGCGGTGGAATTACCGCCGAAAAAGTTTGCAAAGCCGAAAGCACAGTCCGCACCATCCATTTCAGAAGAGCAGAAATCTGCTCCAACGGTTGACCGTTCTGTGCTGGAAACCTTAGACCCACTATCCAAGAGAATTATGGAACTGCTGTTGGAACAATCTCCCTTGCACATTGACCAGATGGTTTTGATGTTGCAGGAAGATGCCGAGGAAGTCGCAGCGTGTCTGACAGAACTGGCGATTGAACAGTTGGTGCAGCGGCAGCCAGGGCAGTATTATTGTGTATGTTGAGAAAAACCCGTTCGTTTAGAACTATGTCGCATCGGAATGCGGCAAAGCGGAACAGGAGAAAAAGAATATGTCAAATTTGGTGATTGTAGAATCGCCGGCAAAGGCGAAAACCATTCAAAAATATTTAGGAAAAGATTTTGATGTCATTGCCTCTATGGGGCATATCCGGGACTTGCCAAAGTCAAAGTTTGGTGTGGATATTGAAAACCACTTCGAGCCAAAGTATGTGGATATGAAGGGCAAGGAAGACGTCATTAAACAGTTGAAATCCCATGCAGCAAAATGCGATAAAATTTATCTGGCAACCGACCCTGACCGAGAAGGAGAGGCGATTTCTTGGCATATCGCCCAGATGCTGCATTTGGATATGCAGGATAATAACCGAGTTGCCTTTAATGAAATCACAAAGAGCGGCGTACAAGCAGGGATGGCAAATCCCCATCGAATTGATATCAATTTGGTGAATGCCCAGCAGGCACGGCGTGTATTAGACCGAATTGTCGGCTATCAGCTCAGTCCGTTTCTTTGGAGAAAAGTACGGCGTGGTCTGTCTGCCGGAAGAGTGCAGTCGGTTGCCGTTCGATTGGTTGTTGACCGAGAAAATGAAATTCGGGCATTCCAGCCGCAGGAATATTGGACGATTGACGCAAAACTTTCCGCAGCAGCTTCTAGAAAAGTCTTTTCGGCAAAGCTAGCAGCTGTAGACGGAAAGAAAGTTGATAAAACAGAAATTTCCAGCAAGGAGCAGGCAGATGCAATTGTTGCACGTTTACAGGAAGCCCCGTTTGTTGTAAAGTCCGTGAAAAAACGGGTGACGAAAAAGCATCCGTCCGCTCCGTTCATCACATCGACTTTACAGCAGGAAGCCTCTTATCGTTTGAGTTTTCAGTCCAAGCGAACCATGAAAGTCGCACAGGAACTGTACGAAGGCGTGGAGATTCAGGGCATGGGTGCAGTGGGTCTGATTACCTATATGCGTACCGATAGCCTGCGAATCTCAGACGAGGCGAAAAAGGCAGCAGCAGACTACATTCTCTCTGCCTATGGAGAATCCTACCTGCCGCCAACGCCACGGGTCTATAAGACAAAGAAAAATGCACAGGATGCCCACGAAGCGATTCGTCCGTCTATGCCGGAACTGACACCGGAGCAGGTGAAAAGCAGCCTGACAACTGACCAATATAAATTATACCGCCTGATTTGGGAACGATTCATCGCCAGCCAGATGGCAGATGCTCTGATGGATACCGTTTCTGTGGATATTGATGCAGACAACTGCTTATTTAAGGCAAGCGGTTCTACGATGAAGTTCGATGGATTCACTGTTCTGTATGAAGAAACCAGAGATAACAAGGGCGATAAAGATAAATCTGAAAATAAGAATCTGCCGGAACTGCACGAGGGCGATGCATTAAAACTGCGTGCACTGGATGGCAATCAGCACTTCACACAGCCGCCGACTCGTTACTCTGAAGCTTCTCTGATTAAGGCAATGGAAGAATACGGAATTGGTAGACCGAGCACCTACGCTCCAACCATTACGACGATCACTGCTCGAAATTATGTAGAGCGAGAGGGCAAACAGCTGAAACCAACGGTATTGGGCGAAGTTGTAACGCAGTTGATGAAGGAACTCTTTAAGAACATTGTAGATGTCAAGTTTACTGCCAAGATGGAAAGTGATTTGGATGATGTGGAACGGGGAGAAAAGAACTGGGTGCAGTCGCTGGAACAGTTCTATGGTGATTTCTCTCAGACACTGAAAACAGCTGAAGAAAAGATGGAAGGTAAGCGGGTCAAGATTCCGGACGAAGAAACAGATGAAGTCTGTGAAGTCTGCGGCAAAAAGATGGTCATTAAAATTGGACGGTTCGGGCGGTTTTTGGCTTGTTCCGGTTTCCCGGAATGTACCAATACCCGAAAGATCGTGCAGGAAATGCCGGGCTGCTGTCCACTCTGCGGCGGAAAAATGGTATTGAAAAAGTCTAAGCGTGGCAGAAGTTTCTATGGATGCAGCAACTTTCCGGAATGCAACTTTATGACATGGAATATTCCGGTTGCAGAACAGTGTCCGCAGTGTGGTTCGACCTTGTTCCAAAAGGGCGGCAAGTCCGGCAAGCTGATTTGTGAGAAGCCGGGCTGCGGATTTGAAAAAAATCTTACAGGCGGAGGTCAGGCATGACAGAACAACGGAAACAGGCAATTGTCATTGGTGGCGGACTGGCAGGCTGTGAAGCAGCATGGCAGCTTGCCCAAAACGGCGTTGCCGTTACGCTCTACGAACAGAAGCCGGTGCATTATAGTCCGGCACATCATCGGAATGGTCTGGCGGAACTGGTCTGCTCCAACTCGTTGAAAGCAGATCGTCTGGCATCCGCAGCCGGATTGTTGAAAGCAGAAATGGAACGCATGGGGTCACTGTTGATTCCCTGTGCACGGAAAACTTCTGTTCCAGCTGGCGGAGCACTGGCAGTGGATCGGGATGCATTTTCCGATTTGGTAACGGAACAAATCCGCTCCCATCCGCTGATTACGCTGGAAACTGCAACCATTGACGAAATCCCAGCGGGAAATGTAGTCGTTGCAACTGGCCCTTTAACAGAGGGAAAACTTGCAGAGCAAATCGAACAGCTTTGCGGTACACGGCTGCGTTTTTTTGATGCGGCTGCACCGATTGTCAAGTATGAAAGTCTGGATGCGGAAAAAGTCTTTTTCGCTGCCCGTTATGGCAGAGGAACGGCGGACTATATCAACTGTCCGATGAATCAGGAAGAATACGAAGCATTTTATGAGGCTCTGGTCAACGCAGAACGGGCAGAACTCCACGACTGCGACAAGAACTTTTTCCGAGTCTATGAAGGCTGTATGCCGATTGAGATTCTGGCATCCCGTGGGAAAGATACCATGCGGTTTGGCCCTCTGAAGCCAGTTGGATTGACCGACCCTCGTACTGGTCACCGTCCGTATGCAGTCATTCAGCTGCGGCGAGAGAATCAGGAAGGGACGATGTACAACATTGTCGGCTTCCAGACCAACTTGAAATTTGGCGAACAAAAACGGGTCTTTTCCATGATTCCGGGCTTAGAGCACGCAGAATTTGTGCGGTATGGTGTGATGCATCGGAATTCTTTCCTGGACAGCCCACGGTTGTTGGGGGCAGATTATGCCCTTCGCAGCAATCCAAATTGTTTCTTTGCAGGACAGATGACGGGCGTCGAAGGCTATATTGAATCCGCAGCCAGCGGCATTTTAGCTGGTCAGAACTTAGCACGCCGGATGCAGGGCAAAGCTCCGCTGATTTTGCCAAGAGAAACCATGATGGGGGCATTGGCTGCCTATATCAGTGATGAAACGGTTGCACAGTTCCAGCCGATGGGCTGCAATATGGGCATTCTGCCAGAACTGCCGGAACGCATTCGAGATAAGAGAGAAAAATATCAGGCATATGCGGATCGGGCATTGGCAGCATTGGATGCCTATTTGCAGCAGACTGCGGAGAACACAACCGAGGGGGAAGGGCAATGAATATTTTAATCGATGCATTCGGTGGCGATCATGCACCGCTGGAGGTCATCCAGGGTGCTGTTCGTGCTGTGCAGGAACTGGGTGTGACCGTCACACTGGTTGGAGCAGAAAACCAGATTCGCCAGTGTGCAGAAGAACATCATCTCTCACTGGACGGACTGCAAATTCTGCACGCTCCGGCAGTGTTCGACATTCACGAAGAGCCTAGCACCCTGCTGAAACAGCATGCAGATAGTTCGATGGCAGTTGGAATGCAGGCACTGCATGACGGAAATGGAGATGCCTTTGTTTCTGCCGGCAGCACCGGTGCTCTACTGATGGGTGCAACGTTTCTGGTCAAGCGGATTCGGGGCGTAAAACGAGCAGCCTTAGCACCGATTCTTCCGACAGCAACAACGCCATTTATGTTATTGGATGCCGGAGCAAACAATGACTGCCGTCCGGAAATGCTGGTGCAGTTTGCCGTGATGGGCAGTGCTTATATGGAACGGGTCATGGGCATTCCACAGCCAAAGGTGAAATTGTTGAATGTTGGAGCGGAGGAAACCAAGGGCAGAGAGTTGGATTTAGAGGCATACCGCCTCTTAGAACAAGCTCCGGTGCATTTTTGTGGAAACGTAGAAGCACGGGAATTGCCGTTTGGAGTAGCGGATGTGGTCGTTGCCGATGGATTTACGGGAAACATCGCCTTGAAACTGTATGAAGGCATGGGGAAATTCATGGGCAGCCAGCTGAAAGAGAATATTTTTGCCGGAGCAAATGGAAAATTGTCCGCACTTTTGGTGCTGCCGAAAATCAAAGCCCTGACCAAAAAGATGGACTATAAAGCCGTAGGCGGTGCAATGATGCTGGGCGTTCAGAAGCCGGTTGTCAAGGCACACGGCAGTTCCGATGCAACTGCATTTTTCAATGCGATTCGGCAGGCAAGAGATTGTGTTTCCGGCGATATGATTGCAGCAATGACGAAGTTCATGCAGCAGGAACAAGTAAAAAAAGCGTAACAAGCGTTTTGGATCTTATATGATTACAGAAAGGATTGGGCAGATATGGAACAGGTGCATTTCGAGCAGTTTGAAACAGAAATTCGTTACCACTTTAAGAATCGGCATTTCTTAGTTGAGGCACTGTCACACTCCTCCTATGCCAACGAGAAGAAAAAGTGCCGCTGTAGCAACGAACGGCTGGAATTTTTGGGGGACAGCGTGCTTTCTATCGTTGTATCCTCTTATTTATTCCACCAGTTTCCGGAACTGCCGGAGGGCGAACTGACAAAACTGCGGGCATCCCTGGTTTGTGAGAAGGCGTTGCACGTCTTTGCACAGGAAATCCACTTGGGGGATTACTTGCTGTTGGGAAAGGGCGAAGAACATACTGGCGGCAGAATGCGTTCTTCAATTTTGGCGGATGCCTTTGAAGCCGTCATTGCAGCCATTTATCTGGATGGCGGCATGGAAGCCGCAGAACATCATATTATGCGGTTTATTCCGAAGAATCTGGAACAGCGGGAATCGCTGGGATTCCGGGATTATAAGACGGCATTGCAGGAAGTCATTCAGAAGAATCCGGAAGAAAAAGTGGAATATGTCTTGGTGTCGGAGAGCGGCCCAGACCATGCAAAGGCATTTCAGGTAGAAGTCTGCTTAAATTCCAACGTGATTGGTGTTGGAACAGGCAGAAGCAAAAAGGCAGCTGAACAGATGGCAGCCAAAGAAGCCCTGCGGCTGATGGGCTATGAAAAATAAGGGCAACATTGCCATATTTGTTCCGCATGCAGGCTGTCCGCATCAGTGCAGTTTCTGCGACCAGCGGAAAATCAGTGCAGCACAGCAGATTCCAACCTTGGAACAGGTGCAGGAAATTTGCCGGCAGGCAATTGCACATCCACGCCGACCAAAACAACTGGAAATTGCCTTTTTTGGCGGCAGTTTTACAGCCATTCCGGAAAAAGAACAAAATGCCCTGCTGGAAGCAGTACAGCCATTTTTAGCGGCAGAGGGCGTGACAGGGATTCGGATTTCCACCCGTCCCGACTGCATTACACCAGAGATTTTGCAGCGATTGCAGCAGTTTCATGTGACCGCTATTGAACTGGGAGCACAGAGTATGCAGGATGTGGTCTTACAGAACAATCATCGGGGACACACCGCACAGGATGTGCGGAATGCTGCAAAATGGATTACAGATGCTGGTTTTTCGCTGGGGCTGCAAATGATGATTGGTTTGGACGGCAGCACACCGGAGCAGGAACGGGAAACCTTGCAGGAGTTGCTTGCCCTGCATCCGGACACCCTGCGAATTTATCCTCTGGTTGTGCTGAAAGGAACGGAATTAGCGGAACGGGTGCAGAATGGCAGTTTTGTCCTGTATGACTGGGAAACTGTTCTGGAACTCTGTGCTGATGCCCTCTGTGCGTGTCAGCAGCAAGGCGTGCGAGTCATTCGCTGCGGACTGCATGCAGAAGATACGGTGCAGTCAGAAGCCGTTGCTGGATTCTATCATCCGGCGTTTCGGGAATTGGTGGAATCTCGTTTGTGTTTACGGGTTCTCAAGCAGTGGATGCAGCAACATCCGCAGGAAACCATGGCAGAAGTACAGGTTGCTCCCGGCTGGAGCAGTCGGGTTGCCGGGCATCACGCTTGCAATCGGGCAGCCTGTCGGGAAGCTGGGGTTTCGCTGCGAATCATAGAAACAGCAGCCATTTCGGCAGGAATGCTGCAAATCGGAAAGGACGGATACGATGTTTTTCAAATCGCTGGAACTGCAAGGATTTAAGTCCTTTCCGGATCGGGTGAAACTGGAATTTGAACAGGGTTTGACCGCCGTGGTTGGGCCAAACGGCAGCGGAAAAAGCAATATCGGCGATGCGATTCGCTGGGTATTGGGGGAACAGTCCACGAAGCTGCTGCGTGGAAATCGCATGGAAGATGTTATTTTCTCCGGAACAAAACGCCGGAAACCGTCTGGATTTGCTGCCGTTACCATTCAGCTGGATAATCAAACTGGTCTGTTTGGAGAATCCTATGGGGAAACGATTGCCATTACCCGAAAGCTTTATCGCAGCGGGGAAAGTGTCTATCAGATTAACGGGAAAGCCGTTCGGCTGAAAGACGTGCAGGAACTACTGATGGATACTGGCATGGGGCGAGATGGCTATGCGATTATCGGACAGGGACGCATTGCGGAAATTGTCAGTGCTCGCAGCACCGACCGCCGAGAGTTGTTTGAAGAGGCAACGGGTGTTTCTAAGTTTCGCTATAAACGGGAAGAAGCCGAGCGAAATTTACAGGCTGCACAGGAAAATTTAGTGCGGTTGCAGGATATTGCAGCGACTTTAGAGGGCAGAGTCGAACCACTCCGCCAGCAGGCAGAAGTTGCCAAGCAGTTTTTGAAGCTGTCAGAACAGCAGAAAAAATTAGAACTTTCGCTCTGGATGCAGCAGCTGACTGGTTTAGATCAAGAAAAAGCTGCCCTGCGAGATACGCTCTTACAGGCACGAGGGAATGAACAGAATGCTGCATTGGACTTGAAGCAGGCGGATGCGTTGCTGCAAGAACAGTATCGGGAAATGCAGCAGACAACGGTTCGGATTCAGAATCTACGGGAATCGGTACAGCAGGCAGAAGAAACTGCTGCTCAGACACAAGCAGACCTTGCGGTCTGTGCGAATGAACAGCAGCACAACGAACAGCGGCTGATACAGGTTGCACAGCAGCAAAAAGATGCTGCTGCAGCGGAACAAACTGCTACAGAACAGCTGCAAACGCAGCAGGCAGCCATACAGACCTTACAGGAGCAAAAAGCCACCGCCGTCAAAGCCTGTCAGGAACAGGAGCAGTTACAGAAAGAACTTGCCAAGCAGCTGGCAGCTGCAGCCGCAGCCGTAAAAGAAGCAGAAACCAAGCTGCGTACCAGCTACGGCAATCAGAACCATTCCTTTGCAAGGGCAGAATCCCTTGCCGCACAAATCGAAACGATACAGGCACAGACGGTTTCGCAGACTGCACAGGCAGCTGCTTTGCAGCAGCAATTGCAGGCAGCCGCTGAAA
>OGOG01001895.1_pt1 | contig 19139 bp, 9 predicted proteins | sample 1552581 | NCBI WGS metagenome assembly OGOG01 (sample SAMEA2580152, study PRJEB22360) | human gut metagenome | biome: human gut; feature: human-associated habitat; material: faeces | place: Denmark | collected 2008/2010 | reverse complement strand
CTCGCCCACACCTCGGCAGCATTTTTGAAAAACTGCTGCATCGAAAAACTTTTTATTTGTGCTTCGCACCTGCTCAACAGAAAACCGCCTCTCCCGATAAGGGAAAAGCGGTTTCAAATGCTATTCTGTTTGATGCGGTTCGGAATCCGTTCCGACTGTTTCCTGTGCCAATTCTGCCTTTTTCTGCAATTTTCGGTTGGTATCATTTTTCAGAAGTGTATAGATGACGGAGGTTAGCGGAATAAACAAAATCATTCCGAACACCCCGAACAAATTCTGCCCCACCAAAACGGCAACCAGAACCCAGAACGAGGATAAGCCGACCGAATTACCAACCACTTTCGGGTAAATAAAATGTCCTTCGATAAACTGTACCACCAGATAAACCAAAATACAAAGCAATGCTTTCCACGGGTCGATCATCAGGTTCAGCAGTGCTCCGGTGCAGCATGCCAAGAATGCCCCCACAAAGGGAATAAACGAACAAACTGCCGTCAAAACGCCAATCAGCCCTGCATAGGAAATGCCACAAATTGCAAAGGCAAGGAACATCAGTGTTCCCAGAATGACCGCTTCCAAACACTGCCCACACAGGAAACTCCGGAAAATCTGGCAAATCAAATTTCCCGTATCCCGAATTTTCTGACAAGTAGTATGTTGCAAGTTGGCTTCCAGTAACTTATTGAGCTGTCTGCCGATGGTATGCCGTTCCATCAAGAGATAAATTGCCAGAATAAAGCCAACGACACCATCCACCACAACGCTTGCGGTAGACGCTGCGGCAGAGAAAATGGTTGGTACCCAGTTTCCAACGCCGACAATCAGCTTTTGCAGCAGCTGCCCTTGTTCTGCATTTTTCAGCCATTCTTCCAACATCGCCGTATCAATGCCATACGCTGCCAGCTGATTCAGCCAAATCGGCAAGTTATGCTGCACTTTGTTGTAAATATCCATGATGGATTGAATCAATGCCGGAATCATCAGCATACAAACCGCTGCCAATACAATACAAACTGACAGCAACGTCAACACCAGACTAATGGTATTCCAAAACCGTTCCTTGTGGGGACGTTTGGCATGTTTTTGCAGGAAATTCCGGAAGCCATTCATCGGAATATGTAAAAAGAATGCCAGAACACCTGCTACAATGACCGGCTGAATCAATTCAAACAAAAACGAAAATGCATAGGATGATTCTTCAAAATTCGCTAAAATCAAAAAAATGGCTGCAATAAATAAAACGATCCCAAATACTTTTTGTTGCCACTGTTTCACTGCGATTCGCCTCTTTTCGCTGAACTTACTTCATCTTTTTTCGATACTGATACCGCCGAATCTGATTCTGGAAAAACTGCCAGAAATCTTTTCCGAAGAACAACAGAATATTGGCAAAAGCAAAGAGAATTGCCAGCTTTCCCGACCAGCTGCTCCGCAGAAATTCTAACGCTAAAAATGCCACATCCAGCCATGCGAGCCATTTCATTTTCACCGGCAATATAAAGAACAGCATCACCTGAAAATCCGGATACAGCAGAGCAAACGCCAGAAACAGCGAAAAATTCAAATAGGTGTTGCCCACATAGCCCGTAATCAAGCCGGAAATAATCGTTCCAATTGCTCCGCAAAGATAAAAGACGTTGAACCGAAAACTTCCCCATTCCCGTTCCAAGCCAGACCCAATCAGCCAATAGAAATACATGGAAAAGAGAATCCAAATCGGACTAGAATTGATAGGAATAAAGAGAAACGACAAAATTCTCCAAACTTCCCCGTGAAAAATCGCACTGCGGCTAAAATAAAGGTAGCTGGAAAGCGTTGTTCCATACTGGACACTCAAAAAAATATCCGACAGAAATACCACTGCCATTCCGACCAAAATCAAGTTCATCAGGTTGGGAATGGAAAACTTTCTGAATTTTCGTTCTAATTTGTCTAACCAAGTTGATTGCATCATCATGCTCCTTTCAATTTCCCCGAAAACAATTCCCCCAATTTTTCGTTTGTAAAAAAATATTATACCATATTTTCAATGAAAACACAATGCAACCGGAAAAATTAACATTTTAGAAAATAAAAAATGCCATTCTCATCCACAGATAGAATGGCATCAAAAAGCATCTTGATTCGCCGGAAATCATTCAGGAAATCCGCTCGCAACGAACTGTTACACGCTGCGTTCCGCTGAGCGTACAGGTAAATAGCGTCAAATCCCAATTTCCCTGCTCCATCTCTTCCACAGCAGTATCCGGTAATATTTCCGTCTGTATGACCTGATAATGATAGACCGTTCCGGTTACATCCGTGAAGTCAATCGGGTCGCCGCTGTCCAGCTTTCGGATTCGTCCAAAGTGAGAATCATAGTTATGGGCTGCGACAATCATATTATCAGTCAGATAGCTGCCAGCATAACGACAGGGGGTATAGGGCAACTGGTCAAATACATATTCCGAAAAAATCGGAACTTCCACCTGTAAGGTTGGAATCGTCAGAATGCCAATATACCAATCGCTATCAATTTCCGCCCATATTTCCTGTTCTTTGGCAGGATTTGTTCCGGTTGTCGTCTGATAGGCATCCCATGCATCCGCAATCTGCGGACGGGACGTTTCCACACCGGAAATCATTCCTGTTTCGGAATCCTGACCAGAACCAATCCCTCCTACCACTTGTGTTGTAGTTTGTCTTTCTGGAACAGAAACAATCGTTGTGGCAATCGGGAAACCATTGCCAGTTTGCTCCTCTTCTTCTAAGGCAGAATGAAGGGTATCCCGTATTTTTTTGGCAGATTCTCCGCCCTGATTGCTTTCATGCCAATTCCAAAGAACAAGGGACAGTGCTGCTATCAGCAGCACTGCCCCCGCCAGCATTACAAAATGTCCTGCTTTCCATCGTTTCATGCATTAGTCCTCTTTTTTATCCATTCGCCAGCCAATACCCAGCAACACCAATCCGCCTGCTGCCAAGCATGGAACTGGCCACCAAAGCTGCCCCGTTGCCGGCAAAGTCGGCTTTGTAGTCGTAACCGTTGTTCCCGTTCCAGAACCACTGGTTGTAGAGCCACTACTTCCGATTGATGTTGTACCACTGCCGGATGTTATGGTTGCTGTTCCGGTTTCTGTTGTAGAAACAATTGCTGTACCGCCAGAAATCGAACTTCCAACAGAGGTCGTCGTTTCTGGTGTTGTCGTTTCTGTTTTAGAAAGTACGGTTTCCGTTGTGACGGTTGTGGTTTCAGTCGTTGTGGTGGTTGTAATGGGTGCGGTTGTCAGTTCCTGAGAACCCGTCTGATTGTGAGAGTTGAAAATCAAAAACTGTGTATCATTCTGCTTATAGACCACCAAATAATTCTCCGGAACGACAAGTTCCTTGACATGCCATTCTTCCAGAGAATTTCCTTCCCAGGAATACGACCACCCATTTGCTTCATTCAGCGTGACTTCTTCCCGCATGACATCATCGCAATACAGCTGAATCACCAAATCTTCCGGACGATTCATGGTCATGCCTTCATCATGCAACCAAACTTTTTCCACGCTATATTTGACTGTGGAAGAAGTCGTAAACGGCTTCACGGTAAATTTCGGATAAATATTCCATTGAAATGTATCGCTGCCAGACTCTTCTGTCAAATCCAACAGAGCTGGTGCTGGAATGTATCGCTTATTTCCAACGACAACCGGCTTTCCAGTAATCAGATATGCTCCAGTTTCCAGCGGGGCAAACGTCACTGCTCCGCTCTGGTTTGTTTTTCCAGTGGAAAGCGGTGCAATCGCATCCACTACCGTTAAATTCGCCAGTGTATCCGCTGCATCCTGCACTTCGGCGGTGGTGGTCAGCTTCCCGTTGACGGGGTAATCTGCAAAATCACCCTCTAAAAGCAATTCTCCGCTGGAACTATAGCTGCCGACTCGATAGAGCTTCCACGTCAGATTGGGAAGAATGGTATCGCCGTCTTTACAAATAATCGTCAGCATTCCGTCTGTAGCAGCTTCTGTTTGCATGGGTGTCAGCCAAAAACAGAGAAAAAATAACAATGCCGCTGCACCATAACGCAAACGAGCAAACCATCTTCGCTGTATCATTCGCAGTTCCTCCCTACTTTTTCTTCTTTTTCGGCGGTTCTTCGGAAAACAGGGACAGCGGGTCTTCATGTGGGAAATGCCGCTTGTTTCGCTTTCCGCTCACGCCCCAGAAAATAAATAATCCCAACAACAGCGGTGCAGATAAACATGGCACAACCAGCATGGGATCTAACTGTACCGCATCGGCAGCAACCGTAGCGTGAGATTGGTATTTTGTATCAATTCGCTTGGAACGAATCAATAACCGATGGGTATTGACTCCGTAAGGTGTACAAGTCATCAGCGTTACCATGTCCTGTTCCGGCTCAATATAGAGATTTTCAATCTCCTCCGGCAGGATAATTCGGATTTGTTCGACCTGATAGGTCAGAACCTGATCCAAAACCGTAATCGTGAACGTATCCCCCACGACCATCTGGTCGATATCGGTAAACAGCTTCGCCGAGGGCAAGCCACGATGGGCGGAAATGACAGAATGGGTATTTGCTCCGCCGACCGGTAGGGACGACCCCTTTAAATGTCCGGCTGCAATATTCAGCACTTCTTCGCTCGTGCCGTGGTAAATTGGCAGTTCCACATGGATGACAGGAATGGTAATATAGCCCATGATTCCCGTTCCGGAGATATTCAAGAGCGAATCATACGCAGAAAGCTGGTCGCAGTTGGTGAACGGGGCGGGCAGGTTGTAAAGGTCTTTGTTGTAGTCCTTTGCCTGCTGGAGCAGCAGTTCCGCTTCGCTGTCGTCCAGTTCCTCGACCGCCTGACTATAGCTTGCAATGGCACGGGTTTGTACTTTGGAATTCCACCAGTCGCTGATGGTTGGATACAGCATTACGGAGAGCCCCACCAGTAAAATCAAAATCAAAAAAATGGTTGAAATGACACCTGTTTTTTTCTTTCTCATGAGGCACTCCCTAATGCCTGCCGACAGGCATACACCCGCCGGCAGACTGTGAAATTAGGATTTTTGAAAACCGGACGTTCCGGATCGTGGTTTATTCAGCATCTTTCTTTGCCCGCTTCTTGGTGATGAGAAGCACGCCAGCACCTGCAACCAGCACACCGCCGCCAACATAGAACATCGTTGTACCGATACCACCAGTGGACGGGAGAGAAGAACCCTTCTGGTTGATGATAGAACCTTCTACATTACCCTTATCAACGTCGCCATCGATATTAGTACTATTCATTGTCAACTTAATTGCTGACAATGCATCACTTGCTGTTCCAGACCAAACCTGATTATTGGCAGTTGTTGCACCAATGGTCAGAGTCAAATCAGCCATAGTATTATAACCAGTCGGAGTCGTTGTTTCTCTTAAGGTGTATTTGCCATCATCCAAACCAATGAACTTAAAAATACCAGTTGCATCAGTTGTTACTTCAGTAGCAGCAGCCACATCATCAACCCAGCCAGTAATTCTTAAATTACCATCAACAGTTGCCCACTTAGAACCATCTGCATTACCAAGCTTAAATCCTGCCTTTGTTCCGTCTTCAGCATCTGCCTTTGTTTCTTCATTACCCAAATACTTGGTTACATCCAGTTCATAGGTGAATACGATAACCTTATCTTCTGGTGTCTTTCCCTTATCACCTTCAGGTGTGCTTGCACCATCGCCAGTGTAGTTCGGATTGTTGGAATACGTCAAGTCTACCTTGTTTTCCTGACCAGGCAAGCCAATCTCAGCAGTGTCGTTCAATGTAGCATTATAATCTACTACAATTGTGCTATCCTTTTTAATAGAAGTAATCTTCTTGGTGTCGTTAATCGTAATGGTAAACTTTCCAGATTCATCCTGAGAACTTACAGTATAATCAGTAGCAGTCAATGGTGTTTCACCATCTGCATTTACGACTTTAACAGCAATGCTATTTGTGTTCAGTGTAAAGTTGCTTGCCAGAGTATCTGTAAACTGATAGAAATACGATGTATAATCATCATAAGTACTCGGCATTGTACTGATCAGTTCAAATGGAACATTTTCGCCGATGCAATAGTCTGCAACATCGTTGTATTGTGCATTTGCTGTATATGCTCCAACTGTAACAGCACCTGTAACCGGCTTATCGTCTTCCTTTACCTTTTTAATAACAGAAGGAGCGGAACTTTTCGCAGTTACATTAACATTGCCGCCACCAGCAACTTTTAAAATAAACCGTGTCTTTGCACCGCTGTTAGTTTCTCCAGTACCAGATGGAGAATCAGAAGCATCCTGAACCAAATAATAACCATCATCCAATCCAGTAATTTCTCCATTCGCATATGTACCACTCTTAACAGCTGTTAAATGCTTTCCAACAACTGCTGCAAAAGCGACTGCCAATGTATCATCGTCTGCCTTTGTAACACCAGCAGCCAACTTTTCTGCTACATCCTTTGCATCTTTTGCACCATTGAATACATCTAAAGGTGCTGCTGCACTTTGCAACTCAGCTAAAATAGCAGTTCCATCTACACCAGTACCCCAATCAATATTACCAAGTGAACCAGCTGCATACTGTCCTTTGAAAACCTGATATGCTTCATAATTATGCGTAATAGCTGCACCATCTACAGCGGTAATTGTAATGGTGTTATTTCCAGCTGCACTTGCAGAAAACGAACTACTCATCGGAACGGCTGCACAAGCTGCCATCACTACGGCTGCGGCGAACGCTGCAGCTCTTCTTGCTCTTTTTGTGTTTTTCATAATAAACGCTCCTTTTCCTTTGTATCCATTTTTTAGATACATTTTAAATTTTTGTTGTGATGGCATTTCGCCATTTCGCATACGGTTCTCTGTTTATTCAGAATTCCTTGATATTATTGTAACACAAGTCAATGCGTTTGTCAAGGAGTTCTGAAATATTTTCCAAAAATGTCAACAGAAGAACTCTAATTTTGTTTATTTTGCACAATTTCCATGGCGTTTCCGCCGAAATTGATAACAAACTACCAGTCCGCTGCCACCCATCAGCAGCAAGCCGATGAGATAATAGCGGGTCACGCCCGTTCCGCCGGTGCTGGGGAGGGTGTAGGAGGTATCCTGCTTGGTGTTCAGGACGATGATGTCTGTGCCGTCCACCTGTGCATCTGCCTTGATGGCGTTGCTCTGCGAGCCGTCAGCATCCTGGAACAGATAGCTTGGCGTATAGCCCGTGACAGGTTCTTCCACCGCCCAATAGTAGTAGGTGTTGCCGTTGCTGTCGGTAACCGAAAGATTCGTCACGCTGCCCTGCCAGTGGTCGGTTGCGTCGATTTCGAGCAGCAGACCGCTTGCCCAGTCGCTATCGGAAACTTCGCTTGCATCAATGGTGTTTTCGAGAGCCTGTGTCTGAACGCCAGCGGTTTCGTTGGCGGCAGAGAGCAACTGTTCCGATTCGATGACAGCCGCTGCTGCAACGGCTCTGCGTGGGGCTGAGAGGGATTGGGGGGTATATGTTTCTTCAAAGTTTGTAATGGTGTGTGTTTCTCCTGCTTCGTTTATGATGCTAATTTTTGTAATTGTACAGTTTACAGTATCTTTAGCTTGAAAAATAATTTTTTCATTTTTAGATGCTGAATTTTTTTCCCAAATAGCAGTATTACCATTAACAATACCAAATTGATAATTCACTTTAGAAAAATAATTGTTATGATCATTAAAAATATAGAGATTTTTCATATTTCCATTGCTTCCATCAAATTCAATCCAACTATTTGGTTGTGTATCTATTGCATTAGAAGCATTAAAATAAACATTAATTCCAACATTATTAGTAGCAGAATAATCCGCAAAAGAAACTTCTAACTTTTTAATGTTATCTTGATATTTCTCTGGAATATTGAATGTATAGACTTCATTACTTGTCAACACTTTTCCAGTGATATCTACATCTGTAACAGTTAGATTGATTGTTCCATCTGTATAACCATTCTTCTTCGCAGTAATTGTTACTTCACCTACACTAACACCGGTTACAAGTCCAGTTGTCGCATCTACAGTAGCAATCTGTGCATTCGAGGACGAATAGGTCACACCTGTTACATTTGATTTTATCTGCAAAGTCTTTTCTGTTTTTACAAATTTAGAGGAAGCTGTCAGTGTAATTGGAGGGTCAGCATCTGTGATTTCAACAAAGTATTTCTTTGTAATACTTGTTCCAGAAGCATCATTATATGTTATGTTAAATCCATTATCATAAGCACTTGGATTTTTATATCCACCTACTCCCACTGTAAATGTTTTCTCATCAACTTTATTTACAGATATAAACCAACCATTTGTAGTTTCAACATTGGTAAATGGTATACTTGTTTTAAATGTTACAACAGTACCATTTTTCACTTTAAACCTATCATCATAAGATAAGCCTTTATTTGTAACATCCACACCATCTTTATAGAGCTTAAATTCAACACTCTTTTCTACAGTAACCGAAACCGTCTTTTCCTGTCCGTCCGAATCCTCTACCTTGAAAGAAGTCGAACCCGCTGCAACACCTGTTACAGTAATGTTTTTTCCATCTTCCGAAATCGTTACCGTTGCAATGTTGGCATCTGGATTTTGTGAAAGTGTCACAGTCCGGTTTGCCTGAATCGTAGCCGTATCACCAACAGAAACAGTCACACTTTCTGGATTCAAGCTCAGCGGCGGTTCTGTAACGATAATGGTAACAGGATCTGATGTTTTGCCGTTTCGCTCTGCAACAATGGTTGCTGTTCCGGCTTTCGAACCAGTAACTGTATTACCGCTAATCGAAACAACATCATTCCCTTCTGTAATCGAATAAGTAACACCGCTACAATCGCTTCCATCACTCATACTTGGTGTCAGAGTTGCAGTTCCTCCAACTTGAATGCTTGTCGGCTCAATAGCCAGATTCAACGTTGGTTCTACCGATACAGTAACAGAAATCTGCTTTTCCATCGTTCCATCGGTAACTGTAATGGTGGTTTCGCCTGCTTCTTTCCCAGTAATGGTCAAGGTTTTTCCGTCTTCAGAAATAGTTGCATTTGCAATTGTGTCATTTGCGATTTCCTTTACAGTAATCTTTTTGTTTGCAGTAACCGTTGCCGTTCCGTTGACACCAACAGAAACCGTTTCCGGTGTAACCTGCAAGGTCAGATTTGCAGTTGGAACATCGCTTGGATTTGTCGAACGATAAATCCGAACTCGAACCGCATCCTGCAAGTGTTGATTCGTTGCACCATCCGACCACTGCTTTTCAATCTGCAATGTAATCGCACGGGTATTGGTTACATGCAAGGTTGCAGTTTCGCCAGCTGCTGCAGTCACGCCGTTTTCTTCTCCAGTTCCATAAGAAACGGTATAGCCGCTGACAGCTGCCTCCTGTATCTTGTAATGATAAGCATTTCCGAAAGCATCGCTTGCCGGAAGTCCTGTATAGGCAAACGTCCACCGGTTGCCGCTCGTTGTCGGTGTTGGTGTTGGAATTCTCAGTTCTTCCCAGAACCATTCACTTGTGTTTGCAGCATCAGAATTATCCTGTTTCTTGCCGTTGCTTCGCAGCAAGGTCAGCGAAATGCTGCTTGGTCGATTAGATGCATCATCTTTCGCCCAAGTCTTTTCTACTGTAAGATCGATGTCAGTCGGCTGCTTCTGGTTCTTCACCAAAATTGGTGTGGTGCTGTTTGCCTGCTGTGCGTTGTTTTCATAGGTGACATCCCAGCCATCTGGAACATTCACTTCTTCTACACAATAGGTATCATTGCCAGCCGGAACATCAATCGCAGCACGCCAGTTGTTGCTGTTGTTCAGCGTAATGGTCAAATCTTGACCATTTTCCTGAACCGGTTCTTTGCTTGTGTAGTAGTCTTGAATTGCGTTGGAATAAGCGGTCGCAATTTTCGTGTAACCGGCTTCATTTGGATGACAACCATCCGCACGAATATCATCATCTGTTACCACGCTGCATACATCCACAAAATAAACACCTGCTGTTTTTTCTGCATATGCTTTGATTTTTGCATTATACTGATCAATGAAACCATTTGGAATTGCACCGTCATTATCTGCATAACCTGAGAGCCAATTCCACCAGCTTCCGCCTGTTGTTAATGTTCCATCTTTGTAGAAGTCAAAATGCGGAATGCTGCCTACAAAAATCGTTGCATTTGGTGCTTGCTTCTGAATATCGCCAATCAGTGCTTGCAGACGATCAAAAACTCCTTGCGGATTGCCCTTTACAGAACTGCCACTTTGATGAATATCGTTCGTGCCGCCCAGTAAACATACAATCTTAGTATCATTTGGAATATTTCCAACACGAGAACGGAATCCCTGTCCAGCATCACCGATTTGCTGTGTACTTTGACCCTGATTATCCACTGTATTGTTCTTTAATTTGAAACCAGCTGCTGTAAGCATGGTTGTCAGTTTGCTTGGATAACACTTGTCATTTCTGGAGCAGTTTAAGCCACCAGTCTCCCATGAATTATTATATCCATCTGTAATGGAATCCCCAAAGGCAACAATGCCAATTTGATCTGTTGGAACTGTTCCAGTCTTTTTATACACCTTCAGCGTGATTTCCTGCAAATTTGCCATATTATTTACGATCAAATTTCCATCTTCATCATACAGATTGGTAATCAGATTTCCATCTTCATCATACCACTGCTTCTGTACTGTAATCGCACTTCTGCTGTTGGTGATGGTGTAGTTGGTCTTGTAGGCTGTGCTGTTGCTGGATTTCATGTAAGTTGCTGTATACTTATCCTTGTTTGCAACGGTACTATTCTGCAAATCTTCCAGCACATAGTAATAGTATGTCTGCTTGTTTGCATTCTCCAACGGCAGACCCGTCCAAGTATACGTCCATTCATTATCCTTGTTCAGCTGAACGGTGTATGTTGCTGTTTCAGTATCTGTCATTTTGGTTGCATTTGCTGTAATCCAAGCCGCAGTTAATTCTGTATTAGCTGGAAGAGCTTTCGTTGACTGATACAGAGAAACCTGTACAGACTCTGATGCATGCAATGTTTCGCCATCGCTCCAAGCTTTCTGAACCATTACAGAAGCATCGGTTGGCTGTGTGCTCTTGTTGGTAACGATAATTTCACCAGTATTCTGGTTTAAGTTAAATACGCAGCTGATAACCATGTTGCTGGTATCCACGCCTGTTTCTGTTACCTCAAACCGCTTGTAAACACTCAAATCTTTATTGCCAATCAAGCTTGTAATATCTAGCTGCCAGCTGTTCGTATCGCCCAGTGTAACTGGATTTGTAAACAATGCTTCTTTGGTTTCATTACCAGCAGAATCTACTTGAATACCGTAAACCATAACATCAACAGAACTCGACAATGGCTTCATATCCTGATTGTTGATGTCTTTCCACACCTTTTTCAGCATCAGACGCTGTGTGTTCTGAATCTGAACGGTTGCATCTCGGTTGGCTGCATTGTTCTGATAAATCGGCAAATATCCGCCGAGGTCAGAACCATCTTTATAGTTGCCATCTTCCTGCAAGGTATACGTGTTACCGCCATAAGTATAAGCAGTTTCCTTTACATAGTAGTAAATCGGCTTGCCAGCTTTTCCGTTCGGCAAATCTGTCCAAACTTTTGCATTTTCTGGATTTGTCAAAGTCTTTGTTGCGTTAAAGCTGCTGTCCAGAATACCCAAATCCGTTGCAGTTGCCAATGTTGCACTGGCTGGAATGCCGCTGGTACTCTTTTCATATGACCAGTACAGTTCTACTGTAATTGAAGCATTTTCTGGAATTGTATTGGTACTATTTACCCACTGCTTCTGCACACCAATGTCAATCAATTCATTATTCGGGATATTAAGGTCGTCGCCCGACTTAATCTGTTGAATCTCGCTTTGACTCACATCATGTGGAATATTGTTTCCGCTGACATTGCTGTTAAAGGAGAAGTAATGATTCGGATTATAGTTGTTCAGGAATATAGTATAATCCTGTTTGTTGTACGTTGTCAGATTGCTGTTCAGATAGCCAGTTATCAATGCTCTGAAATCTGTACCAGACGGCAGATTCAAGTTGGAACCCTCATAACCTGTCGGAACAGAGATTTCTACCAGCTTATAGAGCACATTTTGTTCCAAGCTGATTTTCGGCTGTGTTCCTTCCACTTTGATGACATATGCATCTGTTGCAGGGACAGTTTTGCCACTGAAAGACTGCTTGCCCCAAGTAATCGCTCCATCTGCATTCACCTTTGATGCATAATACCAGTTTCCAGATTCATACTTTGCCAGCAAGAAGCTTGCGTTCAAAGACTTAATGGTATAGTCGCCGGTATTGATTTTATAAACCTTTGGAATCGGGTTGGTAGAAATCGTACCGCCGGACTGGAATACGGTATATTCCTGATTGTTATGAGAAGATTCTCCGGAGGCACTGTCTGCTTTCAACTTTGCCGTGTTGGAGAAGGTAATCTTATCGCCTGCTGGCGGAACAAGACCGCTCTCCATTGGCACATAGCGGCCATTTTTTCTGACTTTGCAGCCATGAATAACAGATGGTGTATTCTTGTTGGCGATGATTTTATAGGAATAAGTCACCTGCAAATGGGTTGCATCCGGAACCGTCAGTTTCAGAAGAGCTGCACCCTTTTCGCCATCACTCTGCACACCATTTTCGCTGCAATCGAACTGCAGGGTATACTCACTGGCAGAGAGCTGCTGTTTGTCGCCGTTTGCATCAATCTTGTAAATATTGATGTTTCGCATCAGGACATCGACCAGATTCGTACCATTTGTCGTTTCGCCACCATTCCAGTCGCTGTCATAATAGCTAACGGTTTTGAAAAGGTCTTCGATGTCGATGGTATCGCCGCTGGAAAGGGTCTTGCCCTGCGGGTTAATATCCAAGGTATAAGAGATATAACCCGGAAGAGCGGCTGACTGATAGGTTTTTGTGATGAGGTCGGTTGGGGTTTGGTTTTTGATGATAACAGAAGCTGAATCTTTCTGAGCCGTTTCTGCACCATCTTTTTCATGTTTGATTACTTGATTGAGAATCTCATAATTTCCATTCGCAATCTTTGCCTCTAAATCTGCACATTTAATTTTAATGGAATAACAGATATACATTTTTGCCCACAAATCAGGCTTATTAAAATATACTCTGTTATTTGCTCTGTCATAATAATACCATTCTCCTTTTCCAAATTGGCTCCAAATTTTGTTCAAATCAGAAGCAACTTTTGCACTATTTATACCATATGTCGGCCATACAAAAACTGGATGTTCATAATATCCATCGAAATGTTTAGCAATATTTCCTGGATCTCCGGTCAATGGTGAATATTGATCAATTGTGGAACCAGATTGCCATGCCATCTGTACTCCATCCCAATTTGAATTTTCACAAAATTCAAATCCTTCCGGAATAATATCAGAAAATGGACTTGCTGCATCCTTTTGGCTACTGGAAAAGTCTACTGTATAGTTGAATATATAATAGTCTTCCGTTCCAATTTTCTTTTTAAATTGTGTCAGTTCATCTTTTGAAATAGAAATACTGTTAGAACTGGTTCTTCCAATTACAATATTTTTACTTAATCCAATATCTTCTTTATAAGTATTTTTAATTTTCAAAGAACCGCTATAACCATTATTCACATCAGAACTAAATGAATAACGTCCATTGTAAGTTTGACCGTTGTTTTGAGCAGTTACTTCAAAAGAAGTTTCTCCAGCCGGAATACTAATTGCAGTATCACTGCCATTTGGTGTATAGCCGATTTCCACTAACTGATAGTAATACTTCTGTTCTGTATAAGAACCATCTGCATTGACACGAATCACTTTTTCTGGAAGATTTTCAAATTTCTTGGAATCGGATTTCCATGTACTCTTATCATACTGAGATTGATCATTCTTTGTCAATGTCAGGGTTTTTCCTTCCATCGACACCCATGTTCCATTTTCTCCCAGTTTTTGCTGTAATTGCAAAGTAATACTCTTCGGTCTTTCCACAAAAGGATTTTGTGTTTGAGAGTCAATATCTCCCTCCCACTTCTTTTCCGGTGTCAGTTCAATGGATGTCAGTTGCTTATAGGTATTGGTAATTTGAACAGTTCCATCCTTTGTCAGTTCCTGATTCACATAGGATGCCTCATAGAGTCCATCTGCATTGCCCTGTGCATTTGCAAGAGCAAACTTATCATTTTGGATTGAAACAACCGTTGTTCCATCCGCTTTGACATAGCCAACTTCTACCACTCGATATGTGTAGCTGATTCTACCAGTACTGTCTGCGTTTTGATTTGGCAGATTGCTCCAGCTTGCGTGCCAGCTGTTAGAATCATTTAAGGTTTGTTGTGATTTTGTGGTATCGTTTTCCGGATATGCTGTCCAGTCATTCGAATTGCTGGCTTTTCTCTGCAATTCTACGACAACGCCGGAAACACCATCCGGCTTTGACGGATTCCAGCTCTTTGTAACACCAATCTGGAGATTCTTTGTTTCATAGACGGTGTTGGTGACAGAAATTGTTGTGTCCGCAGTCGGCTGAACAGAATTGCCGAGCAGAGTTGCCTTATAATACGTTCCGTCTACTGCAAAAGACATTTCCTTATTATTGTAATCTGTGCCATTATCCGAAACAGAGAAGAGATTTTTTGTTGTCCCATCTTTCAGCTTAACCGCTGTTTCGATCAAGAGATAATTCTTTTCACTGGACAAGCCGCTCCATGCAGTCAGGTTCTTGCCCCAGTTGTTGCTTGCATTCAGAGTTGCTGTCAGCTGATTTCCATTGCTGTCCTTTACCGGATAGAATTTTCCATCGCTTTCTTTGCTGACCAGAACAACGGTGATTTCTGTAATATCGCCATGATAATTGGTGATGTCTTGATTGTTGCCGTCTTTCCAATATTTCACCGGTTGCAGAGAAATATTCGGATGATACTCGTTGATAACGAGTGCTTCCCCGTTATTTGTTCCTACTGGTGCACTATAACCGCCGCCGGCATTCCGATAAACACCGTTTGCAGTGGAAAAAACTCCGTTTTCAATTGCCTGATCGCCGTTATACTTGATTTCCTGAACACGATACCGATAAGTTTTCGTATTCCCGTTCATTGTAACACTGGACGGCAGTCCGGAAAGCGTGGTTTCCCATCTGTAATTTGACCAGCTTGCCTCATTTTCAGCGTTCAGCGTAACTTCTACTACGCTTGCACTGCTATAGTCCGCATCGCCTTCAAACAGATAGGTATCGCCGGATTTTTTCAGGACTTTCCATTCGCCATTGTTTTCCTGATACTGTACCTTGAAAGTAATGCTGGTTGGTCTATCATTGGCAGAATTTTCATGATCGTACCAATCTTTTTGTACACCAATTGAAATCGTCTGCACTGGATTTTTCTTTTCAATGGTAACGCCCGGATTCGGTGTACCACCGCCCTTGTTGGAAGAACCCTTGTTATTAAAGGTATACTGTCCATAATCAGCAGATTCTGGAATCGTAGCGGTTGTGTTGTATTCAAAAGAAATATAATTATAATCTTTTGTCGTAGACAGAAATTCGATATGGAATCCATTTGTATCCTTGACAATGTTATAATCTGTACCTTGTTTCAATTCGGTTGCGTTTCCATATTCTTGCGTTTTTGCAAGGATTTTTAAAGTATTCACATCTGTAATGGTATGTGTTCCATTTGTAGAAGCGGACAAGGTATCCTGATAAATATAGCCATCAAAGCCATTATCTCTTGTAATGTCCACTTTCCAAGAAAGCTCTTTCGAAATTGCATTGCTCTGTGATAAACTCATATTTTGACTGAGAGCTGTTTTGGTAATGGTATTTCTGGACTTTACAGAAACAGATGCAACGGTTGTTGTGGAAAATTTATCTCCGATTTCGTTGGTGACAACGGTTGTCACTTCTGCATTGGTATCATTATTCGGAACAGAAACTTTTGTTTTGTATTGCAATGTAACAGCCTGTTTAATATCACTTGTAAATGTTAATCTGCCATTTTCAATTTTAAAATCAGATGTATTGCAATCTGTCAACTGGAAATCACCTGCTGATGTTGGGAACTGACTATCTTCCAGATAATAACCGTTCAGGGAATAACCATTTACCGGCGTTACCTGAATCGTCCAAGTAATCTCGTGGGTATCCTGATTGTAATTACCGTTTTTATTGACAGAAATCATTTCTGATTCTTTCTTATAGTACACAGTTTTTTCTGTATTCTCACCAGTCGGACTTCCGTCTGGATAATTAATAGAAACGCTGTTTTTATTGTCGCCATCAGTTGCATCTGCACTATAATTTAAGGTAACTCCTGTCACATTATCCGCTACATTCAATGTCCAAGTGCCATCACCATTTTTCGTCAACGTGCCACTTGGTGAAATGGTAACACCGTTGTCTGGCAAATTAGCATCCTTAATCTGATAGCCATTCAGAGATGTGCCATATTTGCTTGTAATGGTAATTGTCCAGTCAATTTTATTGTTTCTGGACTTGCCATTTTCATAGTCTGCCTTTCCGTCTTTGGTAACATTGACAGGTGTTTTATCAAAAGTAACGGTCTTGGAATCTTCAATTGGATTTTCTCCATCCTTTTGAAGAGTTGCCTTATTCGTCACATTACCAGCCTGCAAATCCGCTGTTCCAATTTTCGTGCGATAGGTAATGGTTACATTGTCAGTATTATTTTCATCAAAGGTTATTTGTTTGGTGTCAGTATGATAAGTTGCTGCATTGGATGGGTCAATGGAAACATCACCAGAAGCCTTTTGCAACATATTATCAACCAAAGTATAATCTTTCAAAGAAAGTCCGTTTGGATTTACATTAATCGTCCATACAATGTCGCCATTATTGGCAGAGTCTACCCAACCATTTTTTGTTAAGCTTACATTCTTATCTTGAAACTTGACCGTGATTTCCTCTCCACCAATTTTGATGATTTGGTCACCGCTAGCATCATTTTTACGGTTTACTGTACCAGAAAAATAAAAACTACCTGTTAAATCACCAGTCTTATCTTCACCATCAACATAATTATCAATATAATCTTGCGTCAATTTGATTTTTATACGTTTTTCAGTACTATCAAATGTATATGTAGCAGCTTCTTTGTCTACACTATAATCTGTGTCAAATATTTTTCCATCTTCAATACTTGTTACATTCAAATTATCATAATCAATGTATAAATCATAATCACTATTTTTATCGAATCTATTTTTCATTTTTAAAAGAGTATATTTAATAAAAAATGATAGATTTGCAGAACTTCCGTCTTTATTATAATCGTTATCCGTTATATCTTTGTTATTTTCATCCTTATCTGTAATTATAATTTCATGTTTATTAGATTCTTTTATCAAATCAATTGGTGCACTTTCTCCCAGCAGCATGATATTTTCTTCCGCTGGCTCTGCATCAATGGTATCCACTGCTGCTGCATCGTCCAAATCCTGCATGGTCATACTAATGGCGGGCATAATCAGACTGCTGACAACAGAAAACACAATCATCAAAGACAAAACTGCCGTAAAAATTCTTCTCTTCTTTTGATATTGATGTTCTGTCAGAAATTCCTGAATTTTCTGATTGATGTTCATAAAAAATGCCCTCCTTCATTGGATAAAATCAAACTGTCTATCTCTATATCAATGAACTGTCCCAATTTCTTTTAATGGCCAAACCCGAAGAATGACCCTGCCAACAACATATTCTTCTGCAATACAGCCAACCACACTCGAACGGCTGTCTACGGAAGTTGCCCGATGGTCGCCCATCACAAACACACGGCTTTCCGGCACTTGATACGGCAACTCCAAATCACATTCGCCATATGCCAATTCATTGACATAGGGTTCATCTAATGCTGTTCCATTGACGTAAACCGTTCCGTCCTCTTTGATGTCAATCACATCGCCGGCAACGCCAATGACTCGCTTCAATAAGATTTTGTTGTTAAAATAAAAAGCAACCACATCGCCACTTTTGAAGTTGCTCCGCTTTCCGCAAATCACCAACTCATCATTCGTTAATGTAGGTGTCATGCTCGTTCCTGTCACACGCAGAACCGGCAAAAACAGCATCGAAATCAACACGGCAACCGCTGCAACCACCAGCAAAGAAGAAATGGTGCTCCGCAGCATCTTCCGAAAGCCTTTTTGGTATCGGATTCGTTTCAGTTCCTCCGTCAGCTGTGCAGCAGTTGGAAAATCCATCGTTTGCTTCTCCATCGAACCGCCTCCTTACTGAGAATCCGCCGGAACTTCCGGTGATGCCGATTTTGTTTCTTTGGATTCTGCTTGGATGCGTTTCCGATAAGCAGCGGTTTCATCCTCAACTGCTTTTAATATTTTCTGAACTGCCACTACTGCATCTGTTTCCACCTGATGCAAAGCGTTCTGTTCCGCTGTTTTCAGCTGTTCTTGCAATGCATCCCGTTCTGCCTGCACTCGATCCAATTCATTCCGCAGGGCAATCATCATTTCCAGCAGTTCTGTTTTTTTCAGTTTTCGCAGTTCTTTTTGTGTCATGATTGTTCCTCTATTCTTTTTGCAATTCTTTTTCTCAAGTATGGGAAACCATTTCCAGAACATTTCCCTTTATTTCAATTCTATAAACACATCATAACAATATTATACCAATCCGCCTGTGCTTTGTCAAGACTATTTTAAGATTCGTCACGATTTCATCATGATTTTCGTCTGCTTCCTCAATTCATGCACTCCAATTTTGTATATTTTGCACAATAATTTTTCTAAAAATCGTGCTAATTTTAATGAAATAGCTGCCGCGCACAGAAAAATACCTATTTTCGGATAAAATACTTAAAAAATATTTCTCATATTCCAAAAAATAGGATTCTCATTTTTCAACAGATTCATTTATTTTTCCGATGATTTGCAGAAAAAGTTTTTGCAAGATGCTTGCAGAATGTGAAATCGTATGGTATAATGAAAAAAAATTCGGAGGTTCTTTCTATGCGAATTGCACTCGCACAAACAGAAATTTTTTCCAAACAATACGAAAAAAACAAGAAAACAGCTCTCTCCATCTGCAATCTCGCACAGGCGATGGAAGTACGGCTGCTGCTGTTTCCGGAGATGAGCTTCACCG
>OGOG01001857.1_pt1 | contig 19432 bp, 12 predicted proteins | sample 1552581 | NCBI WGS metagenome assembly OGOG01 (sample SAMEA2580152, study PRJEB22360) | human gut metagenome | biome: human gut; feature: human-associated habitat; material: faeces | place: Denmark | collected 2008/2010 | reverse complement strand
CCGTTAAAGGGTTCGGTGAAGGGAACTCCATATCCGGTTTTAAAATTCAATGATTCCGACCAATCACTTTGGTTGGTTAAAGAACATTTAGCACGTATCTGAAGTTCGATATCGGTTTGCGTGGGTAGTTTCGTTAGCAGATATGGATTTTCATGGACTTCTATCGGATTAACCCATTCTTCGGAACCGGATTTTCTGTATCTAATTTCCCAAGCATCTTCTTCTCCTTGGCTACTCCAACTAATTTTTGCTTGGTCACCGATTAAAGAATCGTCATCTGCGGACAGATTAATAGGATAATCACATGCTTTCTTTTCTTCGATTTTAAAATCCTTGACGAGTAGTTTTATACCTTTATAGCACTTCCAAAGTAAACGTACTTTTACTTTCTGACCTGCGAATTTGTCGAATGGTGCATACAAGTCTACATAACTGGTTGCTGTGGCAAATTTGGGTGCAGTCTCTCCTGTTACTTTATAGATGGTTTCAAAATCGGTACCATTGGCACTTGCCTGTATTTCGAAATAATCCCTTTCATCCCAAGTATTATAAGCACTTGTGCCAAATCGAGAATATTCGGACATGTTGTAATTCATAACAACTCTGTTCGTGCCTTCACTTAGGTAAATCCAAGGGGAAGTCAGGTGATTCTCTGTACCATTTGTCGGATTGGCAGCTGAAATATTACATTCCAGTAAATGAACGTCCATGTTTGTACCGTTCATGACAACTCGAAAAGTTCCGCCTTCATTTACTGTCCATCCGGTAGGTGCTACATAAATAGGCATTATATTTAAATCTAATTTATAAGGAACTTGTCCCATTGTCACATCATCCGCAGTTGCACTTGTTGTAGAATATATATCATTATCTTTGAAACTCCAAGCTTTGAAGTGATATATTGTATTGGCTTGTAAGTCACTGACCGTTACTTTTTCTGTTGAGTTACCTTTATATAGAACGGTTCCTCCACCTTCAAGTTCGTCACCAACGTTTAAAATACCAGATGGCTGGCCAAATAATCCGCCTTCTTCTATTCTGCCATTATTGACTGAAGGTTCAGTGGTCATTGCAATTATTACCTGATCACCAGTAGAATTAGCTTTGATACTTAGTGTCATGGTATTCAGTTCCGTTTCCGTGACAGTCAACCCTTCAGGTTGTGAAGGGTTGGTGATAATAGTGGCAGTTAAAGGTGCTTCCACGTTATACTTTGGCCCATACATGCAGAAAGAATTGACAGCTAAGACGGAAATATGATACTTTTTGTTTCCTTCTAGATCTTTAGCGGTAAATGTATCCAAGGAATCTAAAGAAATTACAGTGGCATTGCCTAATTTATCTCCGGACTTGTAATAATTTCCATCAACCGGGTTTTCCGTTAAAGTTTCAGATTCGTTTAATAGTACTAAATACAGATCGGCTCCGGCAGTCTTTTTGAAGTGTCCGGTCGCAGAATTGCTCGTGCCGTTTATAATCAGATCTTGTGGCTGTTCCGTAGGTGATTCGCAGTTAACGGGAGGAGTAAACTGATAAGTCAAGCCATCCGCAGGATAATTGTCCTGAGTATAGGAAAGAGCGGCAGCAGCATTTATCGTGGTGGATATTTTTTCTGTCCAGGAGCCTCCGGTGCTTTCTATCAATAGACGGTCGTCGACATCTCCTTTGATACCGACTTTTGCCGATGAAAAAGATGAAGAGGTCATTTTCCAATCTTTATATATAATCTCTATATTATTTGAATTTTCATATAGACGAATTTGAAATTGAACCGTAGCGATAAGATTGCTTCCCCATGTATCGGTAATTCCTAAATTCTTATATTGTACAATTAAAACTCTCGATGGAGTTACCCCTGAAACTTTATAGCTTAATTCGGTATTATCCAATCCTGAAATCTTACCATTCGTTGCCGTACTGATCACATTCGTATTAGGTGATTGACCTATTGAAAAAAAGCCATCTGTAGGAGATTCCACAGTTACTTGGTCTTTTCCTAAGATAATATACCCATTAGTACCGATTGCGAAACGATTCATTTCCTGATTATTGAATAAAAAGTTGAAGCCTATCGGAAAACCGTCATCCGTAACTTTTACATCGGATGCCTTGTCGATACTGGTATATGCTTTGCCATTCAAGTCTATCCCATGGATACTGGAATTAACCACAGTTCCCTCTGTGATTTCTTCGTAAACTCCATTTTTACTTTCAAACTCATACCCCATTATGGGTTGGGCATAAGATATTATCCAAACCAAAAAGCTGGATAATAGAAAAATGTACCTTTTCATAACTGTTATCTTTATTTGTTAACTAAAATACGAATGGTTTTTACGCCTTTATGTGTAGTCATTGTAGCCAAGTACACTCCTGTTGGGATGCCGGACAAGTTCCAATCCAATTGATGATTTCCGGTTGACATTTGTCCATCGTAAACAGTGTGGAGCTTTTGTCCTGTCAGTGAATAAATGTTCAGGCTGAGAGAATTATCTTCAAATGAGTTGATATTAAAAGTAGCTTTTTCACCATTTATTGAATAAGTTATTTCCGATTTGTTATCTGCTTTTGTCATAGCCTCGATACCAGTGCCGATTGTTGCATCGGTCTTGATATATTGCATGTATAAAACTGCCTTTTCGTTGTCGTCACGTAAGTCTTCCCACATCGTTATCCAATGATCGCCATCGATCAAAGGGGATGCCCATAAATGATTCTTCTTAGCTTCGTTTGTAGTAAAAGCCACTTTACGGGGATTCCAGAGCGATTCTCCGTCCGAATTAAATTTCTCCACGTAGCAGGAAGGGTTAGAATAGATGTCGGTTGTTATATAGAAAATTACAAAGTTCCCGTCTTCTGCATTTTGGATCGAATAATCTCCGATATAGAAGTCTGTTTGTACGGGTATGACTTCCATGCCCTCGGGATTCCACAATAATTCACTGCTTGCGGCAACTTTTTGTATCATTAATCGTTGAGTTGAAGAAGTTCCTGCTGCGACGTCTCTCCACATAAAATATAAACAATCTTCTTTTTCGTTATAAACGAATTTGGGATTCATGGATCTGAAGTTATCGGAAATTCCTACTTTTACGCCGTCCATTCCTTCCGGAAAAGCCAATGTGCCGTCAGGTTTAACATTGGATATGTACACAGACTCAGTGTTGGTAAAGAAACGATCATCGAACCAAGACACATATACTCCCCCTTTTGTGTCCGGAAGAACTTGTAAAATGGTATGTAAAGGAACTGTAGTGAAGCCTCCCCTGTAAATACGGGTGTCGGTAGCCCATACTGACGAACCGTCGAAATCTATTTTTTTAGCCATGATATCTTGGTTTGTTCCTTTAGAGTAGACCATGATAGCCTGATTATTTCCTGCATTGACTAAATACGGATACATATAAGTCGTTTCATCATCTTTTAATACAAGAGGTGCATCCCACAAAAAATCGCCATCTTTGGACAAACGTTCTACTTCAATGCTATAAATTTCTCCACTTTCGACTACGCCTGAAGGTTTGAACCATGCAAATAAATAACTACCGTCTTCCAATTGGATCATGCTCATGCTAACTAGTTTAGAATAGGCGTGTCCTTTAAGGAGATCTACTCCTTCCTCTCCCCATAACATTTCACCTGTGGGAGAAACTTTATAAATCGAATAACTTAAATCATATTCATCTGAAGGAGAATTACGGCAGTCCGTTATGGCTATTATAGCATTTCCGTCAGTATCAACCATCAATCTTTGATTCACCATTGAATAAGATATGTTTCTTTTGTCAGAAATGATCTTACCTTCGTCAGGGAATAATTTCTTGCCGTTTTTATCTAATATCTGTAATGAGTTTTCTATAACTCCGTCTATATCTCCACTTACATTTCCTATGAAAAAAATATAAGTAATCCCATCCTTATTTACTTTGAATTGGGGTGAATAGGCGTTTCGATCTGTTGGAGAAACTCTGTTGTTTACTGCAGGGTCATCGCTCCATTGAGCAGAAACTGTTATACATATGAACAGTACGATTAATGTAAGTAAAATCTTTCTCATAAATATTATTTTTTAATAAAGGATTAATGTTAATGGTTTAATTAATGGCAATTTTAAAAATATGCTGCATTCCGTTTTTGGTGATTTGTAGCAAATAAATGCCATTTGTTATCGTTGAACAGGTCATCTTAGTGTCTTCTTTCTGCATGATACGCTTCCCTTCCATTGAATAAAGTGATAAGACACAAGGCGTTGTCATATCGACTAAATAGATTGTTTTGGTTTCAGGATCATATTTATATAATCTGTCTGCCACTGATTTTGTAATGCCTGACGGTTCTAATGAAGTACGGAAGAAACTCCTGCTTCCAAATAGTTGAATATCATAATTCTGTTCTATCAATGCGTTGTTGTCTGTATGTATTTTTACGTACCCTTTAGGTTGTTGTATGCCATCTCCCCACTTGTCCAGAATCTCAAAACAATATGTTTTATTCGCTTCCAATTCCGCTGTTTCTTGATAGACAGCTTTGGTATCTGTTACGTAAGGTCCGAACTCTTTGACGATTTCACCATCACTGTTTTTAATCGTAAATGTATTTTCATCTGCAAAAAGATCTGTTTGAATGGTTATATTAACAGTCGGTGTGGCTTGTAATGGTGCAGCGAATGTTCCTTGTATTGAACTATTTTTGATTTCTTTCCCGTTTAGAAATGTGAGAGTTATTTTATAATCATTTTTGTCATTCATAACATAGGATGAAACATTCAGAACAATTGGCATACTTGCAAATGAGGATATATTGCCATTCCACGTGACCTGTTGGGGCTCTTCGTTATTTATGTCTATCTCAAATTCTGCTGTAGTGATTACCTTATCGGATTCGTTGGTTAATGTAGCTTCAAAGTAATTATAACCATAACGCGATCCAATTTCCATTTTCGGGGTTGATAATGAAGCTGCCAGCGGATGTTCAAAGTTTGAATATGAAGGTTTACTGCCTGTGACATTCAGCACTTCTTTTTTTTCTTGAGTGACAAATGCAATGACTTCGATATCTTCCGGTTTTACTGTGGTCTTTTTAACTGTTTCAGGCAACTGATATACATATTCTTTTTCAAAATAGTCTCCTTTCTTGGGTGATGCCAATAGGTCCCCCCATACAGGAGTCAGATACCCTCGAAGCATATGGCGATGAATATATTCTTCACCGACCCCGCCACCTGATTGTGGTCCCATGATATTGTCCTGTGTCCACACAACATTTAAGTATTGTTTTTCTGTTTGCTCATCAGTCGTATAATATCCTTCCACCCTTACTTTAAGTTGATTCGTATTCCCATCGAATTCACTTTTAATCCATAGGTTTACAGGAGCATCCTCACTATTAATTTGTTTACCATACTTGATCCATTTACTTTTAGGAGCCACAACCGATGTACCTTCAAAAGCATGCCTATTGACAGTCCCACTGGGATATCCCAACATTTCGACACCGAATTCCTCCACCAACTGTTCTCCTTCATCAGTTCTAAAATCAGGAAAGTCACCTACCGGCTTTGAAAATGATCCGGCATGTACAGCTATTACAAAAGTGCTTTCCGGTTGAGCCATATTTAAAGCATTTGCCACTTTGTGTCCTTGAGGACAGTTTCCACAACTAATGCCTGTAAATTCTTCTAATAAAATATTTTTCTTTTGTAAAGTAGTAGGAACTTCATATCCGTACATAAAACAAGCTGGTACTGATAAAAGTAAAAAACCTGTGAGTAATTGTAACTTCATAATAAGATGTTTTTTGGTTTTATAAATATTGATAGTCTTTTCTTTATTTTCTTTTTTCCAAACATACGAAATTGGTTTAGAATGGCTACGTGAATTGGTATTACTCAGCTACTTTAAAATTTTAAAGCTTGATATTTTACTACGGCATTTATGTGCAAATCATTAATTATTAATGAAGTATGTGTGCGGACGAAAACTGGATAATAACTAACCTCTAAATAAAAATCATTAATATTTGTACAATGAAATATCTTTTATTATTTTTGTTATATACCTAATATAAAGAGTGTAGAAGAAATGAATTTATGTATTAATACTAAACCTTGTAATCTTGTAAATAAGTCGTATGGTGTCAAATATTTCTTAATTGTCTTATTTTTCAGTTTAGCCCAGATTTGTTCAGCATCAAAGAATGATAATCGTTTGGCAATCTTAAGCGAAGTTTCATCATCAATAAAGGAATATACTAATATCCCCTTTGCACAAAATATACGTTTAAAATTAGATTCGATTATCAAAGCTGGACATTATGATGAAGATGGTTTTGTCAGGGTGATCAGTGCTGTTGGAGAGTTATACCATAAGGAGGGTAAATTGACCAAAGCTATAGAATTGTATCAAAAAGTAGTGGTATACTATGAACAAAAGAATAATCCCACACAAGAAGAAATACATTCCCTAATACATTTTTATATACCTTTAGGGGCTTCACATGAAGAACTCGGACTATGGAAAGATGCCATGCCTTACTACCTGAAAGCGCTTTCTTTATCCGAGAAATATGGTATAGATGAGTATAAAGCTATGATATACAATAATATCGGTGTGGTTTATTATAATCAAAATAAATTAGAGAAGTCCAAGGATTATATGTTGAAAGCGATAGATATGAATATGCGGAATAATAATAGAAAGGAGCTTTTCAATAACTATAATAATTTGGCAGGCATCTATTTACAAACTAAAGATGAAAACAAAGCTTTGGATTATGCTTTGCAAGCCTTACAATTATTAGATAAGCAGAAAGATGCGGATTTATATTATTGTATGCAAACCAATATAGCTAATTTATATTACATAAAAAAAGATTATTCTTTGGCAATAAGTTATTCAAAAAACGCAATGTTTTATCAGGAAGCATTTGGCTTTGGCTCCGATCTCATACAAACTTATAAACTTTATTCTGATATATGTGATAAAATAGGGCAAAAAGACTCGTCATTCATCTATTTGCAGAAAGCACTTAAAGCATCTCAAGCACTCGAAAATAAGCGAATGGAAAGTGATATCCGGCGTAATCTGGCTGACTTTTACCGCAAAAACAATAATTTTAAAAAAGCCTATGAAGCATTGAACCTTTCGCTTATTCAAGCGCATTCAATATTCAAAGAAGATAATGATCAAAAGGCTGATAATATAGAGCGATTATACCTCGCTGAGAACAAAATACGGGAGAATGAATTATTGGTGAAAGATGTTTCTTTGCAAAAGCTCATGGCAAATCGTTTATGGATCATAATGTTGACCTGTATCCTGTGTCTTGTCGTAGTGGCCCTACTATTAATTTATCATTTTAAAAATAAAGAAAGGCAACGAAAAATCGAGGCGGAATTAGTTGAACATCAAAAGCAACTTTTTGAGAAAGAGAAAAAGATGCAAGTTCAGAAAGAAGAGGATTTGAAATGTATACTTGACCAACGAAATAAAGAATTGACTTCTTACACTTTGTCCATGATGAAGACAAATGAGTTTATTTCCGATGTGAATGAAGAGTTCAAACAAGTTCTTCATGAATTAAATCCGAGAGATCAAGAACAGAAAGCTCATATGCAAAAAATACAAGTTAAACTGCAACGGCAAAGTTCAACGAATGATTGGGATGAATTCCGCTGCTATTTTGAGCAAGTCCACCCTTCTTTTTATCAAAAGTTAGAGCAGAACTATCCCAATCTGACAATAAAAGAAAAGCGGCTTTGTGCATTTCTACGATTGGGGCTTTCTCCAAAAGACATTGCCAATATAACCTTTAAAGAGGTGAGAAGCGTGGAAACGGTACGTAATCGTTTACGCAAGAAATTGGGTATAGATAATGATGAGAAATTGATAGAGTTTTTATCTCAAATCTAGCGAGTACGAAGGTATTCTAAGGAGAAAATCATTGGATTGTTTTATCTATAAAGAAGGCTTTATATATAAAAAGTAATGCATATTAGGACAAATGGAGATGTGTCAAAGCTCCCCTTTATTGCAATGACCCTCGCCACAACTATCTGCGGTGAGGGTCATTTGGGGTTTATGAGTGTTTCGACACCCGTGTTCTTTTGTTAAGGCATTATTGTTTTAACCATTTGTCCAACCATTCGAAATAGGTACGTTGCCACAAGATGCCGTTCTGTGGTTTCAACACCCAATGGTTTTCATCCGGATAGATCAGAAGTTCGGCAGGTACGCCACGCATTACGGCAGCATCGAAAGCGGCCATAGCCTGATTGGCCAAAATGCGATAGTCCTTTTCGCCATGTATGCAAAGAATGGGGGTATCCCATCTGTCGACAAACTGATGGGGGGAATTTGCAAAGGTACGTTGGGCAACCGGATTTTGCTTTTCCCAGTAAGCACCTCCCATATCCCAGTTGGCAAACCATTTCTCTTCGGTTTCCAGATATTGCATTTCAATGTTGAAAATGCCGTCATGAGCAATGAATGCTTTGAAACGTTTATCATGGTGTCCTGCCAACCAGTAGACGGAGAAGCCACCGAAGCTGGCACCGACACAACCTAAACGGTCTTTATTTACGAATGGTTCTTTGGACATTTCATCAATGGCAGTAAAGCAATCTTTCATGCACTGGCCGCCATAATCACCGCTGATAGCTTCGTTCCATTCATTTCCGAAGCCTGGAAGCCCACGACGGTTCGGTGCTACAATGATATAATCGTTTGCTGCCATAATCTGCATGTTCCAGCGGTAGCTCCAGAATTGGCTGACCGGGCTTTGCGGGCCGCCCTCACAGAAGAGTAGTGTGGGATATTTCTTGTTCGGGTCGAATTGAGGAGGATAAATTACCCAAGTCAGCATCTCCTTGCCATCCGTGGTTTTCATCCAACGTCCTTCGACTTTACCCATTTCCAGCTGATCGTAGATCAGTTTGTTTTCCTGTGTCAATTGGGTCGTAGTGCCGTCCAAAGCGATTGCATATATTTCGTCTCCCATACTCATGGAGTGGCGTTTAGCAATCAGTTTGTCTCCGAAGAGGGCAGGAGCATCGTAATCATACATTCCCTGCGTAATGGCCCTTACGGAATCATTGGCCAGATCAATCGCGTAAATTTGGATTTCGCCATGCCATACTCCATTGAAGAAAATGCTTTTCGAATCTGCGCTCCAAACAAAGGCATCCACGTTCGATTCCAGCCCTTTGCTGACAAAGCGTTTTTCTCCTGTTTCAAGGTTCATGATGAAAAGGCGGTTTTGATCAGCCTCATATCCGTCACGTTCCATGCTTTGCCAGGCAATGTATTTGCCATCGGGAGAGTATTGGGGATTTGTGTCATATCCCTTGTTCTCTTCGGTGATGTTTTCCGTCTGTTTGGTATTCAGGTCGTATACATAAATATCCGAATTGGTAGAGATGGCATAAGCCAGCCCCGTCTTTTTACGGCAGGTATAGGCTACTTTGTCCGAGGTGGTGTTCCATGCCAGTTGTTCGATGCCGCCCCATGGCTTCATTGGACTTTCATAAGGTTCACCGTCCAGGATATCCACGATGTTGGAAATGCCGTTGCCGTCAAAATCTGCAATGAAGGGATGCGGAGCTGTTGTCACCCATTCATCCCAGTGTTTGTACATCAGGTCGGTAATGATGATGCCCGATGCTTTGTCGAGGTCGGGGTATTTGTCTGCCGTACTTTTGACTGTCTTGACCTGTGCAATGAAAAGTAGCTTCTTTCCGTCGGGTGAGAATGAGTAGCCTTCAATGTCACCGTCGTAATTGGTGATCTGCTTCCGCCCGCTGCCGTCAGGATTCATTTCATAAAGTTGGCTACTGCCGCTGTCATTGCTCAGGAAGGCTATTTTGGTTCCACCCTTTATCCAGGTTGCTCCGTTCTCCTGATAGGGGGTGTGGGTGATCTGCTGGTTATCACTTCCATCCGCATTCATCACGAAGAGTTCGCGGTTACTCTTGTTTTCCGGTACGCTGTAATAGGCTACGCTGTACACGATTTGCTTGTTATCGGGCGAGACGGATAGTTCACCGATACGTCCCATGGCCCATAGTGCCTCGGGTGTCATACGCTTACCTTCGATCTTGATGTCCGATTTACCGATAAGTGCCTCTGTACTTTGGTTCTGTCCTGCGTCTTTGGTTCCTCCGCAGGCTGCTAACATCATTGCTGTTGACATAACTAACAGTTTGGCTTGTCTCATATAAAACTTTCAATTAAATTTAAGATTTGCGAAGATAGTGATTAAATCTTAAAACCTGCTCTACTTGTGAGACTTGTTTTTGGAATGGGTTAATATATATGTTTTTATAGTATCGTATCGGCAAGTTTCCACCTTTCTTAATATGCGTATGAAGTGTTTTGACCGGGATGCATGGAAGATAAGCAATCCTATCTTGTGCTTGGTTTGCAATGCTGCTCCTACCCGAAGTGCTGCCTTCTCTATTCCTTTGTGCTGGCAAGATTGCTTTGAAGGCATGCTGTCTTTAAAGGATGCTATGTTTTACACCCCCATGTTTGACAGTCAAACATCCCCATGTCTCACTGTCAAACATGGGGGTGTAAAGCAGTGAAACATGGGGATGTAAAACATGGTTTCATCCTGACCAAAGACAGTCCGGTCTATTATGAACGATAGGCAGGGCTGCTCTTTTCGGGATGGAGGAAGTGATGTTATATCTTTTTCTTCTGCCAGTTGCCCTTCTTTATGTACCAGTGGCAGAGGATCAAAGTGAGGATGGCATAGAGGTGTTCCGTTGTCCAACATACAGCGACATCGACCCTCAAGTAAAGGATGATGTAACTGATATATATGACATAAACCCCTAATACACAAAGTTCCATTACCAATGCGGTACGTGTATTTCCTGTTCCGGAAACAGATTGAAAATAAACGTTGGACGGTACCATGATAAGATAAGCCGAACAGAGTACCCATAAGGCTGGGATGGAAGCTTCCTGTAGCGCAGGTATGTCCGTATAAATGCTCAATATCAGTTTGGGAAACAATACGAAGAATAGGAGTAGCGGTAGGACGAAAGCATATGCTATCCGGATATGTTGCCTGATTGTGCCTTGTACGCAAGAGGTTTCACCGGCACCTATCAAGTTGCTGACCAAAGAGCCGCAAGTCGATGCGAAGGCCATGGCTACCATAAACGGTATGCCGGAAACGTTACGGATGATGTTCGTTACTGCCAGCGCGCGTTCTCCGAGATGTTCGACGAAGAGAAAGAACAGGAACCAGGTAGACATGGAAAACAGGTTCTGAATCATCGTCCAGAACGATACTCCCAGTATCCGTTTCAATGTTTCCGGTTGGAAGCGTGGCAGCTTGTTCAAACCGTACTTCCGGCAATCGATCCGTTTCCAAGTATAGATGATAAAGAAGAGGACGGATACCAGTTCGGCCAGTGATGAACCGATGGCGGCTCCAGCGATGCCCAGCGGTGGGAAACCTAATTTGCCGAATATCAATATGTAGTTGAATACCACATTCGACAATACCATTACGATGGAGTTCAAGGTCAATGTCTTTGTTTGGGTGGTACCGACAAAGAAGGCACGGAACATGACCATGATGAACGAAAAGAAGAATCCGAAGATGCGCCAGTTGATGTAGCTTATTGCCGCTTCATAAATGTGCGGGGATGATATTATCTTTTGAAGGATATGCGGGGAGAATGTCATTGACAGGAAGAACATCACGGCCCCCAATAGCAGCAGAAAGTAAATCCCTTGATAGAAGACGGAACCTATTTCACCGTAGCGTTGCTCTCCGTTGCGGCGCGCGATCAGTATTTGTGCCCCGATGCTGAAACCGAAGGCCATCATGAATATGGCAAGGTAATAAACCCCGGCGATGGCCGATGCCCCTAATTCAACTTCGCCCACCCGCCCCAGGAAGGCTGTGTCTGTCATCCCGATCAACTGTTCCATTATAAGGCTGATGAGGATGGGGTAGGAGATGAGCCAGATCTCTTTATACGTATATTTTGTTTTCATGCGTTAGTTTGTTTAATTGGTTTTATCGCTTGGGTAACTTCTTCATTTATAAAAAATAAAGCCGGACAACGTAGGAGTGTGTGCCCGGCTTTACTGCAAATATCAGTAAGAAGCTGTTTTACTTCTTATTTTGTTGCTGTTTCATTTTTGCCATTTGCTCTTGTTGCTTTTGCATTGCTTCAAGACGTGCGGCAAAGCCGGTCTTCTTCATTTGTTTCGGGTCTTTCTTTCTCGCTTCGAGTGAGGCAAGCAGCTTGTCCTCGTCAGTCGTTCTGCGCAAAACGATCATAGTCGCTACACTGATCAGGGTCGAAATGAAATAGTAATAATTCAATCCCGAAGGATAATCGTTCAATACGAAAAGGAACATTACGGGCATCAGGTACATCATCCATTTCATTGCTGCCATTTGAGGTTGCGCACCGGTGTCTTGTTGCTGCATCGTAAACTTGGTGTTCAGGATGTTGGTTATTGTCATCAATACGCAGAATAAGCTGAGGTGATTACCCAGGAACGGAATAGTGAACGGGAAAGTGATGAAGGCATCGTACGTTGAAAGGTCATCTGCCCACAAGAAACTCTGTTGGCGCAGTTCGATGGCGGTCGGCACGAACATGAACAGAGACACAATGATCGGGAATTGCAACAGCATCGGCAGACAGCCACCCATAGGGCTGACACCATACTGGCTATACAGGCTCATTACTTCCTGTTGCTTCTTCATCGCATCTTCCTGTTTCGGATATTTTTTGTTGATTTCATCGATCTTCGGTTTCAGCACACGCATTTTGGCTGATGACATATACGTTTTCCACGTTGCCGGGTAAACAGCAATTTTAACCAGAATGGTAAGGATCAGCAATACCACTCCCATGCTGAGTCCCCAACCTGTGAGCCAGTCAAATATATTGATGGTAACGTATTTATTGATCAAACGGATCAGCGGCCATCCCAGATAAACGAGGTTGTCCAGTTCCCACTTGTCATCACGTCCCTTATCCAATGCTTTCAGCGTCTTATAATGATTCGGCCCGAAGTAGAAATACATGTCGGTAGGCTGCTTGCCGGTCGGATCGAAGAAAGTATTCATTTCAGCGGAATAATCCTTGATGTATCCGCTTCCTTCCTTTTCCATTCTCGATTTTACAGTCACCTTGTCGAAGTCTTGGTCGGCAATGAATACGGAAGAGAAGAACTGGTTCTTGAAAGCAATCCAGTCAATCCGTCCTTCCAGCTGTTTCTCATCATCTTTGGCGGCCGAAAGATTATCCGTTCCGTCATTGATCGTTTTGTACATCAGTTCGGCAAAACGATTCTCGTAGGTGAATCCTTTTTCCAACTGGCGGGCGCGCTGCGACCATGAGATGTCTACATAATCCGTTGAAGCCAGCTTGCCTGCCATGCCGTTCGCCTGAATGGTGAAGCTTAGCAGGTAACTGTCCGGTTTAAGCTTGTAAATAAAATCGATATAGCTCTCGCTGTTCGATGCCAGTCGCATCGTGACGCTGCTGTCCGTCTTGTTTACAACATCGAAGTAATAATCTTTTGTCTGGATGGCCCCTTCTTTCTTGTTATAGAAGTTGAAACTCATCTCCGCATCATCCCCGTTGAAAAGGACGACAGGGCTCGTCTTATCCTGCGCTTTGTAATCTTTCAGCAATGCAGAGTAAACCCTTCCTCCTTTATTGTCGAGTGTGATTTCGACCAGATTGTTCTGGATGGTGGTAAAGGTCTCTTTCCCCTCTATGCCATTGAAAAAAAGACTGGTGGAATCTTTCTTGACCTCTTCTTTCTCGTTCGCCAAAGCTGCTTCGGCTTTTGCTTTGAGGGCTGCTTCCTGCTTTTGCACCACTGCAATAGAGTCGTAGTATCTCTTCTGCGCTGCAAGCTGTTCCTCACTTGGACGGCTCAGAAAGCTGAACCCCACTAATAGTAGAGCTATTAAAACAAGACCTGTTATGGTGTTTTTATCCATTTTCTGTTTCTATATTTATGATTGTTATTTTCCTATCGCTGCTTTTATGAATGATAAGAACAACGGATGAGGATGGAGTACCGTACTGCTGTATTCCGGATGGAACTGCGTACCTACGAACCATTTCAATGCCGGTATTTCGACTATTTCGACCAAACCGGATTCCGGGTTGATGCCCGTGCATTTCATGCCGGCTGCTTCATATTCATTCTTAAAATCATTGTTGAACTCATAACGGTGGCGGTGGCGTTCCTGTATGTGTTCGGTCTTGTAGGCCTCGTATGCCAGGCTGCCTTTTTCCAATGTGCATTCATATGCACCCAGACGCATGGTGCCACCCATGTTGGTAATGGCTTTCTGCTCTTCCATGATATCGATCACATTGTACGGAGTCTTTTCGTCCATTTCACGGGAGTTTGCATCGGCATGGCCAAGAACGTTGCGGGCGAATTCTATTGCCATGCATTGCATGCCGAGGCAGATACCGAAAGTCGGGATGTCATGGGTACGGGTGTATTTGATTGCGACAAACTTGCCTTCTATACCTCTCTGCCCGAAGCCCGGCCCGATCATGACACCGGCCATTCCTTTTAAGGCTTCTCCTACATTATCGTCAGTAAGTTTTTCGCTGTTTACAAAGTCGACTTCTATTTTACAGTCGTTATACGTTCCTGCTTGTGACAATGCCTCGCGTATGGATTTGTAGGCATCTTGCAAATCGTATTTTCCAACCAGAGCGATATGTATCGGTTCCGTCTGTTCCGCTTTGTGACGGCGCTCGAGGAAAGCACGCCATGGGCCGAGTCCCGGAGTTTCTCCTATCGGCAGTCCCATTTTCTTCAAGATGGTTTCGTCCAGCCCCTGAGCTTGCATCAGCAAAGGTACTTCGTAGATGGTAGGAGCATCGATGCTTTGCACGACTGCGTTTTCATCTACGTTGCAGAACAAGGCTACTTTCTTGCGCAGTCCTGCGCTTAATTCATGTTCGGTACGTAATACGAGAATGTCCGGTTGAATGCCTGCGCTTTGCAATTCTTTTACAGAGTGCTGGGTCGGCTTCGTTTTCAGCTCTCCGGCTGCTGCCAGATAGGGTACATAAGTAAGATGTACACAAAGTGCGTCTTTTCCCAGTTCCCATTTGAGCTGGCGGATGCTTTCCACGTATGGGAGCGATTCGATGTCGCCTACCGTACCACCGATTTCAGTGATAACGAAATCGAATTTATATTTGTTTCCCAGCAGTTTTACGTTACGTTTGATTTCGTCCGTAATGTGAGGAATGACCTGGATGGTGCGTCCCAAATAGTCACCGCGGCGTTCTTTATCGATCACACTTTTATAGATACGTCCGGTCGTGATGTTATTTGCTTTCGTAGTCTGAATACCTAGGAAACGTTCGTAATGTCCCAGGTCAAGGTCGGCTTCATGACCATCCACAGTTACGTAACACTCTCCATGTTCATAAGGATTCAGTGTTCCCGGGTCGATGTTAATATACGGGTCGAACTTCTGGATTGTAACTTTATAACCTCTTGCTTGCAGCAATTTACCGATGGATGACGAGATGATGCCTTTTCCTAAAGAAGAAGCTACACCACCGGTGACAAAAATATACTTTGTTTCTCCCACAGCTATAACTGTTTTAATAATTTGTTTACTAAGTCGTATTTTAAAAGAATCTAACGCTTTTAAAAAGCGCAAAATTACAAAAAAATGAAGAACTACTAAGGTTTGCATGATACAAATTTATTAAAAAATGCTTTTTCCCCGTTTTTTCCTCCTTATATATAATGATATAGGTGATTGTATCTTTGCTTGCTTTTTATTCGTCATTCTGATCAAAGATAACTGGGAAGCTGCCATTTACGAAGATGGAGGATATACGCACGGTCAATTTTACAAATACGTGACATCAACGCGATTGTCACGAATCGGTAAAGCCAAAGTGACCTGTTTCCGTAATGAATCCATAGCTTTGCGGTTGGTCGATGCAACGAAGCATTTCACCATAAATCACCCATTCATCATGAAAATGATCAATTTACCCCGCTCCCTGTCTGCCACATGGCGAACGATAACATCCTCCAGCTTATTGAAGAATGTGGCATGGAGGGTTATGGTATTTACATCGCATTGGTATGCGAAATACGTCTACGAGATGACTATCGCTGCCAGATGAAATCGATCACTGCACTGGCGCGCTGATGGTATTTATGGCAATGCTACCGTCATCCGGACGAAGTGCCACCGTTATCGGAATGGAGCAGGGGATTAAGTTTGCGGCAATTGCGGTATCCGTGTAAGTGACGAAACCTTTAAAGGACTATTGATTTAAAACAGGCCGTTTTTTTTATGTTATATAAACAATTTGATGTACTTTTGCGGCAAATTGGATAAATTATGAGGAAGATTTATATTTCATCATTCGCATTAGCGCTTATTTTTTCTACGTCTGTAATGGCGGAAAATGGAGTAAAACCTGTGCGGAAAAGCCAGAATAATACAAGAGATTCGGTGTTCATATCTAGGCCGGATACTCTATCAGCTACTCTGAAACCTTATTTGTTGTTGAAATTGAATCCGAGTACAAACAAACTGGATACGGTTTCAATCTTATACGAAAAATACATCGGACAGTTGGACTATTTGAATGATCCGGCTGCACCCCAACGTTATATCCCTGATTATCCGCAATATTATCGGTTGTTTGTACCGCTGGCATATTATTACTCTCCGATAGCAAACTATTCAACGCTAAATTGGAAGTTGCAGAAGCCGGATTCAGTTACCGTTGATTATGGAAAACTATTGGCTGACGATACGCTCCCTTTTACAGATCTGAAACGCTCAAATAAGTTGGTGGACGAAACTTTGATGGATCTGTATTTGAAAGCACCCCAGTTGGTTAAAACAACAGAAGACCGCATCATGAGCCGTCAGGTTTTCAGGGAAGACGTGAAACCTAAAATTACTCCGAAAGCTCAGGTGCTGCACTTATTCCAGACCGAACCGATGAATGTAGAAGTAGGAGAGGCCGATATGAAAATCAGCAAACCGAACTGGTGGGTAACGGGCGGTAACGGTTCGTTGCAGATTACACAGAACTATATCTCTGATAACTGGTATAAAGGTGGCGAAAGTAACAATGCCGTATTGGCCAATTTACAACTGTTCGCTAATTATAATGACCGTGAAAAGCTGCAGTTCGAAAACCTGATGGAAGCCAAGCTTGGATTTAACTCATCCCCGTCCGATGAATTTCATAAATATTTGGTAAACACCGATCAATTCCGACTGTATAGTAAACTGGGATTGCAGGCTGCCAAAAACTGGTATTATACGATGTCTGCTGAATTTAAAACTCAGTTTTGCAAAGGTTACAAAGCCAATAGCGAAGAATTGGTTTCCGCATTTTTAGCCCCTGCCGATTTTGCTGTCAGCATCGGTATGGACTATAAACTAAAAAAGAAGAAATTTAATTTCTCTCTGTTCTTGGCTCCATTGACCTACAATCTGCGTTATGTAGGTAACAAAGATGTAGATGAAACTAAATTTGGATTGGATGAGGGCAGGTCTACTAAGCATGATATCGGTTCGCAAATACAACCAACGTTGGTATGGACCATCATTCCTTCCATTGTGTTGGATTCACGTCTCAATTATCTGACCAGCTATAAATGGGTGCGCGTCGAATGGGAAAATACAGTAAACTTTGTCCTGAACCGCTATCTGTCTACTAAACTTTATGTACATGCCCGTTACGATGACAGTGCGAAACCAACTACTGGCGATAGCTATTTTCAGGTAAAGGAATTGCTTAGCTTTGGTATTAATTATCAATGGTAATTTGATTTTTACGAGCAAAATGATAGGGGTGACCGATGGCGGACACCCTTTTTTTTAGCCATATATGGCTGCAGATGATTAGAAAATAATATGCTTATAAACAGAAAAAAACAGTCGAAAGCTTCATAGTTCACAAATAATGCTTAAATTTGCCGCAATTTGTAATGTTCAGTTTGCAAAATGGCTAATACAATAAAGCATCGAGGTATTGTGGAAAACATATCTGGCTCTCATCTTTCGGTGAGAATCATCCAGACATCGGCTTGTTCGTCATGCAGTGTCAAAGGGCATTGCTCCTCGGCAGATAGTAAAGAGAAACTAATCGATATCGTTGATCCGTTGGCTTCATCCTATCAGGTTGGGGAGCCCGTGATAGTTGTCGGTGAGACTTCTATGGGGGTGATGGCAGTCTTTCTAGCCTTTGTGGTTCCGTTTATTATTCTTATACTTTCCCTCTTTATATTTATGGCTGTGTTGGACGATGAACTTTATGCATCTATCATATCATTGGGTCTTCTTATACCTTATTATTATATATTATGGCTCAATAAAACACGATTAAAACAGAAATTCTCATTTAAAATAAAACCAATAAAATAACTAATTTATGATTTTGATTCTGATTGCAGTGATTTCATTGGGAGCTATTGCGCTGATTTCAGCAGCCATCTTGTATGGGGCTTCCAGGAAATTTGCCGTGTATGAAGACCCGCGTATTGCTCAGGTTTCAGAAGTGTTGCCACAAGCCAATTGCGGTGGATGTGGTTATCCGGGATGTAGTGGATTTGCTGACGCTTGTGTGAAAGCAGGTTCGCTGGAAGGTAAATTTTGTCCGGTAGGTGGCCAGCCTGTAATGGCTGAAGTTGCTTCGATTCTTGGATTGGATGCGGGAGAAGCCGAACCTATGGTTGCGGTAGTAAGATGTAATGGATCTTGTGCGAACCGTCCGCGTACCAACATGTATGATGGTGCGAAGAGTTGTGCGATTGTAGCTTCTCTTTATGGAGGCGAGACTGGATGCAGTTATGGTTGCTTGGGCTGTGGAGACTGTGTGTCCGCCTGTCAGTTCGATGCCATTCACATGAATCCCGAAACCGGGTTGCCGGAAGTGGATGAAGACAAGTGTACTGCTTGCGGTGCATGTGTGAAAGCTTGTCCGAAATCAATTATCGAGGTTCGTCCTAAAGGCAAAAAGTCGCGTCGTGTGTATGTGTCCTGTGTTAATAAAGACAAGGGAGCCGTAGCGCGTAAGGCATGTACTGTAAGTTGTATCGGTTGCGGTAAGTGTGTGAAGACTTGTCCGTTCGAAGCCATTACATTGGAAAATAATCTGGCTTATATCGATCCTAACAAATGTAAATCATGCCGTAAATGTGTGGAAGTTTGTCCGCAAGGATCCATCATAGAGTTGAACTTCCCTCCCCGTAAGCCAAAAGCCGATGAAGCATCTGCAACCGACGCTCCGAAAATGACAGCTCCGAAAGTGGCGGAAACAAAAGCGACTCCGGCAGCTGAGGCATAATAACAGAATATAAACAGATAAAAATACAGAATTGTATGTTGAAGACATTTTCAATCGGTGGTGTTCATCCACACG
>OGOG01001848.1_pt1 | contig 19527 bp, 8 predicted proteins | sample 1552581 | NCBI WGS metagenome assembly OGOG01 (sample SAMEA2580152, study PRJEB22360) | human gut metagenome | biome: human gut; feature: human-associated habitat; material: faeces | place: Denmark | collected 2008/2010 | reverse complement strand
CTTCCTACTGCAAGGATCACACCTGCCAGGATCCCTGGAACTGCAGAAGGAAGTACAATAGTAAATATCGTCCGAAGCTTTCCTGCACCAAGGCCAAAACTGGCTTCCCGGTAGGAATCAGGAACTGATTTTAATGCTTCCTCCATAAGGGTTAAAATCAAATATCATTTTATCGTCTTGCTCCCGGACAGACAGTTCTTTCCCATTCTGCAAAACTTTTACTCCACTCTTTCCTTTCTTATCAACCACCATTGTCAAAGGTTCGCCAAATAACTCCTGATTCAATGCCAAACGTGGGCTGACCATCCAATGGGATTTTTTCTTCGTCACATCCAGTTGGATATTATTCCGTTCCTTAACGTAGGCAGCCACTTCACGGAAAGTGCCCACCCATATATCATCTTCCTGCGCCTTCACCCGTTTGAAATGTTCCCACAATATATCCGGAGAAGTAAAAGCATCATAACCCACCGAAATACCATGAATCATCGTGACCCCCCAGTCGCCTGCAATGATAAGTTCCTTCACCCATTTATCCAGTGACTCAACTGTTGATTTTGATTTTTCACCACCTATAGCATATTGCTTCGTACGTGTACCTATTCTATCTTTTGAAGCAATCCGCAACACATCTTCATTATAAGAATTAAACGGATAACAGAAAGTCAGCGATCTTTCACCTATTTCTGCCTGAAGAATACTATCATTCCGGTCAACTTCCACTTGCACTTCTTTCAGACTCATATTTTTCAGATTGGCATGCGACCAACTGTGACTGGATATTTCATGCCCTTTACAGGCCATTTCCTTCATTTGTACCCAAGTCATACGTGGCTTACCTTGCTGTTCCGCCACATTCCCTATCCCTTTTCCCCATATCCAGAAAGTACCCTTGAAACCTACTTTTTCCATTTCCGGGAAAACAAGCGTATAGTGTTCTTCTAGACCGTCATCGTAAGTATAGCTGATAGCACATTTCTTATTATCCTTATAATCGGCCACATACACTTCAGGATCATGCTGCTGTACATACGGTGCCAGTGCTGGTACAACCTTAGCAACAGCTTCCATAGCAATGCCTGCCACTACCTTTCCACCATAAATATTCAGATGTGTATTGTCTATTTTCCCTTTCGGACAAAAATCATAAATCCCCGCAGGTACCCACATAAAGAGGCTTTTTGATTTTTCCACGCCCAGATCGACTACCAGATCATGCGTCAGTTTATTCAGATCGACAAAAGGTACGTCCATTTCTTCAGCTACCCGGCGGGGAGAATTCAGATACTCTCCATGCGTATCCACAAGCACATTTCCTTCCACTTCATAACTTCCTTTAGGCTCCGTCACCCCTTCGGGAGGGAAGTTTCTCCGCACAATGGAATTAAACAGTACAGGATAAGCTCCCTTTTCGCGGGTTTCTCTTACGAAACGACGCAGGTTATCATCGAAGGTAGTTCCCGGATCGGTATGCAATTTTTCGGAAGCTTTCTCATCATTATGTCCGAACTGAATAAATACATAATCTCCCTTTTTCAATTTGGCAAGCACCGCATCCCAACGTCCTTCATTGATGAAACTCAATGAACTCCGTCCATTCATGGCATGATTGTCCACTGCGACATCCTCCGTCAGAAAACAGGGAAGCATCTGCCCCCAACCACGTTCCAGGTTACCGTTCTTCAGGCTTTTGTTAGCCATAGTAGAATCGCCTATCATAAAGATGGTGATAACGTCTTTCTTTTCCGTTATAAAGGCTGAAAAGAGTAATATCGCACAGAGTGCAAACAGTAGTTTTATTTTCAGATTTTTCATGCTAGGAAATTTTCAGTAAAAATAAGTAAGTTCATAGATACGGCGTATGGAGCTACGTACAATTAGATGTATTATCGTACATAAAGAAGTACAATTTTTCTATAATCCCTTATTGACCAACAGATAATAGACTAACGCCCAGTCCTGATCATTCGCATAAGGATCGTAAAATTCCGCCTTCACACCGTCAATCTTATAGGGATACATATAAGCACAAGACGCCTTCCCATCTTCGAAGAAAAGACAGAGATTATTCCTCACTACATTTTCCGCACGCTTCTGATAAGAGCTATCACCGGTACATAACGCATAGTAATAATACACCGCACCGGTTATCGTACTCCAATAATGGGGAAAAGTATCACCAAACAGTTCACGTTTGCCAAACCAATGCCCATCCCAATGACGAATCGCAACTTCATTCAGATGGTAGCTGGGTTGGAAACCATTGAATGCTTCCAGTACAGGCATTTGCCGTTTCACTTCATCCAGATATTTCTGACTGCCTGTCTCCAGATAGAGTTGTGCAAGGAACTGGATGGCAGGAGCTACAATGCTTTGCTCATAATTTACCTCATGCGCAGGGTAATTCAAACCATTCTTTACAAACACATCACCTGTCTTTATAAAATCGTTCCGCAAATCCGTGTATTCTTTCTTCATTCCGGCTTCTTTCAGGCTTTGCAGTCCCAACCGAACAGGAATGCCTATTGCATAAAAGCCATAACCAAACTGCTGGAACATAGATTTCAGAGTCTTATAGCCATCAGTCACAAATTGCTTGTCGCCAGTCACTTTATACATCTGAAAATAGAGTTCTGCCACCCACATATAATTATACCCACGGTTGCGATTCTTCTGGTCTACACTCGAATAGGTTACGTAATTATCCGTTTGCAGTTTTCGGCGTACAAAATTAGCATACCTCAAAAGAGATTGCTTTAATTCCGGGTCTTTAGTCAGTAAATACTGTTTTGCCAGTAATACCCCCATGCCCAGACGTTCCGCTCCTTCATCGCGATCCACCGGATTACAGTTTGGCCTATCATTCAGATAAATGCTATCACCTTCATTATCATAAACCATATAAGCCCCATCACGCAAATCAGACGGATTGTTCATCTGTTGACGGGTACGAATAAAATCGACACGTTTTCGGATTAAATCAGCCGTATTGTTGATGACCAGACAGTCTGCATGAGTTTGCTTATTTCCATTGTAATAGAAATCAAAACGTACCTCACCAGCCTGTTCCATCGGTACTTCTACGAAACAAAGATTCCCTTCCTGCTTTACGGGGACAGGTACTCCATTCATTTTAGCGGTACACGCTTCTAAAGGTTCCAGACTCCGACATTCCACACGGGCTTTCTCTCCTTTCTCAAACACATATTTATTGCAAGATACAAGTACACTCCCTTTTTCCAGAAGCTTACGGCGGAAATCATCATTCCCATTATGAGCAAAAATATGCCACTCCAGTGAATAGCTTTCTCCCGGCTTCAACAATAAATCCGGCAGATCCAATGCAATGATACCTCTTGTCTGTGAGTTTGCTTTTTTACGTCCACGTTCCCAGATTTCATAGTTCCTGATAGCTCCGTTCGTCACCACCAGTCCCAGATGGGGAGTAAAAGTTCCCATACGGATAGCATTGACATAGGCAGCACTTCCCCCTTTCCAAATATGCGTATGAGCACGGGAATTAATGCATTGTTGTGCATCCGGATAATTATCATTGAAAGGAGTATAAATACCAATGTCATATAAAGAGACCGGTTCTGTCCCCTTATTCGTAAAGGTATATCCTTCTATTAAATCACCTTGAACCAGTTTCCGCCTTACCTGAACACAAATATCATTCTCACGATACATTACATTCATACCGTCAGCACTAATATTAACAGGAGTTTTCCATTCGCTTTTTATGCTTTCCCGTCCTTTAGTTATGGTAAAATAGCCTAATCCCCAGCCATAATTTTCCTTCACCCAAGCATATTGGGTACCATCAACTTTGACGAGCCAATTCATATCACGTTCATCACCTCTTATTTTCAGCTCACTTATTGCTCCGGTTGAAGGATTAACTTTCAACTCAACAGGGAGATTTTCAGCAGATGAAAAAACAGATGTAGTTAAAGGGCAAAAAAGAAAAAAAACACCAAGCAGCACTATACTCATGCTGCTTGATTTTAAGTTAGATGTTTTCATAGATTAATCGTTTTTACTAATTCAACTGATACATTTCTATCTGATCAATCACTACTCCTTCATCAAGTGCTTTTATAGTCAAATTGTGGTTCTTCCTCTTTTTAACCGGAAGAACCACCCGTCTGATAGCCTGATTGCGCAAAACATTCTCTTTCCATTCCTCACTACGTCCCTGAGTTTCGTAAGAAACTGTCTGAGCATTCTTTTTATCTATCGAAACAGAAAAGCGTAACTGTCCTCCATGTATAGGATGGTTTGGTAATAACCGGATTTCAACTTCTACAGAATCACCGGGACATTCGCCAAAATCAAAAGACAATTCTTTGTTCTTTTCAAGCATTACAGCCTTTTCTTCATAACCAAGTCCCTCACAAGACACTGCATCACCTGCCGAATATTCCGCTCCATTCCATTTATATAAACCCGGGGAATCCTCTAACATAGGTGTTTCGACCGATGATCTGTCTACCGGCTCAAATACTGGCAATCTACGCGGCTGATGATCCATCATACGGTGCCACTTACCATTATTACGTATACCTATATTATATATGCGGGTCAGTGAAGCAATACTATCATAAGCAACATCACTTTTATTCCAGTTTATCTCCCCATGACGGGCAAACTGTGCATAAAGCATTTTCTTATTCATTTCAGCAGTAGCCTGTACCGGATATTTTATCAATTGGAAATAAGCATCCTGTCTATCCTGTTGAATTCGTGAAGCCAACTTTTCTACTTTGTCCGAAATGACTTGGTAATCTTCAAGACGCTTATTTATGTACGACCTACTCCAAGGCATATCTTTCACAATCCGGTATGCATTCGTATGGTATTCTTCTTCACGGGTATTTCCCATAAATTCCGGTTTACGGATATAGGACAAACGATAATGTTCCATCATAACCGGCAAGAGGTCTTCACCTATAGCTTCTCCAAACTCACGCTTCAGAAAATTACATAAATGACCAGACACACCTTCTTCGATAACCTGATCGATATTCCATGCCATATCCAAGAATAGCTCTGTCTGATACTCTATCGGCTTGATATCTCCTACATTCAATATCCATATTTTTTGTATGCCACAATCATAAGCCTCTTTCATCTGTTGATATAGCAAAGCCGGACTAAACGTTCCTAACCAAAGGTAATCGTGTGGACGCCCCCAATATGAAACATGGTAATAAACTCCATTTCCTCCTTTACGAGTACGCTCTACTTCCGTCGGAAAATGCTTTATATAGCCATAATTATCATCACACCACATGAGTGTTACATCCTCAGGAACTTCCAGCCCGGCACGATAAATATCGAGCACTTCTTTATAAGGGATAAAAACTTGTGGAATAGCCTCAACATCTTTATTCACATATTTTCGTAATAAATCACGTTGATCTTTCAACACACGTTCCAACACAGCTTTCTGTTCTTCCACTGTTTTAGCACCTTGCATCTGTCCATCATGCACACCACGCATGCCAACCGTATATAAAATTTCCTGCCCCGAAACTTCCTTAAGCCGTTCTTCCCAAAAATGACATACCGAACTACTATTTTTCACATAGTCGTAATCACCTTTTCCTCTTCGGCTCCACTCACCGGCAGTACTACAAGCCATAGGTTCACAATGAGACCCACCTATATAAATACCAAACTTTTCTGCAGCTTCCCTATTTCCGGGAGTAAGGAAAAATGGAACCGAACATTCGTGCATGGCAGGCCAGTATGTATTAGCTCGCAGACGGAGCAACAATTCAAAAATACGTTCATTTGTTTGTGGCCCTATGCGTCCGGGTTTATACCACGGCTCATAATTCAAACTACTCCAAGGCATCAATCCCCAATCTTCATCATTAATAAAGATACCACGGTATTCTACCGAAGGAGACTGCACCATCTTATAATCGGCAGCTAAGTGAAAAGCCTCTTTCTTCTCAGGTGTTACGTCTGCCCACCATTCCCAAGGAGATACTCCTATCAAACGGGACAATTCCATTATACCATAGGCAGTGCCATGTGAATCACTTCCTGCAACCAACAACCTTCCACCCGGCAATACTGATATGAGAAAAGCCTGATTCTTACTCTTTAAGTCTGATATATCCACTCCGGTAGCGGCTATTAAAGGACTTTTATCAACTGTACCTACAATAATTCCGCCATGGTTAACACTAATAGTAGCAGGAGCAGAAAATACAGTTTCATAATCACGTGCAAATAACTGTAAAGCAGTTTGTACCACCTTCTCTTCCGTATTATCACAAGCCACTGTTACCGATTGACCAGAACGGAGACTGAATTGTGCACTACAAATCTGCGTAACCCCAAGAAACAATAAGCCTAAAATACCTATCTTCATATATTGTATTTTTTTCAAAAGTAATAAATATCATCTATAGTCACAAAAGTATTGTCACTTCCATAGATTGTTTTTGATTTATCCGTCCACACAGGTTTTATACCTGTTACTTCAACCAATAATGTATAATTACCTTTCTCCATTTCCGGCGTCATAATACGGATTGCCTTTTCTGAATATTTGCTATAAAAATCCACTAACGAAGAATATACTGTATCCTTCTTCGCATTCAATACACTCACTCGGGCATATCCGCTATGGCAATCAGATTTCCCGACAACTGCTACATGAGTCCCTCTGAAAGGTACAGCTAATACACTGCCTTTTGCATTTGAGACAAAACATCCTCTGTTTTCAGTCCAGCCCACAGCAGGTTTTATGTTTTTCATAGATACCCGCTTTCCTTTACGAAGTATATCCACCGGCTTCAAGGTATTAAAGTCCCAACACTGCCAATATTCAGGAATAGATAACTTTGTCCCATTAACTTGCATCGGCATCCAAACGTATGTAGCGGCTGAAGCTTGATGAGGATATGACCATCTATCTCCCATAAACATAGGTATGGTATCATTCCCCCTCTTCAAGGGAAAAACGAAAGTACTCTGAGAATTATAAGTCAAAGTTCCTTCAGGACAGAACAAGCCTTGCTTTGTCCAAGGGCCTTCTATTTTCGGGGCCGTGAAATAAAAGTTATCATTCTTCTCCCAACTGGTCAGATTAGAATAAAGCATATAATAAATGCCGTCTTTCTTGAACATAGCAGGTGATTCACCTGAGCCTTTCACATGCGCAACTTCCATCTCTATTGATTGGTAATCATCACTCAACCGATATATCGGTCCATGATGAATCAGCAAATATCCTTTGCCATCCGTATCTTGGAAAGTTCCCATATCCCAACGCTGAACAGGTTTTCCCTGATAAAGTAACGGTCCCTGCAACTGATATTCGCCATTAATGGTTTTACAGGTGGCATACCCGATATAAGGGTCTTTGTATCCCATATCATCAGCATGCATAAACATTACAAACTCACCGGTAGAAGGGCATTTCATTACTTTCACACGTTCACCTACACGATTAGGTCCTAATATGCCATCCGGTTGCACGGTCAGGACTACCCGCTCGAACTTCCAGTTAACCAAATCATCCGAAGAGTAGCAGGAAAATCCCGGAAAAGCATTGCTTTCATCTGATTTCCACTCACCAAACAGATAATACCTCCCCTTTTCTTCTACAATGCAAGCACCATGCGCATTGACAATATTGCCATGATCATCAAACCACGGCATGCCATTTCGAATAACCTTCTCCATATTTTGGGCAGAGCAATATATCCCCTCTCCTATTCCTCCAATGAGGAGCCACACTAATAATACATATTTCATATACCTTATCAATTTCTTAAAAAATAAAAACTAATATCTATTCACGCCATTACACAAGTTGAAATCAAACAGAATTTCATCATCAGTCTGCTTTACCAACCAATCTACTTCTGTTACATAAAGAATGTATAAATAAGAGGGAATATAGAAACTCCCTCTTAAATTATATGGAAAAACAATCTTACTTGTCTGTCATTTACTTTTCTGCTGCCATATCCGCAGTGGTAGGCCAATATGGATTCTGATAAATCGGAGAAGTTTCAATATTCTTACCATCAGTAGATGTTATTTGGAACTGATCAATACGAATCGGATCAAGATAATGAGCCATTTTCCAAACAAAACCCTCATAGGCCAACTGGTTAGCAGTTTTACGATATGGAAGCAGATATTCGCTATCGTTGGGTGAAGACACATTTGCTTTGTCAGTGCCATAGACAAGTGTAGTATTACCTTTTGAGTCATCATACCAACGTTCCATAGGTGTATTCCAAAGATGCATACCTCCGGGAACATAAGGCGTAACCGTCATCTGATCCATTGCTCTCCACCGACATAAGTCCATCCAGCGAAGACCTTCGGATATATATTCGCAGCGACGTTCACGGCGAATATTATACAAAGTCTTATCTGTCAAAATCTTCCCTGCCGAATAAGCTCCCCAATCATTCTCAGCTTCCTTATTCAAATCAGTAGCAGCAATAGTAGCATCAATATTATCACTAACTAAAGCACGGCGACGAAGAAGTTGCCAATATTCACGGGCTGTATTATCTAAAGTCTGATTACGTTCATAGCTGGCTTCCATATAATTCAATAAAGCTTCAGAAGCACGATAGATAGGGATACCGAGGAAACACTTGTTCTGAACCAGATATTTACTATCCCAAGCTCCACCTTTACGCAGTGCATAACCGGTAGTATAGGCGTACTGTGAAGCTCCATCTGTAATCTTGGGATACGGTTCATCCAACCAAATATTAGTAAGTCCTGTCACACTTTCAATCAATACATTCTTTTGTCCCGGCTCTTTCAGAAAAACAGTCAAGCGACTATCACGATTAGTACGCACATCGGCAATCGTTTTATCACCCATATAATAACCATCACCATCTGCATAGGTACCATGCGCATAAACTGGCAAGCCATCCTCCATAAGAAAATTCTGCACAAAAGCACGCGTCACACCAACTCCCCAATTACCTTCATCTGCTGCTAAAGCAATATCATGTCCACTTCCCAGTCCTTGTACATATTGACGCCACATCAACACCTCTTTTACACCTGACAAATCTTCCTGACCAAACATAGCAAAGTAAGGATTCTCTGTAGTTGCTAAATCTTGCTTCACAATACCTGTATTTTCAGTCAAGCTAGATTTATACTTTTCTGCCACTTCTTTAGAAGCACTCATAGCCTCTTCAAAAAACCAATTGATTTCATTATCAATACTTCCACTCGGATACTGATAATTGGCATTATATTCTTTCGTCTTACCCGGCCAACCTTCTCCATTGGGAACAAACGCTGAGCCCTTGAAATATTTCAGCCAGGTAGCCTCGAACAATGCTACACGCGATTTGAGCAACAAAGCTACATCACGATTGATACGTGTAGTTTGAAAATCTTTTCCATCCATCAAAATAGCAGCTTTATCTAGATCAGAAAGAATAAAACGTGCAACCTCATTACGCGGCGAACGCTTAGCAGCATCAGTCAGTATTTCCATATTATCCGTTAAAGGATCAGTTACGATAGGATAGTCACCAAATGCCTGGTAACGCTTAAAGTACTCCAATGCACGCAAAGTATACAACTCACCTATATAATGACGAATACTTTTCAAATCACCCGAGATAGTATTGCCTGATCCGTTTAAATCTTCACCAAAACGTGGCAAAACATTCGCAAAAAAGAAATTTAAATGATAGATATTGGTAAAAGACCAATCACCAGAAGAATTAGGAACTCTCCATTCACCCGTACAAAAATAGCTAGGTGCGCTCTGGGAAATCTGATTATCTGTACCTTTATCATTTGCATAAAAGCCATAAGAATTTCCAGAGTTTCCAGGTAAGATACTGGAATAATACTTATCAGCATATGCTTGTAAGTGTGAGACATCTGTAAAAAAAGTTTCAGGTGCAAGTTCTGAAGTTGGTTCCCTATCAAGGAAATCATCACATGATATCATTGCACTACTCAAAGCTGTAGCTATCAATGCTAAAAATATATTTTTTGATTTTATTATCAAATTAAAAGGTTACACTTAAACCAAATGACCAAGTGGAAGATAAGGGGTACGCGTTACCACCCCAACCACCAACACAGGTTTCAGGATCAAAGATTGAAGATAAAGAGGTAAATGTCAAAAGATTCTCACCTGACACAAATACGCGACAATTGGAAATACCTACTTTTTCAACTACAGACTTCGGTAATGAATAACCTAATTGTAGATTCTTCAAACGCATATATCCTGCATTTTGCATATAACGACTTTGTTTTTCTTGATTTTTAGCTCCAAAGCTCGTTTTATCAGAATCTTTCGAAGTGATAGGACGTGGATAATATGAATCTAAGTTAACTGGTAATTCATAACCTGCCAACCCTATCGGCTGATCCCGAAAATAATCATTATGCTGTTCCAGACCAATAGTATACCATTTAGAATAGCCACCACGAACACCCCAGAAATAAGATGACTCACCCGGCCAAAAGTCATGTTTCAAAACACCTTGCAGAAAACAACGGAAATCAAATCCCTTATAGTTGGCTGTCAAGTCAATGCCATAAAAGTAGTGAGGATTACTGTCACCCAAAATCTTTAAATCGCCATGATCATCCCATGTACTTGCACCTTTACTTATTTTGCCATCACCATTCAGATCCTTATACATGATGTCACCTGCTGCCCACTGCGAACCAATGGCGTCTTGTCCACCTTTAGGCAATGAAGCAATATGGTTATCCATCTCTTCCTGAGTTTTGGCAATGCCTACTGTTTCAAAACCCCAAATAAGTCCTGTTTTTTTGCCAGCCATGTATGTGCTGATAGAACCAGTCTTGTTACCGGGATAACTGTCAATATAGGTAACCTGATCGGAAAGTGACACAGTTACACCATAATTCAATCCATTATTCAAACGGTCCTTCCAAGAAAGAGCAACTTCCCAACCTCTGGTCTGAAGGTCACAATTGTTTGTATTAGGAACCTCAATACCCAATGTATTAGGCATCTGGTTAGCCGGTCCCACCATATTCTTGGTGTAGCGGACAAAATAATCAGCAGAACCTGTCAAACGATTATTAAGTAATCCCCAATCCAGACCGATGTCCCATGTGCGAACGGTTTCCCACGTCAGAGCCTCACTAATCAAGCCACCCACCGAAGCAGTATTAGGTTGCATACCATTCTGTATCCAGGCACCATTTGCAGCACCTAAAGACATCACACGGTAAGTAGGATAATATGAGCTTGTATTCTGGTTACCCAACTGACCGTAAGAGAAGCGTAACTTCAACTGATCAACAACACTGGTAGCCGGAGCGAAGAACTTCTCTTGTGCAATATTCCAACCTGCCGAGAAAGAAGGGGATAGTTGCCAGCGACTGCCGCGGCGGAAACGGGAAGTACCATCATAACGCATATTAACTTCCAACAGATAGCGGCCCATGAAATCATAATTTAAACGACCGAAGAAACCGGCTGTAGCCCATTCTCTTGAATAACCATTCACCCCTGTAGTTTTCTCTTCACCTTTACCGCTCAATCCGGATGTCAGATCGAACTCCCAGAAGTCTTCATCCTCTACATACAATCCATATTTGGTAACGTCGAAATAATGCAGTTTGAACTCTTCTGCCTGAAAACCACCCATGAACTTGAAGTTATGTTTATCTGCGAAAGTATGAGTATACGAGCTATAAACATTCAGATTCAGATAATTTTCTTTCTGATCGTTTTCTTTTAAACTTGAATCTTTGTTCGTTACGATTTTATTACCTTGTGGATCATAATTATAAGCAGGTAATGTAGCTGCCTTTGTACTCTCCTCTTTAATACTATAATTGAACTCTATATTTGTAATCCAGTTCTTGACAGGCTCTATGATAAAAGCAGCCTGATGATAGTGACGGTCTGTCTGTTGAGTTCTTTGTCCACCTTCTGCCAATGCACGAGGATTGTCATGATTGATATGACCGTTTTGATCGTAAATAGGCATATTCGGCCAGTTTGAGCGCCCCAACCCATCATAATAGCTATCTGTAAAGCTCGTTGGTCTACAAATATCATTGCGGGTAAAGCGAGTAGAATAGTTGAATTTTAACCATTTTGTCAATGTTCCATTAATTTTTGCTGTCGTATTGAAACGCTGCAAATTTTCTTTTCCGAAGTTGAGAAGTCCTCCCTGATCCAGATAATTGAACGAAGCATAATAAGACATCTTTTCGCTACCACCTGTGACACTGATGTTGTGTTCCTGAGAAAACACATGATCTTTATACATGGCATCCCAGATATCTGTATTAGCATATCCCTGAGTCCAACGGTCTTGCCAGGCAGTCTCACTTTTAGCATCCAACCCTACTTCTCCATTCGTAAACTTTCCATTCTGGAAGTCAATCATCTTCTGCATCGTTTCATCCGAATATGCACCTTTAACACCTTGATTGGCATCCGCATAATTCATCATGACGGCAAACGAATAAGAGTCCATTGACTTCGGCATATTGATAGGACTGGAGACACGGAAGCTATTATTATAGTTAACAGACACTTTACCTTCCTTTCCTCTCTTAGTAGTAACCAAAATTACACCGAACGGTGCACGCGAACCATAAATACTGGAAGCGGCAGCATCTTTCAATACAGAAATATTCTCTATATCCTGCGGGTTGACAGTATTAATATCGCCCACCATACCATCAATTAAAATCAATGGAGAGCTATTGGAACCAGAACCGATAGTACCTGTACCACGAACAGATATACTCATGTCCTTTTCTAACTGTCCGGAACTGGTGGTAATCTTCAGACCCGGTACTAAACCCTGCAAAGCCTGAGTTGCAGAAGTTACCGGACGCGATTCTATTTCTTTGGCAGTAGCAATACCTACGGAACCGGTCAAGTTCACCTTCTTCTGCGTACCGAAACCTACTACTACAACTTCATCCAGCATCTCGGTATCTTCTTTCAGGGTAACATCCAGTATTTTCCCTGCCACAACCGGAATTTCTTGAGTTTTAAAACCAATATAAGAGATAACAAGCGTGGCACCCTGATTTACGGAAAGCGAGAAATTACCATTAATATCAGTAATAATTCCGTTTGAGGTTCCTTTCTCCTGAATGCTGGCACCGATAACAGGTTCGCCCATTGCATCTTTCACCACACCTGAAACTTTGATTTGTTGTTGAACCACTTCCTGATTAGTCTCATTGCCCTCAGCCATCACTGCCAGCGGACACCCGGTAATGAAACTACTACAAAGTAGCAAGGCTGCCAGCGCCTTCCGATTGTTTCTAAATGAATCTGATTTCATTGTTTTTCGTTTTAATATGAATATAAGGTTAATAATCCCTGCGTTACTTTTTTGAAAAGATAACGATGCAAATGTAAGATTGACTTGCTGAAAAAGGAGAGACAGACAGATCAAATAGAAGGGTAAATTGTTCATTGACCTATTTCTCTTGTTTCTTTGGCCTATCTGTCCATGGTCTCCTCTTTCATTCTTTCATTGTGATATCTAATATATAAGGTTGGGATACGCCCTCTGTTTCCACTTTCACTCTCAATACTCCGGGAACACGCGCCGATTGTACAATCAAGAGTGCCCGCCCGAAGAAAGTTTTCAGCTTATTGCTTCCGAACGGAATGTCTCTGCGCATATCTCCGTTGTCCAATGCCAACAATCGTCCTTCTCCTTCCAACTGCACTGTTAGGTTACGGTCGTCCATCTGGACAAAACGTCCGTCTTCATCGCATAATTTGATTTCTATATGCGAAAGGTCCTGCCCGTCAGCCTTCAGTATCGTCTTATCGGCTATAAGTTTAAATGCTGAAGTTTTCTTAGTGGTAACAAGACTATCCCGGCAGACTTCCACTCCATTCTTATAGCCGATAGCTAAAACTTTACCCGGACGATAAGGTTGATTCCAGACAATCGTATTATTCGGATAATCCTTTGTACTCCGTACCCCAAAATCCATAGTTCGTTTGGCATGTGGAGCAATCAGCCGTACGGAGTCACAATTAGTCATTGTACGATATTCCAATACCCGGTCATCCGTATACGGCAAGTTCAGGTTGTCCACCATCAAAGGATACTGCCAATGATCCTTTCCCGGATCTATATTGAGCGAGTTATCAACAATAGCCAATTTCAAAACAGGTTCATCATTCCAGACTGCTCGATGATAGGCAGCAACCGGTTTCTCCACCATACACATATCGAACGGACAACTTGCCCATCCCTTACTGGGCCAACCTACAGATTCCCCCAGATAGTCTACACCCGCCCAGATAAACGAACCTAAGATGAAATCGTTATCTTTCACATAGTTCCATGAATTATATGGTATATAGTCACGTGAAGAGGTCGGATGTGCAGCCGTATAATAAGGATAAACTTCACTTCCCAACATCAACCGCTTAGGATATGTGAGATGGTCTTGCAGCATTCTGGTCTCCTGATAGTTATACCCGACGATATCAAAGACCTCACAGAACTGGTGAATTGGGAGCCATAGCTACCATAACCGGACGCGTAGGTTCTAACTGATGAACAAAGTCCTGCATCATCCTGCCTCGCTTTATCCCTTCATCCGTCTTCAGGAAAGCTTCCCGAGTTTCATTACCTATACTCCAGATTATGATGGAAGGATGATTCCGATCCCTTATTATCATGTCCGCCAGGTCGCGCTGCCACCATTCATCAAACAGCTTACCATAATACAAGCTGCCTGTTTTCCAGGCATCGAATGCCTCATCAATAACTAAAAGTCCAAGTGTATCGCATATTTCAAGGAATTCCGGTGCCGGAGGGTTATGGCTGCAACGCACTGCATTACATCCGAATTCTTTCAGAATGCTGAGACGGCGCTCAAAAGCACGATCAGGTATGGCAGTTCCCAGTCCACCGGCATCCTGATGCAGATTCACGCCTTTAAACTTCATAGGCTGCCCATTCAGTTTAAATCCTTCTGTACTGCTAAATTCAAGGGTACGGATGCCGAACGGAGTTTGATAAGTATCTACCGTCTTTCCCTTCTTTTTTATCATAGTACGCACAAAGTAACGATAAGGATCGTCTACCGACCAACAGTGCGGATTATCCACTACCAGATACTGTTCGACATCCATTGTGTCATTAGCTGGAATGTGTAGGGAAGTCATAGTTTCCAATTTCTTACCTTTCATCTTAATGGGCTGTCCCTGCTTATTCACCAACAGTTGCAATACTTGTACGCTTTCATCCTGAGCGGTCTTGTTAGTTACACTGGTACGTATCCGTACTTTTGCTTCATCCTTGCTTACTTCCGGGGTAGTGACATAAGTTCCCCAAGTCGTTACGTGTAGCGGTTCAGTCACCTGCAACCAGACATGACGGTAAATACCCGATCCGGTATACCACCGCGAAACATCCGTATGATTCACATGTACTGTTATCAGGTTATCCTCACCATACTTCAGATACGAAGAAATATCATATTCAAAGCTGGTATATCCATAAGCATGAAATCCGACTTTCTCTCCATTTACATATACAGTTGACTGATAATATATACCATCAAAAACAATAGAAACCGCTTTTCCCTTATAAGATAAGGGGATATGAAACTCTTTCTTATACAGCCCCACGCCTCCGGGTTTGAAACCATTTTCCGGTTTTGCTTCCCTATCAAAAGGCAAGTGTACACACCAGTCATGCGGCAACTGGACCGCTTCCCATTTCCATGCGGAAGGTGTAAATCCCGGTTTCATAGCATCCGGTTCGTCCCCCAGATGAAACCACCAGTCAAAATCAAAATTGATACGTTGCCGATTGGCCATAGTGTATGAGCCCGGTAAAAATACAAATACCAAAAGTATTATAATCTCCCTACTGATCATTCTTTGTCTTACCATAAAAGTGTTCTTTAATTATAAAGTTAATAAAGGATGTTCTCATAGGCAAAAATACCCGATTTTACTTTAAATAACAGGAAGTAATCGGGCAGATATCATTGGCAAATAGTTCATCACGGCTAAATAAAGGCAAACCAGTTTCTTCAATTCATGAAATGCCATATTTACCCATGTTAAATGATCAATCTGTCTCTATCGACATACCCTTACCTGCTTTATCTTTGCAACCAGACACTTAATTATAAAAAGTATCATTTACTAATTTAAAATATAACTATTATGAAAAAGCACTGTGCGGTATATCATTTATACCTTGTAAGTTTTGTATGTCTCCTGTTTATTTCCTGTAGCTCTCCAAAGGTATCTTACAATGAGATTAAAGTGGCTGCCCCTTTCCCCATGGAACCAATCAAAGAATGTATCTTCCCTGAAAAAGATTACTCCATTGCGGATTACGGTGCCATCGAAGGAGGGAAACATATTAATACGGAAGCTATCAGTAAAGCCATCGAGGCTTGTAATAAAGCCGGCGGAGGGCGTGTGGTTATTCCTGCCGGTGAATGGCTGACAGGTCCCATACATTTCAAAAGTAATGTAAACCTCCATCTGGAAAAAGATGCAGTAGTCCGCTTCACAGATAATCCGGAAGATTACCTGCCAGCAGTAATGACCTCATGGGAAGGGATGGAATGTTACAACTACTCACCACTCGTCTATGCCTTTGAATGTGAAAACATAGCCATCACCGGAGAAGGAATGCTAAAGCCCCACATGGATTTGTGGAAAGTATGGTTCAAACGTCCTCAACCCCACATGAATGCCTTGAAAGAACTTTATACAATGGCATCTACCGACGTACCGGTAGAACAACGCCAAATGGCTCAGGGAGAAAACCATCTGCGTCCGCACCTTATCCACTTCAACCGTTGCAAGAATATACTGCTCGACAGTTTTATGATTCGTGAAAGCCCCTTCTGGACTATCCACATGTATATGTGTGATGGTGGCATTGCCCGCAACCTGAATGTGAAGGCCCATGGCCACAACAGTGATGGCATCGACTTAGAAATGACCCGCAACTTCCTGATAGAGAATTGTACATTCAACCAAGGAGATGATGCCGTTGTTATAAAAGCCGGAAGAAACCGGGATGCATGGCGCCTGAATACTCCTACCGAGAATATAGTGATACGCAATTGCACCATTCAGGATGGACAAACGTTACTTGGAGTCGGCAGCGAAATATCCGGCGGTATCCGTAATATCTACATGCACGACTGTACTGCCCCTAACTCTGTCCACCGTCTTTTCTTTATAAAGACCAACCATCGCCGGGGCGCCTTTGTAGAAAACATCTATATGGAAAATATAAAGACGGGAGGCACGCTGAGAGTTTTTGAAATAGATACGGATGTTCTGTATCAATGGAGAGATCTGGTTCCCACCTATGAAGAACGCATCACTCGTATCGAAGGTATTCACATGAATAACATCACTTGCGAATCTGCAAAGATGATTTATGAAATGAGAGGAGATAAAAAACTACCGGTAAAAAACATCGAGCTCAAAAACATACATGTAGGTTGCATCGCCGACAGCGTAAACCGGGTAGTAAATATTGAGAATATAATCACAGAAAATATCACCTACAACAGCATAGATACTACCTTACTGAAGGAACTTGACAGATACATTACTAATAAATAATTCTCTCAGAGTTACCCCCTATTAAAAAGGTGTTACCCGTCTCCAGGTAACACCTTTTTAATTATTTTCTATTCCAATACAACTTTATTCTTCCATAAGCTGAAATTCAGCCACATGTCCGGCGCCATCCCAACTGGACTCCAAACGAATCACATTATCTGTTCCAGGTTTAAGTTCAGCAGCAACTTCCACATACTGATACGTATCCCACGAACCGGTAGAAGGCAATCGGAGGCGTTTCTGCACTCCATTCACTATCAGGCTGGGAGTAGCGACTTGCGACTTTCCATTAGCATAACGCAATCTGATAGTTTTCCGCCCTCCATTTTTTCCATCCACATTTTTCCAGATAGCATATCCACCTGCCAACGGAAAGTTCAGATAACCAGCTCCGGTGAAACCGATGCAATTTTCCGCATCAGCTTCCAGTACCACGCCCCCACCAAACTCCATGTGTTCCGCAGGACAAACCACAGATGGCATCGGTTGCGCAGCACGAACCAAACGAACTGTTTGACAAATTCCCGCATCCAACGTAACAATGCGTTTCCGCTTATCTGTCCGGAAATCAACAGCACCTTCGTCCACCCAATTATTATGAGCGTCAAAGTATCCCTTGCTTGCAGATAGGATATTCAGAGAATCCGGCCAGGAGAAGACTCCGCCCTTAGAGGTAGCCAGCACTATCTCACTGCCGCTACGAAGGATGCTAACCGCCTGTGAATTAATATATCCCGGAGTAAAAGAGATACCTTCGACTCCTACGGTAGGCATCAGCGAATCACCTTTCCAGTTATGTACAAAAAGACCGTATCTGCTGGCATTCACCGCTATATCCGTCATGATACTATTCAACATTTTATTAACCAACTTCACATCTTCCAGATAGATACCACGAGGTGCGAAACCGTTTTTCTCATCCTGTACAAAAATTCCCAAGTCGTCCGAACCGCACAGTTCATAGTAATCAAAAGCATTATTACCGGACAAAGCAGCAAGGTGCAACTGAGCTATATTGGGTACACGGGCCCCTATCTCCATAATCATACGAAAATTCTTTTCCACATAAGGCACATTAGTACGTGTACTTTCCGCAAAACTGTCTTCCGTCTGGAAATGGTGGCGGTACGTATCGATACCTACAAAGTCTATATAAGTACCGGACGTTGAACGCATCTGTTCGTTCGCATAAAGTACGGAGTGGAGATCGACATACGTACAGTTCATTCGTGTCCATACCGAGTAAGGGGATTCTTTTACAGCCCGTCCCAGTTCGCTCATATATTCTACAATGGTAGACGACGGGAAACTGCGTACTTCATTATTTAGTTGTACACCGATCAAGGTATGTCTGGCTCCGTTCTCCGCATCCCAGCGGGCAATATGCTCCATGACTTTTCCTAAAACATAGGCCTCACGGGCACATAGCTTCTTATCATTCAAGTCTAAGGTATAGTCTGAGATATCACGCCGGATCGTAAATTCACTGGTAGTTTCTTTAGAACTACCTGCCGTAGAGAAAGACTGGAAATCACCGGCTTTCGGAGAGTGCATCACATAATCGGGAGTTCGCAATTGGTCGGGCTTCAGCCATTGTACATGTCCACCGCTGTTCTGCCCGAACCAAAGCATTTCTACCCTAAAATTATATTTCTGTGCCAGTCCCATGTAGAGATCCAGGGTGGTCCAGTCAAATTTGTCTTTAGCCGGTTCCACTTCCACCCAATGAATGGGGATGGAGAGGGTATTGAATCCCAGTGCGGCAGTTTCTTTAATTAATCTTTCGCAGGTGGCTATATCCCAATTCCAACGGTAGCGCAATTTGTCGAAACGCACCTGTACATTGGTCATATAGAAAGGTTTGTCGTCCACTCTCAACACATACTTCTGTGAACCGTTGAGTGAAGTGT